>Ga0209671_1001558_pt1 | contig 19439 bp, 12 predicted proteins | sample WorMetHERISLAND2_2_FD_187401 | JGI IMG/M metagenome (GOLD analysis project Ga0209671, IMG submission 187401) | Marine gutless worms symbiont microbial communities from Max Planck institute for Marine Microbiology, Germany - Olavius geniculatus... | ecosystem: Host-associated > Annelida >...
CGTTTATGTACTAATTAACACTATACAGTACAAGTAAATATATAAATTTTGATGACGTAACCTATGCGAAATACAAGTGAGTTACAAGCGTACATCAGCAGTCATTTTTAGCTGTTAAGAAGTCCGAAAATTTAAATAATATTTTTAATTAATGAAAAGTAAATTAATGATTATTTTCGATGATTAATTGACTAATCAAAGGATAACTGTCCCCAGCTATAACGTACATGTATTTACTAAACAATATACCAAACTATATATAGACTGTCAAGCTGAAAAAAGCTAAAGTACTGCCCGCGAACAGCGCCGATGTATATGCAACACAACGTGTTCGTGATGTTGTTTTTAGCTGTTTCATTGTTATACATTTGTTTTCTTTTTGTCCGCCACCACCTTTGCCGCCGCTATGCATTGCGTCCCAACCCAGAGAACAAAGGCACTATGCAAACTGTCCCACTACCGTGCTCGGCTGCCTGTCATAAACACAGCAGGTTGCACACGCTTTGACAGTAAACCCCCACGTCAAAGCTGAAGAAGACGATAGCCATACACTTCCTGCATTAATTGGCGCAGTGATTGCATTTTAATTGCTATATCAAAGAACGTTTATTGCACAATAGACAGCCGTCTGCAGTGTCAGTGCCCTCTCGATTGCCTCGAAGCACATCAATAGCATGTGGCTGGTTGCTGCAACTAAAACCCCGGCGTGCCTGTGAAACCCCGGCCTCTTGTTATTATGATTTGTGTCACTGGACAGTCATGCCTCGGTTGCCTCGGTGTTGATGCGCTATAAAAATTCTGGTTGTAGGCCTATTTAGTTGCATATTTATTTAGTTATTAACAATACTCAATATTAAGAGCATTAGCTAAAGCTATTTAACTCCACCGATAAAGAAAAAAATAATGCATTTCGGAAATTTCGACCCGACCCGACCCGACCCGCGGGTCAACCCGAACCGTGTCCATCCCTGAGCTAGAGAAGTCAAAGTCATAATCAAATGTTGTAACATTTATTTGACTTTGACTTTTTTCATCAAAATCATCTGACTTTGACTATGACTTCGACTTTGAGTCAAATAATTTATTTGACTTGACTTTAACTTTGACTTACGTCAAATATCACTGTTTAGCAGCCGTTCAAAACTTGCTTCAGATGATCAACAACATCCTCATTTCGCAATCTTCTGACGTAGGCCTATGCAAAAACGACTATGGTTTGTTGTTACTTCTTGTAGTGGACACATTAAGCACCGTTTTCCTGACTCTGGACACGCATAACATAAATATACAATTTGCAAGATCTTGTCGTTTTTTTTCGTATGTTCAATTGACTGAATAGCCTCTTGAGTTAATTTCATAGACTTAACCAATACATTTTGCATAACGGATTTTATCCAGTCTACTTCATACCTGCGTAAATACAGAAAGTCAGGTAGAAAGACTGCCACGTGCACAAGATACAATGTCGTGCATAGTCAAGCTGGTTGTCGAATTACTGACATAGTCCTACATATACATGACTGTCGTGGCGAGGCATTGATGTCGATATGAATCAGATGGGCGATCGGATTCATATCGACAAATCGCCCATCTGTCACCTTGAACGAGAGCTGTCTGCGCTGAGAGTCAGTGACGATGTCATCCTATAAGACTACAGATTCTAAAGTTCAGACCAGCTCATTATCCGTGTACAGTCATGAAACGTCATCATCAGTGTCATCGTCAGCATCATTTGATTCGCCAAATAGTGTACAAGTAGGCCTAACATCTTTTGGCATTTTGTCACATTATGTCTCTGCGCCTGCCACCAGATATCTATCATCTTTGTTCTGCTGCCAGTCATCAGTTTGTCGTGCTATCTTATAGCGTGTTTACACGATTGAGCAAACATCGAGCTGGCTCAAGCAGGCCTATTGGAACTCCGTCCCTGGTTCAAATGTAGGCCTAGCTTATGGGAATATGGGGTGTTTGCACGATCCAGCAAACGTCCAGCAAACATCCAGCAAATATATTCAAAATACACGTGCTAATGCTGGACGTTTGCTGGATCGTGTAAACACCCTATTACTGTTCGTGAGGTCGTCGGGCTTTCCCTGTTGCCGGCCCGATGACATGGAACTCACTGCCGATACATCTGCGTGATCCTGTTGATTACACCATTTCTGTTTGGGACAATTGTTGAATACATTTTTCTTTTCAGCGTGTAATGTATGCACTATGCAGCGCGCTAGAAGCTTTTTGGCGTTGATGTGCTATCTATACTATATTTGAGAGTTGCGACCGCCAATAACTTCTAAACGGCACGACGTATGGCGGCGAAATTTTGCATGCAGGCCCGTGTCGTACGTGGCCTCCTACACATGGGCTAGATGAGATGTCGCTGAAGTTTCGTTCCTTTCAAAAAAATTGCACATTTTTTAAAATTTTGCCGCCACATTTTTAAGCCGCAGCAGAGCTGTGACGTCATATAAACGTCGTCACCATGGTGACGCATCATAAGCGCTACAGCGCATACATCACATCTACGGGAAGGCGCAGCGGTAACGCAGCAGCGTAGTACGCTGCATGCAGCGCTGTGTGTCGAGGCCGCAGACCGAGAAGAGGCTTGAAGGGCCGAAAATTGAGGCCGCAGGCCGAAATCGGGGCCGAAGGCCGAGTTGAGGCCGGAAGGGCCGAAAATGGAGGCCGCAGGCCGAGAATATGGCAAAGATTAAGCGGACAGGGAGCGTAGCGACCTAACCTCTGTCCCCTTGTATAAAATAAATTAACGTTTTACTTACTTACTTACACAATGTAACAGAACACGGCAGGAACAGTTATAACCGGGCGGAAACTGCACTTCGCTCGCAGTTGCTGAAATAAGTTGAGCAAATTAAAGCAAAATTATGTATAATATGACATTAAACACAAGACGGTGAAAAAACGTGAGTCGTTTCGTTTTAGTCGCTAAAACAACTAACGCATATCTTAGAATTTTTTTCCGCGGGCATGGAGTTACTTAGAGTACGTGCACAAAAACAGCCCAAGTAAAAGATGAGTAGAGCCTATCTATAAATTCGCATTTAATATTATTTCCAGGAGAAATGAAATCTTGCAGAGAGCTCAAGGAGTCTGCGGTAGAGCGTTCTATTCTTTCAAATTTTGTGATTGCAGAAACGCTCGTTAAATACTATTGTTCAAGTTTTACAGTCAATCACAAAACTGCAACTCCAAAAACCTAGTAGGTTTACTTCGTGCACGGAAGAGGCACTGCCGCTCACCGATGAGTTGTGTCTTGACGAATTAATCAATATTGTACTGTCACTCATGGGCGTCACTTTCGCGTGACTCTCACGCTCCCTGTCATTCATACCCCGTTTATACGATCAAGCTGGCTCGACGAGCTGGCTTGACGAGCTGGCTATGTGCTAGCTGGAGGAGCCAGCTCGATGTTTGTTCGAAGTTTGCTTGATGTCTGCTCGATGTTTGCCATGTTTTATACCCCGTTTCACGATCAAGCAAACGTCGAGCAAACGTCGAGCAGACATTGAGCAAACATCAAGCAAGCATCAAACAGGCCTGATGGAACTCAGCTCTTTGGCTCAAATGTAGGCCTAAGTTTAGCGCACAGCTGATCGCGTGTTAGGCCTTCCAGTTACAACCCGCCCGCTCTCCTAATTAGCACGCTAATTACTATAGCTCGTCGAGCTAGCTGGATGAATGCTAGCAAACATCCAGCAGACGTCGAGCAGACGTCGAGCAATTAGCACGTGTATTTTGAATACATTTGCTCGACGTTTGCTCGATGTTTGCTCGATTCTGTAAACGGGGTATCAGTCTCACATCCCGCGCTGACAAATCGAGTCATACAGTGTCTACCAAGAGCCTATTATTCCTTTGGCGTATAACTAGGTTTAAAGAACATAACCTTCTTTGTGTGTGCATTATGCAGTTGGAAATATCATCTGCATACCACTGAGCACTTTCTTTGAATTTAACTGCAGTGGATTAACAACAAAGATGCCATTCTTTACAGCATTATGCAGTTGGGCGGCGCAGAACACGTGGTAAAAAATGACCGAGACAAGTTCATCATCCAGCTTTTCACACCTGTCCGTTGCCAGAACAACGACCGACGTGACGCAGAATACAGTGGAAAATGTTATGACGTCATCGTCGTCAGGTGGTGCTGATCGGTATTTTCAGGGTGCTGTGTTAGTGATCGGAATTGTAGGAACAGCAACAAACGCCCTCATTATCTACGCCATGATTGCCTCTAAGCAGCACAAGAAGCACGTGCTTATATTTAATCAGAATGTTCTTGATTGTGTCAGCTGTGTGCTTATGATCATCACATATTCACTAAAGCTTTCTAATATTTACGTTAGTGGAACTATTGGCTATTTGCTGTGCGCGTTGGTACTCAGTGAAGGTCTCATATCATCTGCATTAGTCGGTTCGGTAATCAATCTGGCAGCTATCACCGTTGAGCGTTATCTTAAGATTGTACATTCGGCGTGGAGCCAAAATCATCTGCGCAACTGGATGACATACACGGCAATGGCATTTTCATGGCTCACCGGTATCATATACAACGTAGTTCTGGTATCTTCTAGCTATCTGTCGGCAGGTATGGAGCTCCCCAGTGCTGCCGTAATAGGTGGAGCTTGCTATGGGTACACGACCTCGGAGAGTGAAACGGGTAGCCTGGTCCCGATTATTGGTGGCTTCATTCTTTTCTACCTTAATGTACTGTTGATCTTCATCTTTTGTTACTGGCGCATTCTGATTGTCATTCGTCGTCAGGCAGCAGTAATGGCAAGCCATGGTACCGCTACTGGATCAAGCGCCGGTCAGACCCAGTTACATCAGATGCAGTCAAGCGTTATTAAGACCATGATTCTTGTCTGTGCATTCTACGGCATCTCGTGGCTGCCGAACTATCTCTGCATATTTCTTATCCAGCTGAGTCCGAGCACTCCTCTTGAGAACGTCTATCATGCGTCAGTGTTTCTCGTATTTTTGTACACGGCCACCAATCCTTTCATTTATGTTGCTAAGTTCGATCCCGTCAGAAATATCCTGCTCGGTTTGTTTTCTTGGAAGCAGCCCTCTGAGCAATCGACTCGAAACACACAAAACACTTGAACAAAAGTGAGCTAAAATGACAGAGTCGCATACATGGGCCTACTGTACTAAGATTGTTCAATTCTAAGTTAATTTCATACAGGCGTACAGCAGTTGTTGTTGTACTAGTTTTTGGTGGTGTTTACTGATTATAATAAACAGAAGTTAGGCATTGACGTATCAGTTAGTTGTTTCAGCATATGTGAGAAGGTGAACTTGAAGAGCACTGACGTAATGACTGTTTGCACAGAAGTATGCATGTTTTTTTGTGTGCGCAATCATCATGTGATGTTACCCGTCGCTTACAATTATTCACTTAGAAAGCCCGAAAATCTGTGGGCATTATAGCACAACAAAAACGAAGGTTGATATTAATGTAGATAGATTTTAATCAAATTTCGCCTCGCCGGGGACACAACAGAGTTAATCGGATGTTGATCAGTTAGAAACATAAGGTGTTAAATACTGAATTGGCTGGTCACCCGCGGAGGCAGTCATCTCATGTATTGTCTTAGGCTCTGACTAGCAACAATTCTTCGTGTGTCTGTAGCCTAAGCAGTGGCGTTTAACTTGCAAAGAAACGGACGGCATGTGTAAATACAAGTTTAATCCTGTGCACAGGATATACGTCTCAGTTAAAAGCGCAAAGAACAAAATCTGCACTGCGCGTGTATGTAAACTGTGTCCGGAAAAAACAACAAGTGATTTGAGCAAAGCTCACGTGACGCGCGATAGCAGCGGTTCTGCCACCTGGGCAATCGTGTACAGCATGCAATAAAATAATAATGCGTTTTGAAGGAGTACCCAAATTTCAGACCTCCGTACGGAAGATTTAAGAGGTCGAAATTTAGATTGATAAAATTGGACGTTCTGTGCTGTGTCGGTTGTCCACGTTTATCTCTAGTTATTTCGGCGCCGTTTACTTTTAAAATGTGCGCCGGAGCCGAAAATGACAAAAAACAGTAAGATCCCCTATCGTTCAAGGTACAAGGTCATTCAAGATCATTCAAAGTCATCGATGTTGGCACCATTCAAAAGCTCGTCACTAGTGCGTGCTTGGTATGACAAGCAACATGTCTGTGCCTACCTGCAACTGTTTTCACGCCAGGCGAGCTAATAGCGGTGAAATAACCACTTTTTAAGGAAGCACACTTTTTTGATGCCCGCCTGCACAGGCCTCTTTGAACATAGAAGGTCGGGACTTGAATTGCTAAAATCTGCGTTTAATGCGAAAAATTTCATATGCAAGTTGTCTTGGTCTATTTCCAGCCATTTCGTCGCAATTCACTCTTAAAGGTACAAGGTCATTCAAGATCATTCAAAGTCATCGATGTTGACACCATTCAAAAGCTCGTCACTAGTACGTGCTTGGTATGACAAGCAACATGTCTGTGCCTACCTGCAACTGTTTTCACGCCAGACGAGCTAATAGCGGTGAAATAACCACTTTTTAAGGAAGCACACTTTTTTGATGCCCGCCTGCACAGGCCTCTTTGAACATAGAAGGTCGGGACTTGAATTGCTAAAATCTGCGTTCAATGCAAAAAATTTCATACGCAAGTTGTCTTGGTCTATTTCCAGCCATTTCGTCGCAGTTCACTCTTAAAATGTGCGTTGCAGCCAAAAATTGCGAAAAATTCACTAAAATTTTTTTTAGGTGAGTTTCAAGGTTGTTCAAGGTCATCGATGTTTCTAAAAAGCCCGTCGTCAATGCTTGTTACGATTAACAGCATTTATGTACATATCTGCAACCGTTTTCACGCTACACGATCCAATAAAAGTAAAATAACCACTTTTTAGGAAGTACCCCTCTTTGCCGTCTGCGTGCGCAGGCCTCCTTGAACATAGGCGATCGAAACTTAAACTGCTAAAATCTACGTTTAATGCTGAAAATTTCATATGCAGGTTGTCTGGGTCTATCTCTAGCCGTTTCGGCGCAATTTACTCTTAAAATGTATAGCGCAGCCCGAAATCACGAAAATTCACGAAAACCCCTTATTTGGGGGTTTAAGGTCGTAAATCTAGTAAGCTGTCACCAGTGCTTGTTATGATGTGCAGCATGTCTGTACCCATCTGCAACCGTTTTTACACTAGGCGAGCCAATGGCGGCCAAATAACGTCTTTTTAAGGGGGGAGTACCCCTCTTTGACGTACTCGTTCGAAAGGAACCCCCTCACAGAGATGCACGAAATTTTGTCGCAAAAAACTATAGATCTTGGGCAGCCCACAATGAAGATTTTGTGATCCTAGCTTACACCGTTTTGATAGGGCTTAAAGGTGTGACAGACAGACGGACGGACAGACAGACAGACGCCTAGACGATGGCTATGACGCGCGAAGCATTCTGCTATTTCGCGTAAAAAAAGTCATCGTACAATAGAAATGTCAAATCTGAACGAATCTGAATAAAGTTTTGCGCGCTTAATTCCCAAAAAGTTGATAAATCGATCACCAAATTTCGCTGAAAAATATTATTGTCTGTCCAATGCTATGCACAGCATTGGACAGAGTATAAAATCACCTTTGTATCCCTGCGTCCGTGCGTCCTACATTTCTTAAGCTATCTTCTTCCACCTTCCCTTTTCCTTTCCCTTTCCCTTCTCCTTTTCCTTTTCCCCCTTCCCTTACTCCTTTTCCCTTCTCCTTTTCCCTTGTCCTTTCCCCTTTTCCCCTTTTCTTTTCCCCATTTTCCCACCCCTTTCCTTCCCCTTCATCCCTTTTTCCTTTCTCTTCCCCTCTCCCTTACCCTTTCCTTTTCCCCTTTTTCCTTTCCCTTTCGCTTCCTCTTTTCTTTACCTTCCGCTTCCCCTTTCTTTTACCTACCCTTCCCCTTCTCTTTCCTTTCCCTTTTTTTCTCCTTTCTTTTTTCCTTCTCATATCTCTTTCCCTTTTCTTTCTCCCTCCCCTTTTCCTCTCCCTTACCCTTTCTCCTTTTTTTCCTTTCCCTTTCCTTTTCCATTATCATTCCCCTTTCCTTTAACTTTCTATTCTTTTTCTCCTTTTTCTTTTCCTTTCTTTTCCTCTTCCATTTTCCCTCTCCCTTTCCCTTCTTTCCCCTACCCCTTCTTCTTTCTCTTTCCCTTCTTCCATCTTTCTTTTGCGACCGATGACGTCACGTGACCCCAAAAGGTCACACACGTGACCCCATTATCTTCGAGGCGCCATATCTCCGTAACGGTGCCAGATGGACGCATAGTCACTATGGACCACCCATACTAAGTCGACCCCCGTGAGTCGATTGGTCACGTGACCGATGACGTCACGTGACCCCAAAAAATCAAACTCGTGACCCCATTATCTTTGAGGCGCCATATCTCCATAATGGTGCAAGATAGACGCATGGTGACGATGGACCTTTTATAGTAAAGCGCTAGTGACGAATTGAATGGTCTCGTGACTGACAATATCTGTCGTTTAGTTAAAATAATACAGAAGGATGAAGGGATCTTTGCTGCTGTACAATTTGAAATTGAACTGTTTGATTTTTTTCTATCGGTCTAAACGGCTCACTGATTACATTTATACGGATATATACTGTAAACTATCGAAATGCATTGGACAGACTCCGTGTTCGTATGAACATTATCTTGTTTTAGCAAAGTTATTAATTGTTGAATATCGATAGCAAAATATCTTCGTTAGCAATATGGCGATACATAAGTAAACCACCCTGTTATTGTACATTTACGTAACTCCAACAAACAAAATCTGATTCCGGCAAAATTTTACGTGAACAAAACACTATTTATTAACAATCAAAGTGTCAAATTTCAGCTAAGTCTGCCGCAGCAACAATAGCTACAGCGGCTTTTGTTGAGTTACCTTAAAACACTTCAGTTTAAGGACTTTGTGTCTGACGTCATCCATAAAGACCTGAAACAGTGAAGATTTCGTGATCTTAGGTTGCATCGTATTGACACAGTACCGCAGTGTGACGGACGGACGGTCGAACGCCTCGTCGATAGCTAAGACGCGCGAAGCATTACGAGCGTACATGCTGTCGCGCGTAATAAAACGTTTATAGTCATCAAGTTGTGTTGTACGATAAGACGCCTTGATACAAAGCACTTTATGCAGTGTGTAGTAGTAGTGTTTTTGCTATGTTTTCAGTGGTTTTCTTGATTAAGTTGTGTGTTATGTCATTTAATGATGTTGTGATTGTAATTCAAATTTGTTATTTGTGTGACGCGATTTTTGCTTTTTCTTGTTTTTTAGGTTGTGTAGTATTTAATGTTTGCAGGCATTACGACTTTCTTGTTTTTTTTCGTCTGCTTCAAATTGTAATAATCTGCATTTGGTATATAATTGCAGTCACTCACTGATCGTGATCGAGTGCATGCGTGCTGATGCTGTAGCCTAATATGGCACTATAAATAAATTGCAAAATAATTCTGCTTTTGTTGATGATAAATTTGATGATGCTGATCACCAATTACAATATTTGTTCTAAAAACGCAACACATCGTTGACTTTATTTTCACACTGACAAAATTAAATATTTCAGAAATTACTTTCATAAATCGGTTTTTATTACGACATTAATAGATCGACTATAATGCAAGCTGAAAACGAGAAACCGCGACAAATAGTAAATATGGAAAATAGACATCTGAATCTGACAAATAAAATCCTGCGACCTGAAAAATTTGCAAATGCAGGACCAGCTGACGCACAGGAATAAAATGTTAAGTTTTTCGAGTTTTTCGAACCTGTCGAGTTTGATTAATTAAAATGTAATGAGATGATTAAATGGTTTTTCTTACTAAATACATTTGTTACAACTAACAAAACAAAAAAAACTAATGCTAACAGAGCAGCTATCTTGAACACGAATACCCAGCTTTTTTAGCACCGGTACTCTCAAGAAACAGAAACTGTCCTATGCAGGTCACCTACTAAGGGGATCTGCAGGAGAGACTATACTACAAATTCTTGAGGGCAAAATGAACTCACAAACAGCTAAAGGAAGACCGAGACGAATGTGGGTTGATGACATCAAAAACTGGATGAGTTTGGACTCTTATGAAAAAATTAAAAATATTGCACAAAACAGACATAAATGGGGGGCCTGTGTCCGGACAGCATGTCAAACTTCTGCATCAGAAGACGACAGCTGATGATGATGATGATGATGACTCTCAAGCTGTGTTTCTACTCTCTGTTTCCGTCCAATAAAATCAAGGGTCCAAACTTAAAGCTTATTGTTTTGAATGCCACAACGAACATAATTATTAAAAATCCAGTACAAAATTTATAGCTTACGCTATTTAAATAATATCTGTTTTTGCTTTTACGGTAAATGCAGTATTATTGTGTTACAGCCGCTGTGCATTTTCTTTTACTAAAGTGAGCATCATGACGGCCCGCGGCCTGGCTTTGCCGGGACCTGACGGAAAAAAAGAGACGACGGTAAACATCTTCTGAAGCAGTAAAGTTAAAACTTTAAATGTGGCACAGAGTTTCGCCAGGAGTGAACAAATCACTTAAGTTCGTAAATAACTTCACAAATGTTCCAATGTTGCGTTTGGGAGTTAAATAGGCTTCTAGTTGTCAATTTGTTTTCTTTGTGTCGTTAAAAATTTCGCGGCATGACGGGTAAGTGTATAGCGGAGATGTCAAGAACAAAGATGCAACAGTCATGTCGTCGACTAGTGCACCGAAACTTGTTGAAAATAATGTGTACCTTTGAACTTTATGTAGGCCTATATTAGTATCTGTTCTGTCTCGTCTTGTCTGTCCGGTTTTTTGGTGGTATTGTACTTTTTTATATTCTGTATTTGTATTTCTGCCTGAGTGGCGAATAAACATATTCATTGCGTCACTTTTGACTATAACTGACGAAATTTTAAGCTTACGTTGACTTATATGCAGTATGGTTGTCAAGTACTGTTGTAACTTTACCGGCAAACTTGAAGCAAAGCCAACGTTTTTACCGCAGAGAGGAAAAGGTCTACATAAATTACTGACCGAAATAACAAAATGAATGATAAACTGAAAAAGATAGTATGTGCTGAACTATAAGAGACAGCGTCGCAATTCCAATGGCCAATGTTGGATCGCCAGCTGCATAGCGCTCGACGACATTGTTTTCTGAAGATCGACAACAACCGACAACTACTAAAGGCAAAATGATCGCCAAAACCGGATCATGTATAATTATTTGGACATAAAACAAATGATATTCCATGCATATTTCTAACACCTAATCTACGTTTTTGCTCATGCACCACCACTATATCATTATCGTGTCACTAATTAAGCCTAATATCGTCATCATTTAAATAATGATGGATGCGGAAGAGACTTAATTAACATCGTCATTAGCGTCACGATACAAAACATCATGAAAAATACGTCTAGTCCACACAAGTTCATAAAGCCTATTGGCTACGTCGTGCTCACACACAAAGGTATATGCTGCATTTTTTCATTATTTTGTTTTTTCTTGTCTTCTCTCTCATATTAGTTGTTACTGATGCGTTTGTTACAAGCATTGTATACAGCATTATCATGAAGCGAGACAGTCCGCATATTGGCGCTATATAAATATAATTAGTATCAGTTGCAAAATAAAAGTTAATATTAGTGCAAACATATTTTTAAATCAAATAATGGCCGACCATAGATATGACGGACGTAGTCATAGTGCACCATTTTTTGAAGTTTATCACTTTTGAGATTTTGCATATAGGCCTACACCGGCTTAATCATTAGACAGCTGTCATCCGCGCAGCCTGTGACTTCATATCTCGGCATAGGACAAGCACGAGTTCTTCCTGTGTCTGTACCCAATCCATTTAACTTAAAAAACCGCCAGGCACGGTTCATTTTTTCGAATAAGCTATTTGTTTAAGTTAAAATTGCAAAGACCAAAAACCGCACTGTGTGAGTGTGTATGTAATAGAGTTGAACCGCGCAATTCCACATGTTATAAGAAGAAATGAGCGAGACAAGCATATTCGGCACACACCTGTACGTTGCCATGACAACGACCGATGAGACGCAGAGTTCACGTGAAAATATCATGACGTCATCGTTGTCACGTGGTTCCGAATCCTACATACAGTGCGCTGCGTTAGTGATCGGAATTGTAGGAATGGCAACAAACGCGCTTATTCTCTACGCCATGATTGCCTCTAAGCAGCACAAGAAGCACATGCTTATATTTAACCAGAATGTACTCGATTGTGTTGGCTGTGTGCTTGTGATCATCACCTATTCAGTAAAGCTTTCTAACATTTTCGTCAGTGGAACTACTGGCTATTTGCTGTGCATGTTGGTACTTAGTGAAACCCTCATAACATCCACATTAGTCGGTTCGGTAATCAATCTTGCCGTTATCACTATTGAGCGCTATCTTAAGATTGCACATTCGACATGGAGCCAGAATCATCAGCGCAAATGGATAACATACACGACAGTGGCATTTCCATGGCTAACACCTGTTGTGTACCACGTAGTTGTGGTACCTTCCAGTTATGTTTCGGTAGGTATGGATGTCCCCAATGCTGACCTGATAGGTGGAGCGTGCAGCCACGCGTATGAGACCGCAGACAGTATAGCGAGTACGGTTACAGGTGGCGTCATGATTTTTATCTACGTCTGTGTACTTTTGATCTTCATCTTCTGTTACTGGCGCATTCTGATTGTCATTCGTCGTCAGGCAGCAGTAATGGCAAGCCATGGTACCGCTACTGGATCAAGCGCCGGTCAGACCCAGTCACATCAGATTCAGTCGAACATTATTAAGACCATGATTCTTGTCTGTGCATTCTTCGCCATCTCATGGCTGCCAAACTATCTCTGCATACTTCTCCTCCAGCTGAGTCCGAGTACGCCTCTCAAGAACGTTTACTATGCGTCAGTATTCCTTGTATATCTGTACACAGCCACCAATCCGTTTATTTATGTTGCTAAGTTCGATCCTGTCAGACGAATCCTGCGGCGTCTGTTTTCTTGGAAGAAACTCTCTGATCTTTCTACACAAAACACACAAAATACTTAAACACAAGTGAACTACCATGATTGAAACACATAGCCTACATTACATGGGCCCATTGTACTAAGATTTTTTTTATTGTAAATTAATTTGATTTCATATCCCACTAAAAATTGTTGTGAGCATTAAACGAATGAATGAATATTAAAAAGTTGAGCTTATCTGCATCAATTAATTGTTACAGCATTTGAGAACGTGAACTTGATCATAGGTGTGTTGCATGTATTAGGATACGACGATTCAACGCAAACAAACTTTATGCACTATAGTATATAGAGAAGACGCCAGGTGTTATTGGGCTCACCGTCTTCATTAAGCCTACTGCAATTGCACTAACTGATACATTTCTTGGAATTGTTATTGTGCGCTTTTCAATCCCGTACGCGGTTTTTATACTTCGTCTACACGAGGAAGCTAACTAAGAGCTGGCTCTAAGGGAAGTAAGAGCGAATCCCCCCGGACATAACCCCCCTAGGACGAAACTCCTTCTCTTCCACCGGGGTAAGACAGAACCCTTCCTGGCACAGACTAGAACAGAACCCCTCCTAAGACAGAATACAAAGCAATTTAAACATAAAACTTTTTCGACACGAAATCTGTAAATTATTTAGTCTATCTGCATGGGACACGTACTGCCGGTAAGTGGGGGGGAAGTTCTGCCCTAGGAGAGTTGTGTACAGGGGGTTATGTCCGGACACCGGCTCTAAAAGTGCACGAGCCAGCTCTTACTCTTAGAGCAGCTTCGTCGTGTAAACGGGGTATTACTCGAAAGCAAAAAAAAAATCGAGAAAACTGACGTCCGCTATGTTAGCGCAGCAGTAATCTCTGTGCTGATTTCAGCTGAAAAAATTAAAAGTCATCAAATATAAAACCTCATGTTCACCGCTGGTCTATTTCGCGCCGACGGCTTCGCCCAGTGCAGACAAGCGCAATGCATTGAGCCCGTACATGTACATAGGCCCTATAGCTATAGCCTAAGACGGAGGCCGCATCCACGCATGTGTTGAGTTGATTATCATATGCGTTATGATCACTGCATTGTCACGTATTGACTTACAGGGTCACGTTTTCATTTGTCGCTTAGTTATGGCACTTGAAGTGTTTTTCACAAGATAGCCTATCGATCAATTATAATACGCTGTTCCTTTGTATACATACACTGTGTCTCAAAAAAACATCAGCGACATTTTTGACTGTAACTTGAAAACCAATTATAAGATTTTAATAATTTTTGGTACACGTATTTCTGACACAACTTGCCATCAAACGAACATTTAGCTTCCCACCTCACCCAACGTTTGTTTCTGCACTACCTGGGGAAAGCACAACCAGCGAAATATCACTTTTTATCTAATGCGATGTGATTGCTTGATTAACATAACGCGTAAAAACACATTTTGTTCACATTTTTGACACTGTGGCTGACATTTTATTTAGCTATCCATTTTTTTAACTGCCTACAGTAAAATTGCTTGAAGTGTTGGCCCACTATGCGAACACAGGCAAGGAGACGCTTTCTCCATTCACTTGACAGGAGTATCGATAATTTTCTGCTCCAGACCAATACAGGTTCTACCAGTCACTTCTGACTTTACAAACATTCCTAAATTTTATTCAATAAATACACTGCTGCAAGACAGTCAAACCTTGTAATAGACCTGCTGTTTGGGTCCACAAATTAGGACAGATAAAATTTATTGACGTTTTTTCATTTATTTTGACACGTATTATGCCTGGTCTGCTTTTTTCAGGTAATGCAAAAGCAGACGTTGGGTGAGGTGAAAACCAAGACACTTATTTAATAGCCACTTGTGTCAGAAATATTTTTGCAAATACTATTAAAATCTGCTGATTCTTATTCAAGGTATGATCGATAATGTTGGGGATGGTATTTTCAGGTTTTCTGTTTTTAACGCATATTTCGCTTGATCTTTTTTTCCCCAGGTAGTGCAGAAGCATACAGAATTGCATACAGCATACAAGAATTGGGTGAGGTAAAAAACTGAACGGTCATTTGATGGCAAGTTGTGTCAGAAATATTTGTACCAAAAATTATTAAAATCCGATAATTGATTTTCAAGTTACAGTCGATAATGTCTGGAATGTTTTTTGAGACACAGTGTAGAACTTATCTGTAAACATTTTGACGCTGTATGTGACTGCTATTAATTAGCATTTATGCTATGCATTTTGTGGCTTTTTTTGGGTTGTATGTTATGTCATTTAATAATGTTGGGATTGTACATTGTGAGGCATAAAAACACACACCAATATTTATCGATCGTAACTTGAAGACGAATTATCAAATTTTAATATTTTTTTGGTACAAATTTCAGACACAACTAACTATCAAATGACTTTTTATTTTCCCATTTCACCAAATGTTTTTTGCACTACATGGAAAAACAGAACAAGCAAAATATTACATTTTTATTTAATACAGTATGATTATTTAATTCAAATAATACACATTTGGCACATTTTGTCTAATTCTCTAGCAATTTTGCTGATAGATAATGCAATAGTCCAGTTGTGACGTAGTAAATATTTGAAATATCAGCAATTTCTGTTAAGACAGGTACGCAGATGTTGTGTATCCATTATCGTTATCCATTCGTCGATAGCAGTGTTTATAATGTTCTGCTCCAGACTTGAACGAGTCACCTTTTGAATTACTGACATTCCTAAACAGTGTTTAATAGACTCAATGATGCAAGACACTGCAAACGTTGTCGAATAGACTGAGATCAGGGCTGTTGGGGGCCACATTTCTACAGAGATGAAATTTACCTATGTTTTTTGTTTTATTTCAACTCATGTTTCAAATGTTCTGTTTTCCACAGGTAGTGCAGAAACAGGTGTTGGGTGAGCTGGAAACTTGAACAACCGTTGTCATAGCCAGTTGTGTCAGGAATATTCGACTCATAAACTAAACTCATTATCTTTTTTCCAACTAACATTTGATAATGTTACAAATGTTTTTGGCGTTTTTTGTTCATTTTAGCGCTTATTTTGTGTTTTGATTTCCCCAGGTAAAGCAGAAGCACACGTTGGTTGAAGTGGGGACTTAAATGGTTTTTTTAAAAAATCTATAGTTGTATCAGAAATATTCGCACCAAAATTATTAAAATTTGGTAATCCACCTTCAAGTTACGATCGATTAATTTTGGTGTGTTTTTATGCCTCACAGTGTAATTCAAATTTGTTATTTTCGTAATGCGATATTTGCTTTTTCTTGTTTTTTTAAAAAGTTTTTGTAGTATTGAATGTTTGCACACGTTATGACTTTCTATTTTCATTTTCCTCTGCATTGTATTAATCTGCATTTAGCTGCGAGTACAAGGCTGTACTCACTCACTGATCGAATGTGTTGATGCTGTAATATGGCACATGCTTTTGTTGATCATGCACGGCGGTAAAAATTAGATTTTGAAGCTGGGGGCACAACGTAGGGGCAAGGGCCAGAGCTGATAAGGTAATAATTTTTGTGTGGGCCAAATGTCGACCTTATTCAGTTGTCGTGTGCGTACATGGCGATGAGCGCGACCATTAGTATTGTCGTTTAAAATAGCATTGTGTACAGCATTTAGCAATAATATATAATGCGTATCATGTCACTAATTAATATCGTCATTGTTACAATATTCCTAATGATACACGCGACAAGGATTTAATTACCATCGTTATCTGCGAGCAAGAAATCGCGATATCCAAACATCTCGACAAGTACTTAGTTCTATAGGCCTACAGTCAACACAAGATCACAGAGCCTATTCTCGTGTTCGTACACAAAGGTATACATTTTCCTGCATTTTCCAATATTCTGTTTTCGTCTTAACTTTCTCTTAAATAGTTGTTATCGATGCGTTCAGTATATGTAAGCGCTTTAAACCGTAGCTAATTGAAATTCTAATTACTGCAGTAACACGGTTCAACTCATTGGGAAAACTTTGGTCGGCATATCCAAACCACACAGACAATAGTATCAGTGGCTTCAGTGCTTTACATTCTGCATTCATATTTTTCTATTTGAATTTATGTTTGGGCATAGTTGACAATAGTTGTGTTAGTTGTGTGTTTGGCTGTATTTACGTTTAAAACCAAAGGACTACACATCGGCTTTGGCTGGCGATGTACGTATATATGACTGAACATATACAGCAGACTTTAATATCAGTTGTCACTAAATAATTTTGTGTTCAACTAAGTTTATTTGTCAACTAAAAGCCAACCCCATCGTTAGCCTATCGTTAAAGACACATATAGAGCAAACGAAACGAAATGAAGTTGAGACTCATGGGCTTTAATACCAAAACACAGAGTCCAGACTATGTTTTATAGGTCACGTACCGTAGGCGCCAGACTTGCAGCCGGACGGAACATAGAGTAGGCCTAGATGTATCCTATGTCATCCATACCGGACTTTGCTGCTGGTGAATTGTAGAGAAATTCATTCTGGTCGAACTCGTAAAACTGCGCGCAGCATTCATAAAACGTGCAGCGAACATGCCCACCAATAATATTAATAACGTGATAAAATAAAAAAAATATTTTGCGAACAAAAATGCATTCCGTTATGAGCACGAAACCCGGCCTAAAGTTACAGTAGGCCTAACATTCGTTTAATATTACAGCCAAACGGTTGGATTGAATACAGAACAATAAAACATCTCAGGCACGATAAAACATAAATATCCAATACGATCGACATATTAAAAATACTAAAAAATACCCGAATATACTAAGCCTTTAGGCCTACAGGAAATTTTTAATAAAATACGAAATAAAAGAGTTTGAAAATCGCCTTGTATTGGCTTTGATATTTTCAAAAAGTTTCGTGTTTCTATTCTAAGTTTTGCAGTATAAACCGAACATTTGTTTTGCCACAAAACGCACAACTGGCCAATGGTATTGAGTAAATAAAATGTTATGGTACTCATCGTAATGGTTAGTTCTTTATTGACTTAAAATAGACTACTTACGGTAAACTATGGACTTTCGTAAAAGCTTTATGCCTAGATGTTCCTGTCAGTATAATGTCAAATAGCAGTATCTCACGTACGTGGCATATTATATTTTGAGAAAATGTAGGCCTAACTACAATCTACTGTTTTCTTTCGCCAGTCCCAGCATTGCGATATTCTTTGCGCAACACTTCAGAACACAACTCATTAATTGCGAAGTTTGAAAAATGTGGAGAATTATTGTTGTTAAAATTGAAATTCACAAGTAGTTAACAAAATTTGCGTTAAAATGCACTGTTTATCTTTATGTGTGCGTTCGTGTGATCATGAAAACATTGCGACAAGTCGAAAAGTTGCAGTCATATTGACGACTTGTTTGCTGGTCCCACTTTCTACGACAGGCGCCTGTTCAGTTCAGTTGAATTCATTCGGCCCTGGTGCAGACGACAAACCGTGCTGATATCGACAATGCCCGCGGCATGCCATGCACACAGTCATGACTACCAACACGTAATTAGTTCACGCTAGAATAATACAGAACGGCTTACGAAGCACGCCGCACCATTGCAGGTCACAAACCCCGTTCACTAGGCCTATCTGGTGCAATATCTCGAGTATAACTCTACAATTTTTGGCACAGTTCAATCTATTTCGATCGGTCTTGCCTTGTAGCAGTGCGGCACCGTATGCCGACATGGCCTACATTAGGCCATGTGTGCCATCCAGCCGAGGGCGATGTATAAATTTCAACGCGTGCAGTATGCCTGGATGGTTTGGCTTCTGTCGTGCCGGTGCGTTTTGCGTAACACACGTACGTTACAGGTTAGTATACCATGTATAATATTGTATATTAAGTCATTAAAATATAGACATGAGTAACTAGAAGGCGCTCGTTAGAGTGCATATCTCTGCCAATGTAGAAATTTTCACATTGGGGCGCCACCGTTCCTGCTCAGTCATTGTGTGCACAGACACACGGACGTGTACACGGACACAACGACGGACAGAACGTCCAATCTCATAATCTCTTCCAATTCACTTCGTTCCATTGGCAGAGATAACAACTGGGTGTAAGATATGTATGACGACTGTTTTTTGCTGAACTCAAGACATCATCTTGCTGTTAAAATGTGGCTTTTCTTTACGGACCCCAAAGACTGAGCACTGAGCAGACTTGTAAACTGACTCTTACAACCACTGGCGTAGCCATAGGGGGCACTGGGGGCACGTGCCCCTCCCCCTTAGGAGCCTACTTAGTTATTTAAAATAGTGCCAAAAATGCACAAAAAACACGGCATTCTCACACCAAAAATCCAACAATTTTTTGTAAAGGGGACACAGCCCCCTCCCCAGAGGGGATACCCCTCCTC
>Ga0209671_1001561_pt1 | contig 19420 bp, 16 predicted proteins | sample WorMetHERISLAND2_2_FD_187401 | JGI IMG/M metagenome (GOLD analysis project Ga0209671, IMG submission 187401) | Marine gutless worms symbiont microbial communities from Max Planck institute for Marine Microbiology, Germany - Olavius geniculatus... | ecosystem: Host-associated > Annelida >...
CCATATCTCCATAACAGTGCTAGATAGACGCATGGTCTTGTCCATATTGACCATGCGTCTATCTAGCACCGTGATGAAGGTATGGCGCCTGAAAGATAACGGGGTGACGAGTTTGACCTTTTGGGGTCACGTGACGTCATCGGTCACGTGACCATTCGACTCCCGGGGGTCGACTTTCTATGGGTGGTCTACAGTGACCATGCGTCTATCTAGCACCGTTATGGAGATATGGCCGTTTGAAGTTCTTCCAGGAAGGCTCTTCCAGGAACAGAGGTCGGTCGTTCGTCCGTCATCGGTCGGTCGGTCGGTCGGTCCTCAATATTACACTGATCTTATATACTCCTCTTCGCTACGTTAGGAACGTAGCGCGCGAGGAGTAAAAAAGTTAAAACACATCGCAAAGCTACAAAGCGTCATCTGCCATATGGGATGACAGTCCACTTGACACAGGTGAGGAATGCGGCTCGAGTAGCGCTGCGGGGTTTCTAACTGAGAAATCTGGAAACTAGAACAGAAACGCGATCGACTAAGTCCTCTGAACCAAAAATGTGTTGTTACTTCTTTGCTTTTAGTTTTTCTCTGATATAGTTTTTTTCGTAAAAATGGAACTCATAAGTAAGCCACTAAACCAGAGCTTTGTGCAATCTCTCGTTCTTGTTGTATATAGTTGCTGCATCCGTTTGCGTAATTCCACGTCTGGATTTTGGGAGTACTGTACAGTTGTACACGTGGCACTGCTGAACTAAACTGAGACTTAAACCTAAAACTTGCTGATTTCGGTCTAAAAATCATGGCATCATTAATTTTGCACATTTCTGCTGCAGCATGAAAAGTGAACCTGTCGTTAAAACTATGCACTTTTCAGTCATTAAACTTTCCCGATACATTTTTAGCCGACCGTACTTAAATAACGGTCGAACTATTGGCATGGTTGTCGTTGTCTGTCTGTCTGCCTGTCACGGATGTATTGTGGCTAAGCTTTAAATCGTAACTTCGTAAGGGAAAATTTTTACACGAACAATTAGCCATGTGTGTTATATTCGGGCATGCAAAATTTTAGCCATTTCGCGCGAGGGGAACATTTTAAAATTGAAGATTGAATGAAGAAGGTAAAAAAATGTGCGTTTTTTCCACAGATAACTGGGCATATCTCTCGGAAACGGTGAGAGATACGGCCAAGGTTACTATTAATCACTAATAGGAAGTGGCATACGCCTTTTCAGATGAAATGAAAATCGTCGACTTTGGATGACATTGAAGGTTAATGACAACCAGTACGGTCGTCTATCCTAGCGACAGCTGGGCTTCTTGTTTGACAATGTCCTGTCAAATTCATCAGAATCACCGACAGACTATTTAAAATTGTGATAATTAATTAATTTTATTTTCTCTGCTGCGATTTATCTTCTGCAATTTACTACACAGAGTGCGCAATGTCGGTGATTTTTTTCCCGCACGACTAGCAGTAGACTGCATGTTGAACGATAGACGACGGAAAGAGAGAAACGGAGACAGAAATGATAATTCTTTACTGTCAATTAGGTGCGTTAACACGCCGACGCATCGCAGTCGCTCCGATGGATAATGCTAACAGGGCGGCGGCCCAAGACAGTCGACTGATCCGTCTGAGGCGTTCTGAGGCGGTAATAGGATAACATGAATTATAAACGCACCACAGCCGCTAAGCACGTGCAGCACCGTAGCAAGGTCGTTCATTAAGTGCATTACGGCGCGACTGGCACCGGAAATGACGTCATCAAGCTCTGACTACTGACTTCTTCGATGTTTAAACGCTGCATACACTAGTGCTGCAGCTGCCATCTGATGGCTAGAAGTGACCAGCATTACATTACCAGCACTCAAAAGTTGGAATGCAGATGCTTTTGAAAGGCTGCGTTGTTATACAGTGTTGTACAGAGCTCAAAGTATTAACTTGCGACAATAATATCTTATAATCTTTAATGACTGTTTAAAACGGAACGCAGCTTCGGAAAATGATAAATTTAGTGTCATAATATGTTAAGCCAACTTTTACTTTTAAAAAACTTAACAGAACACCGTTTCATTTAGTAGAAAACGCGACAGGAATTAAATTTTGTCCGTTCTGCGTGTTGTTAACAGCAACTGATGAAGTTTTCGTCATATTTATTAATGCAGCAGTCGTCGACGACATAACAGCTGGGTTGTTTGTTGTCTTTTACTGGCAATCTTTTGTTTTTTTGGTCCAGAAACGAATGCAAAATAGATAATTAAACAGTTTCGACTGCAAGTGAGTCGATCAACAGTCAGAGACTTGCCTGAAATTACTGCACGGATGTATGACCCAGTTGCCGACGGCACGCTGGCGCATTTTCTCTCGCATCAGAGCGTTCTTGTTTCCGAACAGTTTCATCGCCAGTTTGTTGTCGGCTACCTGGAAGAACGAGATGATCTGGTCCTTAAGGTAGTTGGACGCCGAGACTGCAGACACGCTGGGTGACTGCATGACGGCCGGTGACTGAGGTACCTCTATTCTGTCTCGTTCCTCCGTCGAACACGTCGACGTGTGCTGCTGGTTGGACGTCACCCCGCGCTCGACGCCATCGCTCGTCATCTGTGACACCGGCACGCCGGCGGTGGCACTCAGGGCGGCGTCGTCGGCGAACGGAAGGAGCGGCGAGGTGATGGACAGTTTGCGGATGACGCCGCTGACACCAACTCGATCCACCGGCCTGACGCAAGCTTCGACCGACGGCGGCGACATATCCGCTGCCGACATAACGCGTGCCGGCCGGCCACCGGAGGGGACCGCTCGTGATGGGCGCTGTAGTCCGCGGTGTGGACGGGACGAGACGGGACGGACGGGACGAAGTCGATCAGTGAGCGGCGACCTTCCGTCAGCACCAGCAGCAACAGCAGCACGGACTGTCAGCGCTCCTCACAATGCTGCAGTGTCGAGCAGCCTGACCGGTTGACTGACTGACTGACCCACGGGCCATGCATGCAGCTGCCCGGTTGATCGAATGTGGTGACTAGCGAGTGCCCGGTGGCGCCCCGATCCGATCAATGCGTCGTGCCACGTTAGCGCGCTGCGACCGATCGATAGCGTTTAGGAAGTCGTCAGAGAGAGCGGCAAATTGCCGAATCCACGGATGCGACGCGTAACGAGTGACCCAGAACTCGTCAGCGATCGAGCGGCAGGTATAACCTACATCTTTATGCTCGGCGTGCGTGTGTATAGAGGCGCGTACAGAACGACGCAACTGAACTGTACTGATCTGAACTCACACGGCTCAGTTTTTGACGAATTGACCAACGGTCAAACAGGGCGAGCTCATTGGTCTTTGATTGACGCGTACAAGCGCGTAGTCACGTAGGCTACTGATGCCGTTAGACGGTGCCTGCTGTAATGCGTTACTGTTTGCCCACTCGTCAGTTCGTCAAAAATTAAACCATGTCAGTTCAGTTCAGTTACGTCGCTAGAGCTTTAAACGCGCTTTAAAGAACAGTCGAGCATGCACACCCGAGGCGCTGGTCGGTAGCTCGGCGTTTAGCTCAGTCCGTCGTTATCTCAGCACTCGAGTGCCGTGCAGGCGACGCACTGACGAACGCACCGACGATGCTATGGCAACTAGTTCCAGGAGCGAGCGACTTGGCCTAAGTTTCACCGGCACACGAGCAACATTATGCTCGTCGATCTGCGCTAGTGCATAACTTATAGACGTCTTTTCCTGCACTTCGGCTCTGTGGATAGATAGCTTTCAGATAACCACGCTTTCGCGAACGCATTTCATTCTCAAATATTTTATCAACGCGTGATGGCTTGACGTCGACGTAGCAACAAGCAAAGATGTAGTCGAAATTGACGGCTCGCCTTGGCTAGCCTTAAGTAGGCCTATATATTATAGTTTATCGTTTTTTCTGCACTCTAAAACGCCTTGCTTTTGTAGTAATCCTAAGGATTATTATCGCTACAAGTAACTCGAGCGAGGGAAATTCAGACGAGTCTTTCTATTAGGCCTATTCATGAGTGGAATAAAATTTCTTCAGTCGGAAAGTGCGTTGAAAACTACCTAGGCTACAGACAATCCGCTACATCGCAGTATAATGTCATAGGGCCTATTAATGTTGATCTACTAACGAAAAAGTTATTGACCCGTCCATCCAGAATTTCCGCATTTCCGGTTAACTGTCGGTTTATAGCTGCTATACGTGTGAATATGCTTCCGGGAAAACGGAGAATGCGCAAAAAAGCAACCATTCAAGTGGCGATGATTGAGGGAAGTTGCAGTCTGTAATTATTACAAACTTGCAATAATCGCAGGCCTACTGATAACGGATTAAAGTCAAATTTGAAACGTAAACTAGCTATATCGTGATTTCCATTGTAGAATAATCGGTTCAATAAATGAAGCCAATAATTGACAAATGATTGATAATTGTCAAGGGTAACGAATTTCTGACACCAAATGGATTGGCGAGTTTTATTTGCGGCTTTGCATTCGCCGGTACTGCTTTTACTACGCTGGACCAATGAAAATCAATCGATCTTTGTGACAGCCAGCTGACGCCCATGCTCTGTTCGGTCGTCAGCGAATGCCAGATGTGGCTGGATTAATGATGCATAGCAGCAGCATTCGGACTGGAAAAGCATCGTATCTATTCTCACAGCTCTTACGAGACTCGTAAGTCCTGCTTGCGTAGGCCCCATACCCAGTGATATTGCCACTATAGAGCAGGACGCCGACGCTCGGGTCGTTTGCAGCAATGATTGAACCGTACGTGTATTTACAGCACCGTAAAGGCGCGTGCAGACCGACGTAACTGAACTGAACTGACGCGGTTTAGTTTTTGACGAATTGACCAATGGACAAGCAGGGCGAGTCCACTGGTCATTGGTTGACGCGTACGCGCTCGTAGTCACGTATACATCGACGCTTTTAGAAGGTTATACTGTAATGCATTACTGTTTGCCCATTGGCCAGTTCGTCAAAAACTAAATGATGTCAGTTCAGTTCAGTTGCGTCGCTCTGTACGCGCCTTAACAGATCAACTACTAAATAGGCCTATATTGTCCCTCATGCCACATCAGCTCGGCGACAGTCAACTGCTTGCTTCATCATTCCGAGTGTGCAGCGATCACGTGACACTATCTGCAGCCGTTGGCATATATCTGGACTCGGCGTCAGCATGCGTTCCCAAGTCACACGAACTGTCTCACACTGCCTCGATATTCCGAGAGCACTGACTGTACCTATAACAAGGTTCTCCACGATCGGCGACCGAGCGTTCCTCGTCGGTGCATTGTATTGTATTGTAACCTTTTGTTTCCAGCCATGTAGGGATAAACAGAATGATCGTTATAAAATGTAACCATCAAAATAAATTCCAACTATGTAACCAAAAGTAGCACAAGCTGAATACGAACGAAATTGGCCAATAACCACTTTCTGAGTCTCTGTCATAAACAACTTGATTTCTGAATACTCATATATAAACCAGCTGCAAAGCTTCTAGGAGAAAAAATAACAAGTAGTCCGCATAACAATAACGCAGAGTTTTGACAATTAAATCAACAAGCACCGGTAGCTCTACTCACGGCACAATGCACTGCCGTTAGCTGTGTGAGTAAAACAAGTCACTTCAAAGCTCGTAGGCGTATATGTCTAGTTAGTCAATACAATAATGAAAACAAATTATAGTAACAGCAATATAACAAATGAATCCAAGTTTGTTCATCTCTACAAGTTCAATTTCACAAAAAATTTTGAAACTTTACATGGTCACACTGAAACTATTATGGTGAAACTAAACTATGAACTTCTTACAATTTTAGACAACAGTCAATCTTACACAATGTCAAATTGTAGTAAAGCTGAAAACCAAATGACCAAAAACCGCATGTCTTCGAAAACGCTCATTAAACTAAACTACAGATGCTTACCGTTGTCACCAACATTTGTCAATAACAAATGGTCTTAAGCAATAAATCCTAACTAGTCTAATTAACTTTCACACTGTTTTATTAATCATTAGTGAATTTTTCCAAGTGCACAGTCAACCTGTTCAATCTCAACCTTAAACATATATGCACACAAGTAAAATAGGCTATAGAATAAGTAAAAAGAAAACATAATGAACAGATACAGCTAAAGGTTTTGTAAAGTCAAATACACATCATTACCAAATAAAGAATAAAAATAACAATGATGTCACACTTAAATGAAAGATCAATTCACAGATTATATCAAATTCATACAAAAAGTGTTTTAACAAAAATGCCTGATAATAGATGCAAATGGTCAAGAATGTCAAGGAATAAAATAACCCAAACTTACATTCACTAAAATAAGCAAAAATCTTCAATTTACACAAATGCATATTCACCATCTTAACTACCTTATAGCAGAAAATAAAAAAAACAACATGAGCAAGAACTGTATAACAGCACAAAAGCATTAATTAGAATGTTACACTGTTGATTATCACAAAGCTACACAACTTATTGCACTCTTTTGAGTCACTTATAACAACACATTAAAAGTGCAAAAAATACTGTTAGCTGTTTTACTGTAACCAAACCATCGACGAGAAACTGAATGAAAACATACATTATCTAAATAAGATCATAAGCACTGGCATGTTTTGCTGTTGATTATCCCAAACAAGGGCACTCAGCATGTTAGTCAAAAAACACTCGCGAGATAAAAAAATGAAAGCCTGCATATACTGGGTCATCCACAAAAAAGTAAGCCCCCACCTTTCATGCATTCACAATATTATAGTATTAACTAATTTTCAAAATCTTTTTACTAGCCACATCAATGCTAAACCTAAAATAGAAAACCTATTACAGATTACATCACTTCTTAGACGTGTTGTGAAAATGAAATGTATAGTTGGTTTTAGAATACTAAAAGTTACTTCGCAATGCACTGAAAATGACTACATTTCACAAGGGAGTGTAGAAATGCTTCTCGAGTGTGATGAGATTGTTAAATTGCAAATTGACTGCAAAGTATATTGGTGAAAGTATGTTAAAAATGAATCAATATCTGATGCAGTTATGACAAAATTTTAGAAGCCTACTCATCAGTGGACCACTCCATATATTTACTACTGTAGGCCCCATATGCAATGCCAATCAAAAGATCAAATGAATCACTTCCACAAATTATCATTCTTCAGCCGAGCAGCCTGGATCGAATGAATGATTTCAGCAGCAGCCTGCTGGGCCACTACACCATGCAGCGGGATATGGAAGCAACCAAGATTCAACGACTGGACTTTGACGAAGGCAACTTTAATCTCCAGCTTCACGCAGCCACTGATGTACTGCTTCGTGTAATCAAGGTCATACAAGTCGACACACAGCGACAGCTCCTTCTTCATGTATGGAACGAAAACACAGATCGGCGGTGGGTTCTTGGCTATGACAACATACAACAAATACAGTGAGAATAATGGGACGGCAGTCATGGTGCCACATTAGATCATCACTAAACAACACTCAACAAAACGGCCTAATTGCAGCAAATGAGCAAATAGCAATAAGGCAGAACAGTTTTTGGCACCAGTCGGTATTGCACAAAAATTTGCTAATTTCTTTCAGCAAGCTAACCATGTTTGTGATAACACATGTCACAGTGTGAATAAACTCACCAATGAACTACAGCAATATACTGATGGTGCTGCCAACTTGTCAAAACTTAAGTTATTGGATGTTGACACTGTGTGTAGATGCCTTGCTAAAATGAAAAGGGGCAAAGCTCCTGGAGTAGATGGAACTGAAACTGAACATCTGTTATATGCTCATCCAACTGTGACTGTGTGGCTCTGCTTATTGTTTAATATTATGTTGAAGCATAGGACTGTTCCAAGTGCGTTTTCTGATGGAACTGTTGTGCCAGTAATAAAAGATAGAAATGGTGATCATACTGATATTAACAATTATAGGGCAAAAACTGGTTACACGTTACTGCCGATGACGTCACAATGACGCTTTGATAAACAGTAATTTATATTGTTTATAAATTACCACTAAATTATTGTTCTTTTGAAGCAATCGCCGGCTGCCCATCAGGTTCATCTTCCAGCAGGATGGCGCGCAAGCATACACAGCACGCAGCACACGGAACGAACTGCTGGCCGACTGTCCAGATTTCACCACAAAGGACCAGTGGCCTCCAAATTTGCCAAATATAAACCCAATGGACTATCGTGTGTGAGGTGCAATGTTGGAGGCTTACTGCAAGCTTAAAACAAAGCCGAAAACAATCGCCGAAGTCAAGGAAGCGTTTTAGGTTATCTGGGGCAACCTGCCATAAGGACTAATTGACAAGGCTGTGAAAGACTTATCAAATTAAGCGACTGAAGGCTTGTGTTGGAGCTTGGAGCTGGCGGTGGACACTTCGAACATTCACAGTGACAATGAAATTCTAGCATCTGATCATTAGTTAACTGTGTTGTTTCAACAATGTTATTGAATTGATGTTGTAGCTTGAACATTTTTAATGCTGAAAAATCAGTAGGTGGTCATGTTAAAAAGTCTATAACTTAGTCATTTTTCAACAGAATCATATTTTACTCGGCAGTTAGATTTAAAATGTATTATTTAATAGAGCTTTAAAATTTCAAACTAAAATTTCAAACAGTTGCTGAGAAAACAGCAAAAAACTATAGGGGTCCACTTTTTTTGCCGCACCCTGTAGAAAGTATATCAACAGTTCCAAGTTTCGCTTAACAAAAAAGATACTACCATGTTCAGAAAAAGCACACATTTGAAAAACGAATCAACTTTAATAATCAAAATGAATATGTATAATATGCATATGTATATGCACTACTCACCAGACACTGTTTTGTTGTACAATACAACATGATTCAGTGTAAGAACCAATGAGACACCATATTGATCCGGCAGATATGAGACATTCACACATCCTGCAAGGTATATGAACAGTTAACATCAGTTTGCGCTCCTGCTGAATAGCAGCAACATGCTATTCTGACCATCCATGATTGTGGCACATTGATGACCTACTGTTTCAACACATTACTGCAAAAAATTACACATTTTATTTGTTTACTTAGCTTTACTGGCACAGGCACTGGGCAATAAATAGACAGATTGGTTGGCTGCATAATGTGCTGCAGTATCATTAGTTCATGCCAATCAGCTACCAATGGCAAGATTGTAAAGTGCTTCTGGTCACGAATCTGACTCAGGTAAGCACGTATGGTACCTTTCCTACCTTTATATCGTGGGTTCTTTTTCAGCTGCATTATACAGTACTGCTGTGTAACATCAATACAGAATCCTACCATGGGTAAGCTAGTTGTATGTTTTTATCAGCTGACACAACAATTACACACAAGTAACAGGTATGGCCACTTATTGCTCTCCTGATGCGGTTTTAATCAGTCAAATACATTGGCAGCCTTAAATAACATTCAAAACATTTTCCACCTAAATTTTGGATTTATTTTATTAATCGTTCTACTTTGTAAGTTTTGATCTACAAAAGCCTAAATCTAGATGATCATTCAGACATTCTTATGAATTATAATTCAGTAGATGACATCAAGGTCTTTGAGATACATCATAAGAATTGTCATTGTATTAACATTGACCTGAAGCATTGATGAGTTTCACTTCCTTCACAGTGAAACGAGCACAGCAGCCACAGTTATACTTTATACACTGGCAAATCGGAGGAGACAAGTCTTGTACAGATTTTGCATGGTCCAATTCAGGAAGCACATTTTCCACTTCTCCTGCAAAATAACGCAACTCATTGTATATTATGCAAAACTTATATAAAAGTGCAAATTAAACTACAAAATATATTCGATAAACTTAACTGCACAACAATCTGCAGCTTGATCCCAGTAAACAAACTTGCATTTAAATTAAAAAAAAGCTGATCATAAGATCTATCAATCAACAATCTTTTATATTAATAAAGACAACCAAAACTCTCTACTAGTAAAAAGCAAGAGGTGCTGTTAGGTCTGCATACCCAGAACTAACTCAGATCCTGTCAGTCTGACCTAACCTAATCTTATGGCAAGTGTTCCAAACAAAAGAAAATCTAGGCTACATTTTGATGCAATAGTTTGAGACTGGAATATGCAGAACTCAGGATGTCACTGACATGTTGGTCTCTCCCACATGCCCCAATGCAGGCTACAGCCTCAGTATCCAAATCTTGACAGTATTACAATAATGCAGCAGTAATAATGAAAGTAATAACTCAACTGTATCCAGCAGCAATGTACAAAATGGAAATCACACAAAAAATTTCCAACCAAAGAATCACCAAACTTTTCATACTGAAACACTGCACAACATGACACAGTTTAAACTGGAAGCCCTCCAAGACAGTTCAAACCTCAACCAAACTGAACCAAAATTCCGGACTGTAATACGGATTGCCACCAAAAAGTAAACACTTGCCCTTATGCCACATCTTACCCTCGACAAAATATCATTAAAATCTGCCCACAGTGTTTTAGCAATCCGGGTCCAGAAATCATGGATAAGGACTGTGATCTGAATATGGAGCCACAAAATCTCTAGTCCATGAACAACACCCCACCCCACCACAAAACTGTGCCAAAATTTACTGAACTTTTTTGTAGTAATTCAGTGATTTGGTAAACAAACAGTAGCCAACTGAAAACATAACCATGTTCGAATTGTTTTACAACTAGTTGGACACTTTTGCAATTGCGCCCCACATTCAGGTAAAAGTGCAACATGATAACAACAAGTAATTTGAGCAAATCTCATGAGATGCGCGATAGACTTAGCAGTTCCTGTCTTGATTTATCTTCAGTCATTTCGTTGCAATTCACCCTTGAAATGTGCACCACAGCAAAAAATCGCAAAAAAATCACTAACACCCACTAAAACCCCTTATTTGGGGGGATCAAGGTTGTTTAAGTTCATCGAGGTAGATACACCAAAAAAGCTTGTCACCAGTGCTTGTTATGATAAGCAGCACGCCTATGCCTATCTGCAACTGTTTTCATGCTACACGAGCCAATATTGATAAAATGACCAACTTTTAGAGGGATACCCCTCTTCAATGCTCATGTGCTCACATGCACAGGCTTCCTTAAATCTAATGGGTTGGGACTCAGACTACGGAAATCTATGTTTGATGCTGAAAATTTCATATGCAGGTTGTCTTGGTCTACCTTCAGCTATTTTGTCACAACTCAGTCTTAAAGTGTGTGCTGCAGCCAAAAAATGCAAAAAAAATCGCCAAAAACCCTTCTTTTGGGGGTTCAAGGTCATTCAAGGTCACCGATGTTGATAAAACTAAAAAGCCCATGTCCACTGTTTGCTATGACAAGCAACTTGTTTCTACCTATCTGCAACCGTTTTCACACTAAGTGAGCCAATAGCGGCAAAATAACGTTTTTTTCTAGGGTGGTACCCCTCTTCGACACCCTCATTCAAGGAGAACCCTCTCACCAAGGGGCATAAAATTTTGTCACAAAAAACTTAGAGTCCTTGGGGCAGCCCACAGTGAAAATTTTGTGATCCTAGCTTGCACCATTTTGATAGGGCTCAGGGTGTGATAGACGCCAGACAGATGGACAGACGCCCAGGTCATGGCTAAGATGCGCAAAGCATAGCTGTCGCAGTGTCGAGCATAAAAACAACTACCAGGGTATTGGCTTTGCTGTTCGAATAATCATTCTTCATAATAAGCAAGACAGGCACAAGTTTCACACACCATTAAGCTGAAAATATCTTAGGTGCATCTGGCAACTTAGCCACTGCGAGCGGCTGTCAGCTGCTAACCAACTGGACACTCGGCTATGGCAAGCCGCTACGAGCACATTCTAGCGTAAAATTTTCGAGCGTAAAAATTTTATGCGGGATGAGTGGAGTTTACTGGGCGCCATAGGAATATACCTAACCGTAACTCTAAACCCTAACTCTAACCCTACACCTAACCCTGACCCTACACCTAACCCTAACCCTAACCCTATTGGTAGTTATATGGTATATGTGTGAAACAATAGGTGCAATGTATTCCTATGGCGCCCAGTAAACTCCACTCTACCCTTTTACGCTACATTACAGTTTAGGCCAAGAGCCAAGCTTCTGAACGTATCAGTTTTTAGATGAAAGTTGAAAAATCACACTGATCTAAATGTGCCACTGAACAGTATAAAACAACATTAATGCAAAATCGTCTTCTTAATTACTATTTTTACCAGAAACTCGCCTCTTATAAGCAGCAACAGCCATTTTAGTGGACAAATTGACGTGTCACGTTTGTCTCCGCTAGCCGCTAACGTAGATTGTTGTCTGACGAAAAGTCGCAGCGGATAGCGCAGCAGCTGCCAGCCGCTCGCAGCCGGCTAAGTTACCGGACACGAGGCTCATCAGTAGCAAGCCAAAAATACAACAGTAAAGTCATAAGACGCCCCGGTGTTAGGTTTGTAAACACTAGATGGTTTTTGCTATAAATCAACGTACAAGATAATTCTTGAATGACCGTTCCATGGCAAAACCATTGCAAAGGCAAAGTGTATTCAATAAATAATATACATATAAACTGTCATGTACCTGGCAAACCACAAATTCACAACTCAAAACTTGCGAATTCTTCGTGTAAACAATACGAGTCATGTGCCAGAATAATATTATGGTCACGTGCCAATATTTACTTCCGTGTTTCGAGTAGTGATGTGTCGATATAAGTATTGTTATTAATATCGAAATATCGATATCACACATCTTTTTTATTGCTTATTTGCAGTGCATTTTGTTAGTTGAAAAACGCAAAATATAAAACTCACAATGCATTGTCCAAGAATAGTACCATATCACTGAGCAAGATATAGGGGCGTTAGATAAGGCTGAAACCAATCGAAATTTTCTATAGCCTATGTCTGTCGAGATAGGCCTATTTAATGTAACTGGCAGGTGGACGCTGTAAAGTTCTGTCCTAATATTTGATAATGTCGCTTAATTACAAGAAAAAACTTAAAGCCTTGACATCAATCATTGATAAAGCCTAAATGTCTCACGTTCAGCTTGACTTTTCATAGGCCTATGCAAACATAAGCCTAAGAAGGCCAAGACCAATAATTTTCATGCATGCATCCAGTGGCGTCGTGACAGGGAAAGGAAACAATCGTCTCCCTTAATTTTGGGCCGTTGGAAAATCCCCCCATTAGGGGAAGGGCATAACACTAATTTTTGTGCAAAAATGAAAGGTTTTGGCAGCGGCGTAGTCAAGAGGGCCCAGGCCCCAAATCTCCAAACAAGACATAAGTAGACGTTTAAACTGAACTAATATGTGCGAATTTGGTCAGTTCATTCTCGAAAAAATAATTAAAATTGTTGCCATCAAATCTCATATTTAAAGCTACAAAGTTAATGCACCAAAATCATTTTCCCATACCAACGGGTGGGGAGTTTACAGCGCTCCCCAGCTCCCTAGCTGAAATTTAAGGGTCTTACTTCTAATAGAAGGTATAGAAAAACACGAAAAAATGAAAAAAAGCAAAGAGGGGAGAAAAAAGGAGAGACAAAAAGGGATAAAAGGCATAAAGGCATAAAAGGGGAAGGGAAGAAAAAGGAACGGGAGGTGAGGCCCCCAATTTACATTTCTGGCTACGCTACTGTGTTTTGGTGCATTTTGGCACTGTCTTCAGAAAAATTAGCTTGGCTAAAATTGTCATTATTTTGTAGTCTTCTAGGAGGGGCATATGCCCCCGGTGATCCCCTGTATGGCTACACTAGTGGGTATGTAAATGACGCGATGAAGATTTACCACTTAACCAGTGCTATTTCTGAAGTGTAGTAGGCCTACTATGGAACACGCAGTGTCACGCACACTACAATAAATTACCTACAGCTAATCAGAAACACAAACAAATTATTCGATGCTAAACTAGAACTAAATTAGAAGTCACGCTCTGTATGCTTCCGCCAGTTTTGATCATAACCTTTAACCTTTCAGATCATCTTTGTCTCAAGATGAATCAATAGCAACATTTTGGAAAAGTCAATCAAAATGCTTAGTGCCTACCCTATGGAAATATCGGGACAAAACATCAGGTCAGAGCAGTAAGTAAGCAGTGCTGTAAGTTCCCTCAGGGTCCTGCACACGGCTCTGGCCACAAAAACACTTTTGATTTATGCATTTCGAGCTGGAAAGTCGCATCCGTTGGCGACGTATTTGGTCATTTTTATGCAACGTATCCTGGTTCTGGATTGATCAAACCAATCAATCCCCGTCACTTGGCTACGGGCTTGCCTTCGGCTTCACTTACAAGCGAAAGGCATTTAATGTCAAAAACAACAGCAACTACACTGTGTCTCAAAAAAACATCCCCGACATTTTTGACTAACTTGAAAACCAATTATCAGATTTTGATAATTATTGGTACGAATATTCCTGACACAACTTGCCGTCAAATGATCGTTCAGTTTCCCACCTCACCCAATGTATGCTTCTGCACTACCTAGGAAAAGCAGATCAAGCGAAATATGTGTTGAAATAAACAGAAAACCTGAAAAAACATCCCTGACATTATCGATCGTAACTTAAAGAATGATTAGCAGATTTTAATAGTTTTCGGCAGAAATATTTTTCACACAAATGGCTATTAAATAAGTGTTTTACTGTCCACTTCACCCAACGTCTGTTTTGCACTACCTGGGGAAAGCAGACCAAGCATAATATGTGTTAAAATAAATGAAATAACATCAATAAATTCCATCTATCCTAATCTGTGGGCCGCTCCATTACAAGGTTTGACTGTCATGCAGCAGTGTGTCTACCAGATAAAGTTTAGAAATGTTTGTGAAGTCAAGAAGCGACTGGTACAGCCTGGATTGGTCTGGAGCAGAACATTATCGATACTGGTATCACTGAATGGAAAAAGCGTCTCCTTGCCTGTGTTCACATAGTGGGCCAACACTTCAAGCAATTTTATTACAGGCAGTTGAAAAATGGACAACTGGATAAAAGTGTCAAAAATGTGAACAAAATATGTTTTTATGTGTTATGTTAATTAAGCAATCATATCGCATTGAATATAAAGTGCTATTTTGCAGGCTGTGTTTTCCCTAGATAGTGCAGAAACAAACATTGGGTGAGATGGGAAACTGAATAGCAGTTTGATGGCAAGTTGCGTCAGGAATATTCGTACCAAAAATTATCAAAATCTGATAATTGCTTTTTAAGTTACGGTCGAAAATGTCGGGGATGTTTTTTTAGACACAGTGTACAAAGTGCTCGTAAAAGTGCATATCTCCGCCAAGCGAAGTGTACACAGACAGACAGACACAACGACGGACAAAACGACCAATCTCAGAATCTCCTCTAATGTTCACTATCGTTCACTTGGCAGAGATAATTAATATGCTAACGCAAACAATGGTGACCAGTAACGTCAGTGAATCGATCAATGAGAAGTGGATTTCTGGTGGTCGCAACGCAGCTTGTGGTGCTTGAGAGCGGAAACGTCACCTCGGCGAGACAGATACAGCTGCTGCAGTCGCGTGTACGTCAGCTGACTAAAAACACCACACATAAACCGAGTAAAGTTCAGTTCAGTTGAAAAACTTTCTCGTTTATACTTATAACTTATGTGTTGGGTGAACTGGTCGAGGAGGGCCTTCAATGTATCGACAATAGGTCACAGGCATTCACGGCTAGCTGATTCTGGCAGTGAGTTCCATTCATCCAACGATCCACGACTGATAACAAGAAGAATTATTCTTTACGACATCATCTTGATGGAAATGGCTTAAATATAGCGACCATTCAACAGTGTAACAAATAAGCTTAAGTCTGTGTAAAATGTTGAAAAATGTAAAAACATGTTTTTATTTTAAAAAAAATCTATATATTTAAAAACGCCAAAAACGTTTATTACAACCATGGCGTGACTGCAACGTTCCGCTAGAACTCAGAGCTGCCACAGTTGCGTACCTGCCCGGTTCAAGCGTCAAGCCCATCTGCTCAGACCTCTCTCTGCAGTACTGCTCCATCGCATTCACTGTAGGCCGACGCACTCCTGCACGGCACATTACACACCTCCAGCTGACACTGGCAGTGATAAGATCATAAGACAAGACAATTCCACTATAGTCAGAGATAACGAAAACTGCCATCGGGTAAAACGTTGTCAGACAGTGTATTAAATTTTTATAATAATTATGAATAACAAAAAATACGTCGACCAAGTGCCGATATTGTGCGGTCGTCCGCATGACTTTCGACCTCCTGAACTGAAAACGGGCACTACTGCACAACTGTTTAAACCCACTTTGGTTTTTCTGAGCACTTTTGTTTTCAAGTTAGTAACCCGTGCGAAACGGACAGACAGACGAAAAGACGGGCAAGAAAAAATAGGGAATTATTAACTAAAATTTGTCTGATATTTCACAAATGTGTTCCTAGAAACAATGCTTATTACGAGGGTCGTTCGATAAATAAGTTTACAAAATGGCACCATTCCATTAATTCTCAAATTAGAAAAAATCCAAAATGTACGTTTTGTGGGCATTTTTGTTGTGAGTATTAGTCGTGAGTTTTATTGCGATGACGTTACTGTGACATCATTTAACTACGGTGGCGTTGCCATTTGGGAGCGTTGTCAGCTCCCGCAGCAGGGTCTGGGTGGAGTCCAAATAGAAATCATATTTGGTGCATTTCAGCCTTAAAATATGAGATCTGGTAGCATCAATTTTAATTAGTTTTTGAGTCCCTAATATCTATTTTAACAGACAATTTCTGTCCGGTCATCGGAGGCCTGGTCCCCTGCCTTCGCCCCTTGTCTACGTCACTGGAGCAGATAGCTGACCTTCCATGAGGAGTGCGGGGCAATGCTGACGCAGCCAGGCACGCGTGTCGTCAGCGACAACGTCAACAACAACGTCTTCACTGCTGCTGGCCGCAACATCCAGTTCAACATCATCAGTCTGCAACGACCACATGCGACACGTGCCCGTTCTGCTGAGTGCACTGTGGCTCAAAACAATAAGGCCTGATTTCCAACAAACGCGCAACGCGTTATCGGTGTTGCGTCGCTTGCTCCAAAAAGTAGGCTACACCAGCACTGCGTGCGGTATAGATGGAAACTAAGGTTTTAAAGATCTTTTAATCTGACTGCACAGATAATAGCAAATAGAAATTACTTAAGTAGTCGGGCTATAGAACTAGAATTGATATTAAAAAACTGCCCAGCAAACACATTATTGTAAATTACATGCTACTTTGAACAGTGGCGGAGCCAGAAATGTGAATTGGGGAGAAGCCTCGCCTCTTTCTCCTCCACTTCCCTTCCACTTTCGTCCCCTACTTTTCCTCTCTTATTGTCCCCTTTACTCCTCGTCATTCTTTTCCCCTTTGCCCTCTTTCCATCTCCCTCCCACAGAAGTACCGGTACCCCAAAAATCCAGCTAGGGAATCTAGGGAGCGATGTAAGCTTCCCCAGCGGGGTCTGGGCAGAGCCGCAGACGAAATCAAATTTGGTGCATTGTAGCTTCAAAATATGAGATCTGGCGGCAACCATTTAGTTATTTTCCTGAGAATCAACTGACAAAATTGGCACATTTAGTGCAGTTTAAATGTGTGCTTATGTCTTGTCTGAAGATAGGGGGAGAGGGCAGAGGGGGCCGGGCCGCCTGACCCTCCCACCCCCTTGGCTTCGCCACTGGCTTTTAATACAATAGTTGCTGAGACTGAGGTAAATATAACCTGATGTTCAGTAGGATAGTTGGCATTCGAAACGCCTCGCAATCGTTCTTTCTGTTGACGAACAAGTGTCTCCAGCTCCTGCCACGTGGCCTCCAGCTGCGTCAGCTTAGTTTCAATGTCCGCTGGCGACGAGCTGCGCGGGTGCTGCGGCAGCACGTGACAGTAGGGCTGTGACAGCAGACTGCGTCCCACGTCCAGGACGTGTTGCAGTCGCGGTCTGTGGCTGTGAACGACGTTCGACAGTGACGTGATGTTGGCCAGTTGCAACGTGGCACCAAGCAGCGGTCGGTCACACTGAGCACGACCCAAGTGTTCACTGATCCAGATCTTCTCCTCCTCAACACCGTGCTCGAACTCAAACACACACATCGGTATTCCACGAAACTGATTAATAAAGCCTAAAATATTCCGGTTTCTGTCAGTCCCTAGAAAAAACCCGAGTCTTCAAAACTTTTATTTGACCCTCAAAAATATTAGTACAGTTTTTAGTTTCCGCTCTTTAGGCTTACTTGGTCCCTACTTTTTCGTCGGCTGCAACGGGAAGCACGCAATTTTTAGACATGACTAAGGAAGCAACTGGTTGAAGTATAAATAAGGGCAAGTCAGACACCAGAGTCAGGATGCGCATTGCGCACTGCAGTAGAGGATCGAAACATTAAAAAGTTCTGACAGTACAATACACTAAGTAGGCCTAATAGCTGTTGAACAGAGAGCACAATTTCAATTACCTCATCACGCAGAGCTTCTGCAGATGCTACCTGGGTAGTTTCAACAACGGTATCTATGAAATAAATACACACAAAAAGGCCATTTGTTGTGACAAATAAGCCTATAAGAAGTTCCTACAACTTAATTTGGCCAAGACATTGACTAACTGAAAATAGGTATTAGTAGGGCCCTATTCTGCATAACAAACATGCTAGGCAAAACTATACCGAGAGAACGAAAAGGTAAACTGCTTTGGGACAGACTAGGTGGCTCGGTGGCGTTGGTGGTGTGGTAGGATTTCAAACTTACGATCGATCGTGAGGCACGGGGTTCAACTCCCAGTCGGGTTGATATCAAATGGTTACTACTTGCACGGGTGATTAGCTGCGCCGGACAAGTAAACCATACAAGTATAACCAATATCAAAAGTTGACTTATACTACCCCGAGAAGCCTAGCTGTCGATAGAGAAGACCGACCGTACGCCAGTGTCCGAATGCCAGCAAATGTGTTTGGAAGAAAGAGAAGGGTCGAAAATAAAGGCATTAGGTAGGGCATTTGCAAGAGTCTGATAGTTTGGCTGAAATGCGCCATGCAAATCTTGGAAATTGATACCCTTATTTTGGCAGAACACATGACCGCAGGGGTCGGCGATGGTACCGTCAGATAGGAATTAATAAGTTCCTATAAATATAGCAACCATGCCACTAACTGGCGGGGTCTGTTCACAATTCGCAATGCAAGTATTTGAAACGCAGTCAGTACCATAGATGTAAAAACATTTTAATGTCTTTTATAAAAGTTTAAAACACATGTTTTTATATTTTTCATTTTTAATGTTTTTTTTTATTTTAATGTTTTTTTTTATTTTGTAGTGCTTTTGTGCTTTTAAATGTCGTTTTTTGTTCTTGTTGAAACATAAACGTACAAAATTACAAATATGATTTATTTCTCATGGGCAAATTGCGTTCAGCTGTTTTTGATCTGTAC
>Ga0209671_1001562_pt1 | contig 19413 bp, 12 predicted proteins | sample WorMetHERISLAND2_2_FD_187401 | JGI IMG/M metagenome (GOLD analysis project Ga0209671, IMG submission 187401) | Marine gutless worms symbiont microbial communities from Max Planck institute for Marine Microbiology, Germany - Olavius geniculatus... | ecosystem: Host-associated > Annelida >...
TGGTAAGAAAACCATGCTGATCTTTCGTTATGAGTCGATTTTGCCGGAGATAATGAAGTAGCTCAGCTGAAATAATTCTTTCCATAAGTTTACTGAACAGACTAGTGAGTGATATAGGGCGGTAGTTCGATACTTGACTGGAAGATCCTTTTTTGTACAATGGCTATTGGCTGCAGCACACAATAAACATCCTTCATTCATTTACTCATAGCGATAAAACTGCAGTTGCACCACACAAGGAGTCAATTGCACTACCACAATGCCAACCACCAGCCACTAATACCATACTAATAGTCATGACTGGTACAGTACCTTGTTCCCAGCTCAGCGAGCAGAAACGCCAGCAAATGTTTCGGCTGTCTGTGAAGCCTTCACCGAATACAACACATACAGGCACACCATGTACAGCTGGCTTACATTCACAGTAAATCCATTACAAAATACACTATAAATATAAGTTCAACAACTGCTAATGTTCAAATGATCCCTCAATGTTTTAATGCCATTGAACAGATGACAGACAGATATTGTAAAAAGCATCCCAAACAATTTCTCAAAGTTTAACATTACAGACTAGCCTAACCTGAAGTCACTACGTAAAACTGGCCAAGTAAACTAAACACATTCATACATGCAGTATTTGCTGTACCAATAACTATTTTTGCTAAACAGAGCATTTAGCAATCCTGCAATCAACAAAGGTTTAGATATGGTAAATAATTTTGGGGGATCACTAACACAGAGAAACATGGATATTGCTAAAAAAACAAATACTTAACTCAAATGATAAAATATGCATTAAGTTAATTGTGACATTTTGACGAAAACTCACAGGCCACCACGCTTGCAATACATTCTGTGACTGACACTAAGCTGGCTACTTGTCAGTTCTTAATAATCAATCACAAAGAGTGTAAAGTACCGGCATTGTGTAAGTCTACTTATAACAGCCAATATCGCCAGCAAATAGAACTACAATAAATACAATGTTGGCAACTGGCTGTAATTAAAATTACTACTAAATAATGCATCTCATGAAAACTACCACTAATTCCAAACCACACACGCATTATAGTTGCAATTAATAAGGAGTTAAATTACATTTTGCAGATTTCAGCAAAGTTGGAGAAGGAAGATTTCTTGGTGCCAACTCGTACGACTTGCGGAGGTTTCATAACAAAGCGTTTTTTCTCGCCAGCAACCATGTCAGGATTCTTCTCTCTCATTATGTCAAACACTCGCTTCAACAGCTGACACATACAAACACACATATTGTTGTGCGATATTTTCGGTACCTCGATAAGTATCGTGGGTACCATTTCGATACCAGTATCGAAGAGGTCTTGATATATCGCAGTGCCATGATACCAAGTATCATGACGATACAAGTTTCGATACTACGCAGTTTGCAACTGAACAGTTCTCTTGTTCACTACTGCACACTGCGTGACAGCAAAAAAACATGTCAAATTACAGCTTGTCAAACATATAATAAACATATATTTCTAAGCAAAGACAAGGCCACCCAAACGCCGTGGGGTGCAGGAAAACTTTACCACCCTCTCAATGGGCTTGTGGACTAACGTTTCAAATGAACTTCGAGTATCATGGTAGCATACTCAATACCTCAGACGGTATCGTTATTGTGGCTTCAATTTCAGGTATCGCACAACACTAACACATAGAGCCGTTTAATTATATAAAAACATTTCAAAATCTTATTACAATTATTATTTGCATACTATGCATATATTCATGATGTCAACCTGTCATGATTTCCTATCACAAACTGACGACAGCACTAAATTGTTGCAGCTGCTACTACTAGTTGGGCCACCTGTTTATAATAACGGTATGGGAGGCCGAAGGCCTTGTGTGTTCACTTTGTTTTTTTTTCCACTTTTTTATTATTATCTTCCCTGAAACCAAACAGTGGACCAAGATCGAAAATGGGGAAGGACGACCATTACGAAGAAGAAATTGAGGCCAAATTTCAGCTAGATCTGTTGAGAGAATGCTGAGGGAGAGCCATTTACAAAAATGGTGACAATGGGTATGGGCTATGGGCCATACGTGACTGATATTAATATATTTCCATTCACTAGGCAGCGCCACCAGTCAGAACTGCAAAGAGTGGCCACACACTGTGCCCAGAGCCAAATTTCTAGTTTTGATTTCTGTCAAATAGGCCACTTTTGGAGAAGTTTTTTTTACAAGCCACATCCCCTACTTATGGCCAAACAAACGTGTCAAAGTGCCGACGATTAATGACTTCACTAAACACAATTCAGTAAGAAAATGTGCATAGTTCAGCAACAAGCAACAATCGCACACATACACACTCACACATAAACATACTCAGTTTGTGCTTAACCAATTTTAAACTGAAACTAAAAAGTCTCACAGACTCTTGGCAGAGGTTTCTGACTGCTCTGTTAAATGCAATCAAGTAAGCAACAAGTAGGTGTGGTTTGATGGTGTAATGGTAGCATGTCAAAACTAGTGATCCCCAAGGTCCTTGTTCAACTCCAGCCCGGTGCACTGCCAGGTAACAACCTTGGGCAAGTTGTACACACTTATGTGCCTATCGGCGATTTAACCTTAACCTTAAGCAACACAGCAGAATATGACATATAATACAATCCGCAGACCTTATCATATGCACCTTAGCATGCAAAATAACTCAACAGTGATACCTCATCATATGTGTAATCACGATCTGTATCACCCCACGTTTGGTCGTTTGTCTTGCTGCTTTCCTCACCTTCTTCTGAAACAAGCAGAAAACAAATATGTCCGATGTATTATCAACAAACTTATTCTAACTGCCAACTGCCAATTTCTTGCTAAAATTTGACGAATACATAATCTGCTAAATGGCACAATTCTAATATTTTCGGCAGCACATCGACACCCGGTAGCAATTGTAGGTGAAACTCACTCAGCTGGCACAGTCTGTAGCTCTCAGCTGAATTATTTAAATATAGCAAAAACGAAACACACCAGCACATTCTGCTGCCAACAAATGCACGAACAGATATATACCTGGGTTCTCTTGTGAAGTTTTTGTTGTCAGAAATTTTAACTTTTTATTAGTATGGATCGTTTGTTCACACACACACAGTTTTCGTCCTCTGATGTGTCTTCACCTACAACGTGGTGTTTTTCGGCACTGTGTCATTTGCGTCGATTGTGCGCTAATGTACGCTGGTTATGCATACTGGATGCAGTATGTTGGTGGCGTAGCATAGTGGTTAGAACGTCGGTCCTGGCCGGCGAACTTTCCCTATCCTGCGCTAGACTGATGGATGGCCGTTTGACCACTTTGTGGGTTAAGCATCCGCTATCAGTCAACCAACAAGGCTAACTCAGCCTGTCATCACTCCTGGGTCAGTTAAATGAGTACTTTAGTAACCCACTATATGGGTTACGGAAGATGAGGACCTTGGTACAGCTGACTGGGGTTGCCCAGCCGGCCGCTGCGCCATCCTGTGTCTGCAGGCTGCACAAGGTGGCGGTGCGGCCAACAGCTCTGGTTAGTGACGAAAGCGCATTAGAGGCAAGTTTGCGACGATGCGCTATACAAACTGACGACCTTTACCTTTACCTTTAGTGTCCTAGCTAGAAAAAAGTAAATCCCTAGACATTGCAGAATAGAAATATCAAATTTGATCGAATATAAATCAAAATTTTGTATACCTAATTTTAAATAAATTTTTGAAGCAATCGCCAAATTTTGTTGAAAAATATTATTTCTTAGCGAAATTACTAATAAATGAACAGTGATAACAAAATATCTTCGTTACAAATATGAAGTTATAGCCCACTGCAGTCACTCGATTGGAAGTGCCGTTTGTTGACGCAATTAATGTAAACAATCACAAAATGGTATTTTCTGCAGACGACCATGTTTTAATTAAACTGTTGAGACAAGATGACGGGTATGGAGTTAAAAAGTTTATCGTAGAATTTCCCAGCAAGCTGTGGATGCTGTCAAGATTAAACAAACAGTTGCTCAATACTGAACACTTCACATTTTGGAGTGACCACACACATAAGCCATTGTAACTATTGTTTGCATTGGCAGACTTAACTAAAATTTGACACTTTGATTGCCAATGGACAAAACATTGTTGATGTAAAATTTGACCAAAATCAGATAATGTTTGTTGGAGTTACGCAAATGTACAGAGGGGTTTACGTACATAATGCCATTTTGGTAATGGAGATATATTGTCATCGATATTCAACAATTAATAACTCTGCTTTCATATTTTACAATGAATTCGCTGATCGCTTTAGCATTTATTAGAAATTAAGCAAACAAAATTTTATTCAAATTCATTAAGATTTGACATTTTTATGGTATAATGTCTAAGAGTTTACTTTTTTTCCGAACACAGTGTAATTTATAACAGCAATGTAATATATAAAACAACAAATAAGTGAAACTTAATTTACTGCATAGCAGTAATCAATTACCAATCTGCTGAATCACATTTTACAGAACTAGTCTATATTTTAACTTACAACATCAGAAACATGGGAAAGACATCACTTTTATCTATACCACAGAACATGCACGTGCCTATTTGCACACAAGACGACTGTACTTTACTCTACTGTGTCACTGCTCACTGTTCTATTTTGTTTAACATAATGCTACAAATCAGTACACCGATAATGTTTACAGTAAACTCAGCTTCACCCCTTTAATCAAACAAACTCTAAACTTTTTCTCCTCCTATATCCTCAAATTAATCAAGTAATCACTGCTCAGATACTGCCTGTAAAAAAGCAGCATGCAATTCGATACCAAATAGAATTTAATGCTGAACAGCACAGACCTAGCTTGTCATCGTCAACGTCAACAATGACCTTCTTCTTTTTCTTCTTCTTGGCTGACAAACTGAAGTCCATGCTTGAGTCATCCATTAACCCAGGCGCACTGGCATCCAGCTGCTCACCTTCATCCACTGCAGGCCGCTCTTCTGACTACAAGACACATCAAACCTCTGGAAAAATATGATAACCTAATGCCAACATATCATGCAGCATTGCAGCCGTCCACCTAGCCCTAAAGCAGTGATAAACCTGACCCTGACTTTTGACCTATTCAAGTGAAAATTGATGCACCAGTTACACGTGCCCCGGGAAACGCTTATGCCGATATCGGTTTTCACAGAATTTGTGTCTTCAAGTCAGGGACAAAGATGCAGATAACAAAAACTAATATTCTGACCTGTTAAGATAAACATACAAAAAAACAGAAATAAAGAATAACTCTATACAGAAACATTATCACTATCATCTCACTTAAATTTGTTATTCTGCCCTTCAACCATGCGTTTAATAAACAACAATTAACTACTACCAAGTTAAAAAATGCAATTTAAAAATAGCTTCACATACTAATAAAATGACATCAACACCAGCTGCGAATAGCAGAAAGAAGTTATAATAAAATAAATAACAAGTTTTTGTTGTTACTATCATTATGTATATTATTATCGTACACCTGAGATTAAAGAGATGCATGATGCATCGCACCTGTTACAATGCCACTGCACAAGAGACACAAAAAACAGTTTGCCCAGTGCTGTGAATGAGTGTGCTTAAAGTCATTGCAATGTCCTAAAATGCTGTCTCAAACTAAAGTATTTGTCATTTAATTAATGAACAAGTCACATTAGTAACAAAGTCAATAAAACAAAAACCATTTTTATCTGTCCCATTGCTATAGCATAGCATGGGACAAATTATAAAATCACTAAATGTCACACCGTCATTCTGTCAGTCCGTCTGTAAACACTCATACGGCCGCAATTTTGATTCGACTTTGATGAAATTTTGCACAGTGATTCGGAGCCTGAAAAGCAAGATCGAGTTTGTTTAGGATAAAAATCTGATAACTCCTTCCCCTATTTCACCCCCAATTTTTAAAAATTTGCATTACATCCTATGGGGACTTCAAACGATATAACTCGATCCCCGTAAAAGATAATTGCGCACTGTGTTTACCTACCCCCCTATTTTTGGGGTCCGGCAATCTTACGGTGCGATTTAAATTTACCCCCTATCAACCCCTGTTGCCAAAGCAACCACTCAAAAGTTGCAAAATTTTGCATTACAGCCAATGGAGATTTCACAGCAGTATAACTCAGTCCCCAATGCCCCAAAAAAGAAAGTTGCGCGCTGTTTGCACCTATCCCCCTATTTTTGGGTCCGGGCTATCCAATGGTGTCGTTAAAATTTCTTCCCCACCGACCCCTGTTGCCATGGCAACAAATTTTGGGACAAAATTGACTACAACTCGGCCCCTGTGAAAAATAATTGCATGTTTTTTTCACCTACACCTTTATTTTCAGGCCCGGACTATCCGATGGCATCATTTAAATTTCTCGCCTGCTGTGGCAACGAATTTTGGGACGAAACTGACTACAAGTGGCCCGCGTGAAAGATAATTGCACCCTGTTTGCACCTACCCCCTTCCTATACGCAGCTGCTAGGCTATATAGCGTGGCAATGGGACAGATACCTCATTTCACAGAACGTACTTCTAGTTTCAAAACTAAAATCTTAAAAATAGGGAGATGAATATGTCATTGAAAACTGTTTTAAAAAAGCACCATATATACCACTAGAGTGCATTAGAGGTTCTTAGGATAATGCGCTATACAAATCTACATTTGACCATAATGCTGAATGTGTGTGATAACTAACAGACATTGCTATATAGTGCCAACATAACTGCATGCAACATGCAGATATCTACTTAATGAACACACTAATTATATTATACCGGCAATGCAGAACCGACGTCATTCAAGTCAAATGCTTTCTTTTTCTTCTTTTTCTTTGTCAGTGAAAAATCATCGTCAAAAGTTACTTCTAGAATGACAAAAGTTTACATTATATAATTGTAATATATTGAGTATAATTGAATACTGACTTTAAAATATTACTAAAACACTTTTTACATAATAGTTATAGTTCATAACTGACAAAGTTTCAAACTCTAGCATTACATCTATACAAAGTAATTCCATTTATGATTAGCTGTGTACACTGGACATCAAACAAGTTATGCAGCATGTATCAGGGATGATCTACTGTAAAAGAGAATTGGTTAAAAAGCTTTCGGGTTTCCAATCATTTACAAAACATTTGCTAAATCTTGGTTAATCGTTGAAATTACTACAGTACAGTAATTTACACATTTAATACAAAATCTGAAATACTTGCATTCACACCACAGCATGGCACATAATAAGTGCAGTGCATATCAGAAAAAAAACCGAGAAGTGACTGGACAGGAAACATGATGCACAACAAACATTACTTATGCTATTCCTGTACCTAACTTTTACTCCTTTAATCAAGTAGAACTAAGTTCTTTATATCAAAATTACTACTGGTGTTAGCTTGTTAAGAACCCTGGGCAGCTGTTTTCTCTTCTGAGAAGGTATCATCGGCAGGTGTACTGTCTGCTGCTTTCGACTCTTTTGCTGAATCAACATCTCCAAACGCATCTGGATCAAACGTTGTCTTCTTTTTCTTCTTCTTCTTCAAACTTGGATCAAATATATCCTAGTAAACCAACAAATACCAGTATTTATTACACACATACCCAACTTTCGCTACCAGGCCATTTTCATCAGTTATTCAGATACCAGAATAAAAATGTGGTATACCCTAAAAATCAAAAGTCAATCAAGCTCTTTCCACTGACGCTGTAGGCAAAATAAATTCAAACTCTCAAGTGATATACTGGCATAAAAAGGCAAGAAATGATAACGGTTAAACTGATTCACAAAAAAGCAAACTATGGTTAATGGAACCAAAAGCAAAAGTCATGTGCAACTTTTCATCTAACAGCTAACGTGTTGTCAAACTTTAGCTTGGGCATGGGTATAATTTTCTCTAACGCTCTCTTCTATGCCCACTGTCCAGTACAGATAAATAAATGACCACTGCACAACCAATCAAAATTTCAACAAAGAAAAATCATGTACCCGAGCCCATGCTAATAATAAACATACCAACTTGTTAAAAAAGTTTAGATGATAATGAAAACTATAAAAAAACAACAAGGTTGTTTGCAGTAGTTTTCAGTAACCCTAAATATCAAAAACAACCCAAATATCAAAAACTCTATCCCTAATCTTGACCAAAAACTACCAATAACTTTGTTAGTTTTATGTGCAAATAGTGCCACCAGGTTGAAGGTAAACCTATCAACTTCAGCAGGTGGTGGACAACGGTAAAAAGCGGATGGATCGGTAAATCTGCCAATCTGCGGATGTCGCAACAGAGTTACAGGTAGGGCTAAGGTTAGGTATAGAGTTAAGATTAGAGTTAAGAGTAGGTTTGGGGGGAAGGTGTACTATGCGGAATGTGGAATGCAGAATTACGCAAAGGTGTATTTTGCGACAATGGCAACCGCAACAGCCAACAGTAAAGAACAAAAAGTGGGAAGATTCTTCTGTCCAAACAAGAAGTTTTGGAAAGATGGACGAATATTGTAGTGAGCTGTATAAAGACAAAGACGCTACAAATCCAATGGTTGCAGAGGTAGACAAGAAATTTGAGCTGATGCTCACGAGACGCACGAAAGCCTATAGCAGTTCCGGTTCAGTAATTTCTAGCTGAAAATTGGGGTGTTCACGCTAAGTTAATATACAAATACCAAATTTTCTATCTGGATTGCATAACGATAGTAGTGTGGTGCCACCTTGTGAATGATATAGACATGTGTCGCAGTCCAAAATCTCCAAAAAATCCATAAAACCCCCTATTTGGGCGTTCAAGGTCATTCAAGGTCACTGAATTCGCCGCCAATCAATTACCAGTGTATGACTTCCTATTAGTGATTAATAGTAACCTAGGCCCTATCTAGCACCGTTACTGAGATACAGCGACTTATTGGCCAAAATTTGCAAATTTTGCCCACCCCCTCTCATTTAGCGCCCTCATTCAGGGTGACCCTCTTCGAATTTATGGAAAAGCTTTATGGTTCCTGAAACTAGAGTCTTCCAGGCAGCTGATGGTGAAGATTTGGTGCTCCTAGCTTGCACCGTTTTTGACTGATCCACCCGTGTGACAGACGGATGGACATAATTGCAATGGCTAAGATGCGCTGAAAGCAGTAGCAGCTTTCGTGCATAAAAAGATTGCACTACCCCACAGGTATGGGATGGTCCGAAACTCCATCAGGAGGTGGTATAAGCAATGAGCAAACTAAAGAAAAGAAAGCATCTGGGAACTGATGGCACACCTGGTGAACTTATACAAACATGTGGTGAAGTGATGATAGATCACATACATGCAATCTGCCAGAAAGCTTGGGAAAAAGAAAAAATACCAGAGAAATGGAAAAAGTCACTTATTATAACCATTCCTAAGAAAGGTGATATAAAAGAATGCAGCAATTATAGAACCACATCACTCATGAATCACATGAGCAAAGTCATGATGATGATATTGCTGGAAAAATTGAAGCCACAGTTGGAGCTATCAGAAGAGCAGGCAGGCTTCAAAAAAAACAGAAGCACAATCCAGCAAATACTGACACTGAGATTGATAGCAGAAAAGGCCTTAGAAAAAGAAAACAAGAAATTTGAGCTAATGCTCACGAGACGTGCAAAAGCCTATAGCAGTTCCTGTTCTCAAACTGCCTTGGCCTATCTCCAGCCATTTCGTCGCAATTAACTCTTGAAGTGTGCGGTGCAGCCGAAAATTGTAAAAAAAAACAATTGAACCCATTATTTTTGGAGTTTGGGGTCTTTCAAACTCATCGATGTTGATACGACTAAAAAGTTTGTCACTAGGGTTTGTTGTGATAGGCAGCATATCCATGCCTATTTGCAACAGTTTCACAGTAGATTTGCCAACAACGGCAAAATAACGACTTTTGGAGGGTACTGCTAAACCAGTAGTTGCTTTCGCACGTAGGAAAGTCTACAATAGTTTTGTAGACTTTCAGAAGGCTATCGACACCATGAAGCAGAATGTGATCTGGGCAGTCTTGAGCTCATATGGAGTAGGGCAAAGCTTATCAGAGTACTTCGTCAACTATACGAAGACTCCAAGGCTGCAGTAAAGTCGAACAAAGACATTGGCGAGTGGTTTATGCAGACGCTGGGCACAAAAAAAGGTGACCCATTGTCTCCTTTGATCTTCATAACCTACTTGGAACGATTTATGGACAATGATGTCAACAGTGTTAAAGATCCAGTGTCAATTCATTGAAGGTTTATTGACAATTTGCATTTTGTTGATGATATTGACTTGATAGAGCAAAACTGTGATAGTTTACAGCTAGTAATGAACAATCCGCACGAGGAAGGACGAAGGGCAGGATTAAAGGTCAATATATCAAAAATAGGAATGGGGTTAGGAGATGGTTTAACTAACAAATTACAGCTTAATTAGCGAGTTAATTGTTGCGACATCCGCAGATCCGCACATCCGCAATCCGCTTTTTACCCGTAGCCATCGCGTGAAATAAATGACTAAAAATCAGACAACTTCTTTAGACATACCTCATCCGCCATGATGTTTGCGTCAGACTGATACAGATAATTCCACTTCAAAAAGTTTAATTCTTATCTTAAACACAAGTTTACTCTCCGATTAGATCATGTCACATACTGGTACTCAAATTCCAGTAAATTTTGACTATCCTAATAACAAACAAGGGCCACATAAACAGAGAACCAGCTGTACAAAGAGTACTTAACAGCCGCCTAGAATATTCAATATATCAGATAACGTAACGCAGCGTCTTTAAAACTCTGTCTGAACCAGAACTCTCGAACTCTGTTTGAATTGAGTCTGTGTTCAAATAAAATTAATTAAATTATATGGTTTTTGGCCGACCGTTAACGTCGACACTTTGGTACGACGTGTCGTACGTGTTGACGTGTCGTGTCGTCTGTCGACTGTCGTCGACGTCACATTGTGTAAACCCCCTAATCCGCCGACTTATATAGCCGCCACTGCCGCGCCGTGATTTTGCTAAGCCGTCGCCGCCGCAAAAATCGCGGCTAGCCGAGAAAAATTTGTTAATATCGGTTTGTGTGAAGACCACAAACCGTCGTAGAAATAACGTCCCGTAACGTAACTTTCCCTACAATCAGTCGCACAGTGTTACAAATTATAATGTACACAACACTTAGGCTACTACACACTGCATGATGCGTTGCAAAATATGCCGGTTACGCATTGCATAGATGTAAAAAACGTTAGAGAAATTTTTTTTTAAAGTTAAAAGTCCTCAGAGACGTGGCAGGGAAACTGTTCATAAACGTCGAATAAGAAACTTTAGCCCAAATTTGTCTAACCTCTTGCCTAATATTGTTTTAGGCGCAGTACAGCGGGAACTAGGGAGATAAAAAGAGAGGAAAGAGAGAACTTAAAGTTCTTCATAGAATATTTGGTAAACGTTTTTTTTCAATATAGAAAACGTTCACAAAATGAAAAAAGCCAAGCCGGGATAATTAGCCGCGAAAATGCTAAGCCGGCCGTGAAATTCACGGCTAGCCGGCTTAGGGGCTAGCATTGTGGCTAAACAGTTGGACTTACAGGAAAGTTAGGCCTACTACGCGACAAATCAGCCCATGTGACGGCACTTCGCATGCAAAATTTTAGCAATCCAGTACAATAAAAAGAACATTATAATTTGGGGTTAAACAGTGGTGAGTACGTAAGAAAATATGTGCTTTTTAAGCGATAAGTCGCTGTATCTCAGAAACGGTGAGAGATAAGGCTAACGTTGCTACTGATAAACCGGAAGTCGGACGCTGGCCTTCGGGTATAAGAGGTACCATTGAACCGAATAAATATATATAATATTGAGACACTGGGAGGTACGGTCGGCCCATATGGTGACAGCTATGCTTATGGTCCTGTTTAAGCCCTCGAGTTTAAGCCTGCGTGTGTTCTCGAGTCATTGGAGTTCAGTAGTTTGCTGACGTGACAACACACTTATCTGATCGTTCCAGCCATCAAGCAACACATAAACACGTGCAGGAAAGGGAGGCTCCCTCCAAATAAAACCTGTACTAAGGTTTTTCCATTTTATCTAGTATTAGTTGGCAGCTTTACCGAGTAGCATGCAAACGTGGACTGCAGTAGGCGTAGGCTAAGTAAGACGGAAAAATCATTATTTCAGTTGAGCCAAACCATAGATGTTATAAACATAATTTTAAAACATGTTTTTTTATTTAAAAAAACATGTAAAACATAAGACACATTGAACCACATTCAGCACAAAACATGTTAAAAACAAAAACCTCAACTCTTTGTGAAGACTGAAGACCGGAATGTACTGAATGTTATTAATATATAACCGCGATTATGGTACAGATCGAAAACAGGATTAAACGCAATTTGCCCATGAGAAATGCAACATATTTGTAATTTTGTATGTTCATTTTTAATAAGAACAAAAACGCGTCATTAAAGATAGAACAAAAACATTAAAAAAGCATTTTTAAAATAAAAACATAAAAATAAAAAACATTAAAAAATAAAATAAAACATTAAAACATGTTTTTTAAACATTTTAGCTCCCGGTGTTGTCAACAACGACAGATTAACCATATAGCTATGGTAAATTTTAATCCCGCAAGCGATCGATGGAATCTTCCCCTATAGCCCACTGGCATGCAACGAATCCGCTGTAATAGATCTATGTGCATTTTGTCATAATTCGGTTATAATTTTTTTTTAATTTAGTGCTAAAGAATCTACAAAAATACATCATTTGGGGTCAAAAATCTTACATTTTGGGGCATACCCCTCCCCACATCGCGTATCTGCTCAGAGCCTCGTTTCAACCCCAGCTTTTTAAAACGATTCGATCACTGCACAAACCTTATAATAACTGCCACCATGTACGCATTTAAATACGTAAATAATCGGACAATTGTGCTGGGCAGATGGGGGTCAGGCTAACAATTGAGGGTTCAACTCCCCCACGACAATTCAAACACTGACAATAACATGCAAATCCACCATCTCCGACTCGCTATGCGTATAGCACAGTCACGGTGGACACCGACCAGTGACCAGTTGCCGGTGAGACCAGCACGGCGCCACGTTAAATCCTGTCGGTCAGTCGTTGTCGGTGGCCCTCCCAGCACGTGTGATCGGATTACCCGGTATGAGAACACGACACGGCCGATGTGATGTGCGTCGAGTGCTGGTCGTCGACGCTACGATAAAGGCGACGGCCTCGCATAGCAGCAGCAGTGGATCCCGAGATGCGGTGACGGTCGATGTCACATTAAAATGTCTCCCCACGAAAAATTTGCCCGGAGAGAGATAATCACGGAATATATTGATATGTCTCCCCCTTATTAAAATATCGCCGGTTCCATAAAGAGTCTCCCCATTATAAGACCGCCTCCCAGAAAAGTCTCCCCCGGCCGACAATTCACTGGTAAAAATCCGTCCCGCCATGGCGGCCGCCGGAGGCGGCGGATTTTTGCCGGTAAATTGTCGGCCGGGGAGACTTCTCTAAGGGGCGATCCTATAATGGAGCACCGACTGATGAGAGGGTCAGATAGCGCGGGGTGGGGTGGACCCCGGTCGACAAGCTCTCCGAGCGCCGCAGCTGCTAAAGTGTCTATCGACGTGCCAATAGGTCATCAAACAAACTGTCTTATCGGACTGACCATGAATACCAAACGACCAGTCGCCGGGCCGCACGCGGTCGTTCTGACGGGCACCGTTGATCTCGATGTTGGCGCTGTCAGTCCACTGCGGTCAGCTCAGCTCGTCGTCGAGCTCGTATCTGGCGTCCAGATCTGAAATGAAGAGACTGCCGGCCGGCGCGCCGCTCGCCCGATGACATTCGGATAGCGCAGCCGGCCGGATCACGAGGGACGGCCAGTTCCATTTAGCCGCGGTCCGTCCGTCGTCAGGGCGTTGTGTGGCGCTCGCTGGATGGTGTCGACTTGGCCCGGTAGATCAGGCTAAGCCGAGGTCGTATAGATGGACGCTCGCTCGGTCTGTCAGTCAGTGGGCAGTGGATCAGCGACCCGGCCCGGTGAGGGTGAGAATGGTGAGATGGGTCGACTGATGACGTGGATACGACTGACCGCATTCAACAACTTCATCGACGCCACAGACACACCATCTCTCTCTCTTCTCTCTCTCTCTCTCACTGTCACTGCGGCTGTGAATGTCAGCTCAACAGCGCATAGCTGATACTATCAGATCAACCAAAAATTCATCGCATCAAACACAGTTTTTGTTCTCTCACACAAGGTGCTACTGAAAGTGCAGTATGCAAAGTGCTGCTGCTAAAAGCTATCACAATAGGCCTAATTCGCGTGTTTATGTTACTGCTCGTCGCTGAGTCGCTCCATCTGAATTCCGAACTCTCGTGTATTTCGTCGAATAGCAAAACATATACGGCGACGTAGCCCTAAAATTATTATAAACGGTAAAATATTCGTAGCTTCATAGCCTCATCAAATACTGATCGAGTTTTAAATTATTTCACTGGCGTATATGCGGCAGTAAATTTTCAACACAGGAAACTGAACATTGCGACATCGGTTATACTACTGCCTATGGAAACGTTCATGCCATTTTAGTTTTACTGTGCCATTTTGCTTTAGAATTAGTTGCCCGTACGGGACGGACAGACAGACAGACGGACGGATGGACTGACTAGCAATACTCTTAATGCGGCCTATTGAGAGCCACAGCTAGCGAAGATTCTAACCCTGATCTTTGACCTCTTAAAGTGAAAATTGGCATTCCGACTACTTTTACCTGGGGCAAAGAGATCTTCATAATAGCGTTGTTGCTAGAATGGAAGATCTCCTTGCCTGGGGAAACGTTCGCGTGCGTCAATTTGATAGATTTTTGCGCTGTTTTCAAGTTAAAAGCGGTACACAGGACAGAATTAAGAAAGACAAACAAACAAACAGACAAACTGACAGACAAAACATGTAATGGAGCATATTAAAACAGCCACATAAAAAACATCGTGCAGACAAAATCGGCAAAAGTGGCCTGTCGTCCGTCGCAAATTGAACAGCTCCGAGTGAGTCCGTGTAGTCAGTTGCGTTTAGACACAATGTCATAGCCGTTTGAGACAGCAAGACGACGAAGTGGGGTGGACAGTGGTTTAAATGAATGCGCAGTGAACGTGAACTGGCCGCAGGTCGAAATCGTCGATGCGTTTGCAATGGCGATGTGATGTGAATCATGGCCGAGACGACAGTGAACTCTCCGCCTGCCCTCGCCCTAGTCGGTCGGTCGGTCGGTCATCGGTCGCCGTTATAATGTCATCGTTGTGGCGTTTCGTCTGTCACGGTCACTGGCCGGGTCAAGCCGGCCGCTGACCGCTGCCACCTGCCAAACTGACCACCGCTCGCCGGGCGACTCGCGCTGCAGGCCAAGCGGAATGCCCGCCAAGCGACCACTGACACCGCCAATCCACTGTCGCCGCAATGATACAGTCTATTTGTACAGTCTTTCCGCTCTTGCGGCGCCGTGGCCGACGCCAGTCGCTTTAATTTTCTTCACATATTTGAAGACTCAACCAGAAATCCAGTGCTATTTATAAATGAAAAGTACGTAACGAACACATCAACATTCCTGTGTCAGCATTATGTCACCAAAATAAATTTGGCGTGAAGTGATTGTTGTAAAACATTTAAATTTTGCTATGAAGATTTCGCGTATCTTCAAGCATTTGGCGTTTGTACTTTTCATTAAATCCAAAGACACATTTTGCCGTCTTTGATACTTTGATACCCTAGCGTCGACGTGGACGTCTCGGGGCCCCGGCCGCCACAAAGACGCTCAAACGAAACCTTGCTGTTTTGTCGATCTTGATTCTTCGATCTTCAATCTCCAATTCGATCGTTCTATTTCTGGACGCAACACCAGCCACAGTTTGACGAAATTCACTCCACCGCGTTCCAAAATATTCTACCCGTGCCGTAGGAAAACCCAAATTGGTGTTACCGTGTGTTGACGTTGTTCAGGACAGAGGTAACTGAGCAGATGACGACCTCAGTGTGAGGTCTGCACTCTGCATTTAGTGGCGTCGGACAGTTGTCCTCGCCGCATCTAAATTTTTGGCTGTCGAAAAATTGGCGAGAAATCTTCTTGTTGGCAAATTGTCATCTGAAATGCAAAACCTGGGGCTAAAAACCCCATTTTCGGTAAATTTAAGGGCAAAATCGAACTTTTGAGTACCCATAATCTCCACTGTCAAAACTTCGCAACTGTCTGTCAGAAAATTGTCGGAAAATTGCAAGTTTCTGCTTTTTTAACCCACGATGCCACAGTTTGCGGCCACTAGGCGAAACAAAAAATAATATCTATGAAGCAGTGCTATTAGAGAGGACGACGAAAAGTTTGAACAGTAGAATTGCGACTTAAGTCGGTCGGACGGGTCGGTTGAGGGTGGTGAGTGAGAGAGGCAGGCTTAGTGGCCGGTATGAAGTGACAGTCCGGATGACACGGTTCACGCTCCAGTATCGTCCAGCCGCTGCAGCCTGCCTCGTCCAGTCGACAGCCGGTGGTGACGTCACGGTGCATGTGACGTCACGTCGGCGCTCGCCGCGTCCTTAATTATCTCTGGTTCCGCCGGTCGAGGCCACCTGCGGCCGGGGCATGCACGGGGCAAGGCTGTCCGGACATAATCTCCTCTGGACAAAAACTTTTTTTTGGAACAGAATCCCTCCCATATCTACCGCCGGGGTAGAACAAAGCACCGAGTAGAAAGAATCCTATCAAAGAATCCTGTCCATCAGTTTAGTAAAGAGTGGTTTCCCCTTCTCCAATCTGATCTGGAGAGAAGGTACCGACGTACCGTCCTCCCTCGACGCTAGAGGGATGGGGTTCTGTCCAACGGAGGTTATGGTCGGGGAGGATTCGGTTATACTTTCCGGGCAGGACTCCGCGGTCAGTCGGTCGGAACGACGAATACGCTCGACAATTCCTCGATTGCTTAATCGAACCCGGCGCCCGGCTGGTCGACTTGGTCAGTGGTCAGTGGTCAGTGGGGTGAGGGTGGTGGCGACCTGCAGTGCTGACGGCGGCAGGCAATTTCAGGGCCGGCTGCTCTCGCCGGTCAGCCGATCATCGACGCGTTATCGAATACGTAGATTTGTCTTTCTGTGTGTCTCTCTCGGTCCGATTGACCAGATAAATACTCATCAGGTCCGACGAAACTTCAAAACGCACACCCGGCTTTACGACATGGATTCCAGAGGGATTTGAGAATATTCTCAGTTCAGATCATACTGCAATAAAAAAACATCCAGCAGATAACGAGAGATCTGCAAGTTTAACTTGCGAATGATCTCGATTCACTGACTTAAAATCTATAATGTCTCTTGTTACTTGTTAGACAACTTTACTTCATTCAGAGCGAAAAATTTTTTTAAACTTTATTTGTAATTGTTCATGTATTGTGCAAACCTCCAAGCAGCTTAGCCGAATGACATCGTGAGTCGTGACGAACTCGTATACAAAGCTCAGATGATTCTCATAAGACAATAGTAAATTGTAAATAATAAATAGTATGTAAATAGTAAATTCATACATACGATCTCCGCTTACAGATGTGCATCGATTGTATACGCTATCGTGCAAAATCGTATGATTTTTATATATACGAGATCTTCTCGTAATTTTTTTTCACAATTTTTATAAAACGCACTAACTTGTATAATGGTATATAATCCTAACATACTTCTTGCTGCGACGTAAATGCTTAAAACAAAGCTAACGAAAGTAATCAAAGTATACAATCTTCTCAATGAAATGGGTGCTGAGATACGATATTATATTGTTACTTCCGCCAGTGGAAAAAACGTCACATCCACTAATTTGCCTTCTTAATCTATACTGACTGCTACAGTGTCAGCGACAACCGTGACGCAAATTGCCAGTATTGATCCGACAGCGTGTTCTACCAATTGTCGCCCTATAACGTAGTCAAGCTTGCTGCAGGATGCGGCGACTATAGTCGTATAATAGGCCAAATCTGTAGTTTGTTTAGTATGCGGAGCGAGTGCGTCGCGTGCCGATTGGCCTGTCATCCGATTGCCGAGCCGTTTGTCATTGCATTCATATCGATGGCGATGCTGCGGCTGCTGCTGCTGCTGTCTCTGCAGTCGCTGCCGATGACTACGCAGCTATTTCATTATCATCTTCATGTCTTTACGATTCCGACAACATCGAGGCGTCTGATTGGCTGATCGTTGTTGGAGGAAAAGCAGAAATGTTTACTTTCTTCATGGCTCGTTGAGTTGAATTGTTTTTCCATGAATATCATTTCCAATCTGACAAAACCGAGTGATCATCTGCTACTGGAAAAAATTGCTGATTAATGCTTCCCGGCATATGCGAAATAAGAAACAGAAACAAAACTATTTGTTTCGGTTTTGTTCCGTGTGTGTGGATGTCTAAAAACAGAAATTAAACCACTTTCAAATTATGCTAAATGTCCGCACATACGAAATAATATAGCAAGTGTTTCGAAGCTTATACTAGAGACTAACTTTCGTGTAGTGAGTCTAGTAACATTTCTGTTCATGTTTCATGGAAAACCGAATCTTTTTACGTTTAAAGAAAAAACTTTTCACACGATTTCTATAGTTATCGCAACGTTAATTTTTTTAGTATAGTTCGTAGTATTAATTTTAACCAGGCTCATATGATTTAGTGCATGTCGTAAATATTTTTCATAATTCCGTTCAGTATTTTTTGTTTCAGCAGTCATACAGGAAAAGCCGAAAAAGTGCAATCTGTTTTATTACCCATCCAAAAACGTCTTTGCATGTATCATTTTTATTAAATGACATCATCACTCAGCAGTACTTTGTTTGCCAATGTAAACAAGTTCTGCTTTATGCGAATAAATTGTAATTTCATCACGATCGTTCACATAAAGATGCACGCTGTTTAATTCGCAATCTGCGTATGGAAAAACACTGGGGTTCTGAAAAAATTATGAAAATGTTTTCGAATGGATAAGCACATTTATACTCTGGATTACTAATATAGCAGATCTGTTAATGTTTTTTCCAGAAAGAAAAAATATCTAGTGTTTTGCAGTTGATACGGCGTTATATTGACGTAGTTGAAAAGAGAGTCTCTTTTTGGCCACCCGGTCGAGGCCTATTTGCTGCATGTCCGTCAGACGCTGTTTCAATGGCGTGGATAAAGCATTTTCACATCAGTATTTGTTTTAAAAACCGACAGATATCATAAAGGTTGCATCAGTATTCATGAAACGAAAACAACAAACTACAAAGTTTTAACGTATATAAATTTTATATATTTCAAGTCGTGAAACAAAACAGAAAAAAACACATAAGAAAGTGTTCGATTAGCTGCATTCATGATAGGCGGGTCCAGGAGTTGAAGTTG
>Ga0209671_1001564_pt1 | contig 19404 bp, 10 predicted proteins | sample WorMetHERISLAND2_2_FD_187401 | JGI IMG/M metagenome (GOLD analysis project Ga0209671, IMG submission 187401) | Marine gutless worms symbiont microbial communities from Max Planck institute for Marine Microbiology, Germany - Olavius geniculatus... | ecosystem: Host-associated > Annelida >...
ATAGGAATTCCTGATACAACTGGCTATCAAACGACGATTCAAGTTTTCACCTCACCCAACGCGTGTTTTTGCATTACCTGGGGAAATCAAAACACATGAAATAAGCGTCGAAATAAACAAAAAACGCCAAAAACATACATGACATTGTAGATTGTAACTTAAAAGAAGGATAATGAGATTTTAATAGTTTATGGTATTAATATTTCTTGACACAACTAGACATCAAATGACCATTTATGTTCAAACCTCACCTAACGTCTGTTTCTGCACTACCTGGGAAAACAGAACAAACGAAACATCAGATAAATATAGCCTTTGGGCTATTTATCCGGTCAAACGAAAACGAGGCTCCGCGATTACGATTCAATTGAATTCGCTAGCCGACGGCAGCAGTGTCGGGCGATATCTTTCGCGTTATGTGTATTCTCTACAATTATTAACGGTAATATTAGGGTTTAAGATTTAAGGTTAAGGTTAGGGCTATGGTTTGGGTTAGAGTTAGCATATTTCAGAAATTTATGTGACGATAATGCACTTTTTAACTAAGCGTATAACATCGGTGATGAATTCGAAGCTGCTGGAGGCAAGCACTGAACTTGCCGACTGGCGATACCCGTGATTCTCTAGTTTCTAGGATTGAAGTTGCTTTCTGAGGCAGCACGACGAGCACCTGCAGACACGGCCATAGTCGGTACCTACGAGCACCGTTGAGTGATACAAGCACGCTTGGGTGATCGTACGTACCAACCACGGCCGTCGGGTGAATAGCCGGCCCGGGTAAGACCGGATATTTACCCGACATTTACACGGCTGCCGGATAAATATCCCGTGCTTTTTTAAAACGTATTCGCTTACTTCAGTACTTGCTGCTGCTACAACAATTGCGCAGTTGCAGGATATACCGGGTCGACAGTTGATGCAGTAGCGTGGCCTGCTTCTCACGCTGACGCGTAGGTCGAGTTTCAGTGCTTTTGTACATTTGTCAGTTTTGACCTAAGTAGGCTGATTAGTAATGACGTCGGCTACTCAGCACGATTCTAGGAGAACATGACAGACAAGTCCACCCACAGTCTTGGAAGTCAATTTTCTTTGGGACCACGAAGAAGCGTCAGCACGGTATTAATTTTTCATAGGCCAACTTAATATTCTCCGAGGAAATTGTTGCAGGAGGTCACATGTATGTTGACCGTGCCTTGTATAGGCCTAGCAATTCTTTCTATTCCAGGAATTAGCCGACTTCAACAGTACATCGTCAGCCTTCGACCACTCGACCCAGACTTAGTGTACTAATGCCAAATGATCCAGCAGTTGACCGACGCCCAATCCTTTTGCACTCCCTGACTTCTCCTGTCGATCATTTCTGACGCCGTCGCTCGTAGGTTTCTCGGACGACTGTCTGCTATCCGATGCCACCGCACATATCGTATATTGTCGCAGGCGAGTGTTCCCTACGGACCGTACAGCCGTCATCCCGACTAGACTACATTTGGCCTACGTGCAACACGACAACGACTGCTCCATGGAATGGGATTGCTCCGTTGCTGCTAGGCGACAACGGGAACAAGCCTGCAGCTAGACTGCTTGCATTTTTAAATAACCCTCTCTTGCAAGAAGCCTTGCATTAGCGCCCCGTCCGACGCCCATATATTACTGCCGCCCGCCACTGGACTGATTCTCTATGCGCTAATTTGTCCATTCTATACGGTATTCTCATACGTTAAAAGCAGCTGATGCTACGAACAATTAGCTGCCGCTGATAACCGCATTACACATTATAGGCCCGCCTCGGCTGCGACATTAGATCCATTTATTTAAAGTCGCCAGTAGCAATATAAGACTTACGCGCGTGCCGCGTCTCCGCGCAAAATAACTACTGTAGGAAGACTAGCTACTAGGTTGTTTATCGGCAAACTGACAAGAAATTTGAGCTAATGCTCATGAGACGCGCGAAAGCCTATAGAAGTTCCGATTCAGTAGTTTAGCGGAAAAAATTGGGGTGTTCACGCTAAGTTAATATACAAATACCAAATTCTCTATCTGGATCGCATAACGATAGTTCCGTGGCGCCACCTAGTGAATGATATAGACTTGTTTCGCAGCCCAAAATCGCCAAAAAAATCCATAAAACTCTACTTTGATGTTCAAGGTCATCCAAGGTCATTGGTCTCGGTGGCAATCGAAAGCCAGTGTACGACTTCCTATTAGTGATTAATAGTAATCTAGACCCTATCTTGCACCGTTATTGAGATACAGCAACCTATTGGCTAAAACTCGCAAATTTTTTACTCTCCCCTCTCATGTAGCGCCCTCGTTCGAGGTGACACCCTTCGAATTTATGAAAAAGCTTAACGGTTCTTGAAACTAGAGTCTTCCAAGCAGCATACGGCAAAGATTTCGTATCCTAACTTGCACCGATTTTGACTGATCCACTCGTGTGACAGACGGACGGACAGACAAAATTGCGATGACTAAGACCCGCTGAAAACAGTAGCTGCATTGGCGCGTAAAAAAGTTTGAAAGCCTTAATAGGCCTAACAACTAGAAGGCGCTCGTGAAAGAGCATATCTTCGCCAAATGACTTTTCACAAAATCGCGCTATTTTATGGCAGCCGTACAATAGCCTAGAGGTTATAAATTCGATTACATTCCATAAGTGGCGGCACTAGCGTCTGCGTCGCTCGCTAGCGTTGTGCGCAATGGAATAGAATTAAGGTGAATATTAGGGTTAGGGTTTAGGCTTAGCATAAGCCTATTTCAGAGAATTATGTGGCGAGAGACGGACACCTAAACGAAAGCTGTAGGCCTAACCTTGATCATGAATTGCCGTGTACCGAAGGCAAGCATTACACTTGCCGACTGGACGCAACCCGTGACACCCTACTAGGATTAAGGTCGTCAGTTGGCCGGCTGCCGTGAGAACGTGTCTTTGCGGCGGTGGTGCTCGTCGTACCGCTGCAGAGACACGGCCATAGCTGGCACAGTGCTCGAACGTACCGGCTAAGGCCGTCCAAGACAGCTGCCGGATAAATAGCCGGGCCGGGTAGGACCGAATATTTTCCGATAACCGTATGAATAGCTACTAGGCTATTCATACTGCTAACAAAGAAATTTTTTATGCTTTATAAAATAACGATTTAAACACGATTTGTTCCTTTAATAATAAAATACAAATTAAATTAATAAAAAAAAAATAAATATAATAAAGATAACAAATTACAAAAAACAAATTATAATTTTAAAAAACAAAAACAAAGTAAAATGACAAAAATAAAAAAAAATCAAATATAAACTTTAAAATAACATTAATTAATTAGTTAATAACAGATAAAAATAAATAAAAATTAAAAATTAAATAAAAATACAAAAATAAACAAAAAATAAAATGAGAATAACAAAAATAAATCTAAAATTTGAATAAAATAAAAAATAAAGATCGCGTGACTCTAGCCAGTAACCACGCCCTCTTATCAAAAAAAATTCTAAGGGGGTCATGTCCGGACTGTCCCTGGAAACATGCACGTCAACGTCAAATTTGAGGTCCATAGCTTTAACTGATGGCAATGCAATGACGTCATCATTGTGACGTCACACCGCTGCGCGCACACATACAGTTACACACACACAGAACGACAGACAGACAGATAAAAGTAAAAACATTACATCCGCCAAGTTCACTATGCAGCAGAGCTGTCGAAATTAACGAGTAATTAATCAGTTAATCGTTACAAATTCATTGCTCAAATTTTTTAATCGATTAACTTGATTAAAGTTTTTGACTACTTAACAGTCTCGACTGATGATCAACTTGTCAAGGTATGTAATCTAGTTTTATTTCGCACAGGACATGGCAGCAAGATTACTACAGTTAGCTTAACAGTCTGCACTTGGTGACTGGTGAGCTTCGATTAGGCCTACACAATTTGTGTATGCTATTGCATGATCATCACTTCGTCAATTTTGGTTTAGTTTGCTAAAGATAGCAACAACCGAATTAAAATTGCAGTCTTTCTTGACTACAACAGTAATTCAAAATTAACCGATCAATTTTTGGAAATTATTAGATTAAAAGTTTTCAATCGGTCAAAGCCCTAGTACGTATACTTCGCGGAGATAATAACAAGAAGCCCAGCTGTCGCTATGAAAAGCCGACCGTACCGCCTACGTCTGAAACCCAGCGTCCGACTTCCAATCACAGGAGAAAGCGATTTGTCAGTGGTGACAAAGTTCCATGTACGCTGTATGTTAACGGAACGCTGCTCTCGACAGCTACAACTAACGCTAGTATAACACACGTCGCACGAAATGACACGCGCGGTCGTCTCGCCAGGCGATATAAACAGGTACAGTCGTAAATAACCAACAGAAATATCGGATGCAGGTTTCGCAAATTTTTCCCACAATAAAAACGCCTTGCTATGAAAAACGCGCTAAAGCCCATACAGTTCCTGTTGCAGTATTGACCTTCAAGTTCATCCAAGGTCAATGATTTCCATCTCGTCTAACATAACGTATGCCACTTTCTATTAGTGATTAATACTAACCTTGGTCCTATATCTTACCGGTTCCGAGATACGGCATTTATAGCTTTTAATCCTTTCATTAAAAACTGCGGCCAAACCGCTGCAGATGGAGACATAATTACTATTGACAGCATATCCCTATCCAATGGTACCATCGCCGACCCCCTTATCACCTACTGTTTAGCCACAATACCGCACGACTAAAATAACATAGTGCGTTATGACGCTTCAAGGTCATCCAAGGTCAATGATTCTCTCGGCCATATCTCTCACCGTTTCCGAGATATGACCGGTTTTCCATTGAATTTCGTATCCCCTTCGTTCAATTCCCAATTTGAAAATGTTTCCCTTGCACTACATCGCTGAAATTTTGGATGACCGAGTTTCACACACATGGCTATGTTTTCGTGCAAAACGTTTTCTCCTACGATCTAACGCTTAGCCACAATTCATGTGTTACAGAAGGACGGACGGAGAGACAGACGACGGACGACAACCATGCCAATAGCTCGACCGTCACTTAAGTACGGTCGGCTAAAAACTGCCGTTGTGGCACATACTCGTATAATGTTATTCTTCTTCATCACAGTTTTGGCATTTTTCTCGATCAATTTCTGCTCAACGATAACTTTTCATGTTAAGACAATAACGAATAATGCATAGCAAAGTGTATTAATCGAGAACACTGTGACATTAACAACTGTTTGTGCCAGTCGTTAACATCAAACAGAAAAACTTGCAACAACGGTGCATCTCTGCTAACGGTCGAAGTCCGAATTAAACACAATAACAAATAGCAATCAAAAAGATCTGCTACATATTCGCTGTTGGAATAAACATACAAGCATTGTAAAACTTGTTGTTTAAAAATTTATTTTTCCGGCACAAAGTTTAGCATAACAGTGTACATTATCTCAAAATCCACGAGTTTAACATCCTTCATAAAACAATGTCTGCTTATTAACAATTTTGGTGACAATGAACAGACTGTTATGCAACAATATTCTGTTATTAAAATCAGCGAAACAGAGCCATTAACAAATCAGTAGATACAGTTGCTGGCTTTCACAAACCACAATACAGTAGTCAACCACCAGATACCAACTCCTGTAACGAAGCCGTATTTCAGATACAGACGATTAACTCTCTCAATACTAATAAAACATAACAGACCAGAAACAATCCAAACTATGCAAATCAATGATTAACGGCAATGGGTTAACACGTACACACTTCAAAGTGTAAAGAGTAAATATAAAGTAAATAAAAAGGGTCAATAACACAATGATCCATCATTAAAATGTCAGCAATGTAAGTCCGTAACACAATAACATTTGCTGGTACTCACGGACTGGGTTGTTTTCGCCGATTTTAACGCTTATCAGTTTTTTATTTACAGCACAGCTTAGAAGATTCACCCGATCAGCCATTTTTTTTAAACATCTGTCATATTTAACATTTAGTTGAGTTCTTCTATTCGTTATCTTCTATTGGGTTACGTGTTAAGAGTTTCTGAGTGAATGCTAAATTGTCTACAATCTGGCACCATAAAAACCACCAACGATTGACTATGATGCCAGAAACTAGCGGAATGACAGTTATTGTCTTTTAACAACTCACTGTGGGACTGAACACCCAAGGGACTGGAAAAAAACAGCTGTATCACTTTTGTGATCAGACCTTATACAAGAGTTAACATACACTGTGTGACTAGTTTATTGCACGCAGTTAAGACGTAATTAAAGCAGACGTAAAACTGATGGCACATAAGCCGTCAAGTTTACCATCAGAGAATACTGTACACATCACATGCAAAGAGAAGCAGTCGAGCAACGAACGATGGCAACTGCACTTTAACTCTGACACTCTGTATCATGTGTAACGCACACAGACTGAAAATGATGACAGATTATAGAACTAATCGTCAACATCGCGACATCATAAAAACAGCCTCTTAACTTTTCAATAACGAATGTTGGAAGACCTCACCAGCCAACTGCGTTGCTACAGTAACAACAAACAAAACTGGTAACAATCTACATTATAAGTCAAATATAAAAAAAAGCAACAAAACCTGACTAACCTTGATTTCAGTCGCCAATTTTGACATGCAGCCAGAAAACCGATTCTGTTTATTCAGAAAAAAAACAGCTGCCACAGCTGCTGAATAAACAAAGAACACTTCTAAATGAACAACATCTTTGTACATGTACAGACCAAATGATCACGCCTATTACTAAAGCTGTGAAAATTAACAATTATAGTTATGGGATTAATCATTTAAAATGTTGATGATTAATAACATAAAATCGTTACATTTTTGATTAGTCACATCACTGCTAACAAAGCATTACAAATTAGATACAACAGCAAGCACTGATCACGTTCTCCGATTATGTTTGTTTTAACCACTCTGGTGGAAATGGAATGCCTCTGCCTGATAATTATATCTGCGTCTACGTGTTGTGCTGTCACAAGGACAAATAAAACACTTCAGTCTCGGTGCATTTCTAACTGCCGTTAGCTGAATACACTACACGTTGTTGAACAAAAACATTCATTTTCTCGGACAAATCCACTGTTAGTTTTTAGTCAGAATTTATGATTAAATAACTATTAACTTTTCTAAAGTCAACCATTAACAATTCTTCAATTACTACCAGCTCTACCCATAACAGATTGTCAAATGTCAGTTTTGTAGCCATCACAATTTAACTGCATAAAAATACAAAAGAATCGTAAATTACTCGTGTCACTATTGAATGCAAATGCCACAGAATAAAATTTACTTCTGCTGTGTTTAACTTCTTCCTTATATGCATTTAGACCATAAACAAATGCTGACACATCGGTATAATACAACACAAATGTGTCAAACAACAATGTCACATGCGTGATAAGTAAAACTTCATCTAGTGACAGCAACAGCAACTTAAATCCGCACAAGTTTCTACGTTTACATTTGCTGGACAAACTGTAATTAAAAAACTAGATGATCCATAGCTCTGAGATGGGTTTTCTGTGGAAAACTATACCCACCCTTCAACCCATTTTAATCTTTTGCCTTAAGCTCCAAATGATCATCAAATTCAGGTGACATCTTTTGGAGGGAAGGGACTAAAACCGAATTCACTTCTTACAAAACACAACACAAAATTGTGGGCAGATCAGTGAAAGTGAGAGAATAAGTAAGCAGAGTATGATAAGCTTATTCAAAGCTGAGATCATAAAGATTATCCTAACTGTTTCTGTTATAATTGTTAATTGTTAATTATCCTGTTCATGCACAGAAATGCTGTAAATGCGATTTTAATTTTACCTTTCTGTTGTAGTACACCTCAGACAAAAAAGCAACTAATTTGGTGTTAAGAGCGTAACGCTAAATCAGGATTCAAAAATTCCGGCAGCATAATGCTAATTCTATTACTGACAATCAACTCGAAATTGCAAAATAAAATGCTGTCAGTGAAGGACTGAACTCGGGTAGGTTTTCTAGTTGTCATAACAAACATGATTATAAGTTTCTTAACGCCACACTTCTACATAGCACATAACAGTCAACTTATTATGCAGCAGGAAAACAACAAAAAAACAAAAGATTACATTCTGAGGTTAATAACTGCAGCTAAGGGTGTAACAATCTCCTAGGAGAATAGTTAAAACAACACAACAACTATCGTTTTAGCAGCACCTAAAGTTTACATTCAAGATCTGAACGTGAATCGTCGTACAATTTCAGTTGGTAATAAGTTTGCATAAAAAATGATTGATTAGCTCTAGTTGGCCAATGAAAATGCATAAACATCATGCAGCCAAGTTAAAGCACCTAATCTACATAATACATGCAAATTTGAACGAAACATATCTGTCTTGTGACAAAACCAGCCATTAATATCATCTGCCTGACACACCTGAAAAACTTGCAAGTAAAATTTAAAAGCACAACTTGTGAAACGCGTAATTTAAAAACTTTAAATCAAAGCATAAAACTGTAGTTTCAACTCGAAAGACAACATATTCTATAAAAAAATGTCGAAATTCAATGCAATTCTTACCGAGCATGAACTGATCCAAAAATCAATACATTATCAAAAAGCTACTACATATCCACAGCATTCACAATGTCCTATCACTAAATATTAGAGATGCACGGATTTCAGCTTTTCAAAAAGCAGATTTGGTCAAATTTACATTCTCAAATCTGGCCGTATCTGGAGCTAGGTTCGAGAAAGAATTACTGCATTTGCAATCACTGATTTCTATAACCTAAGTTTCATTGCTCAAATAATAAACAAAGACATACAATGTATGCCAAAAAAGTGAATCATCTTCGTTTCGGAGCTAGTAACTTTGGAAGTATCGATCAAACTGGCATCAAATTTGGCAGAAATCAACGTTATTTTATCCTCAGTATCAAATCGTAATTTATTTAAATCAAAATCTTTTCTCATAACAATTACAAACTTAAATTTGTCAAAAATGTTATACTGGCAATTAGTTATTAAATTAGTCATTAACTTGCACAGAAAGCCAGTATAAAATGCAACAAACTACAAAATTAAAAAAAACGAAATAACAGAACACAAACAAAAGACTAGAAACGCACGGTATACCACGTGCATTTGTTAAGCCTTACTCACTTCAAATATATCTCAATATATCTTCAGATATATCTCAAAGTAGGTCTATCCTCTAAGGGCCCATTTTTCCATGCATAATCGAATCAAATTTGATCTCTGATTTACTGATATCTGATCAACTTGATCTTCAGAATTGATAGTCGAACAACTGAGCTCACTTTATGCCAATCTGATTGGCTGTCAGTAACCTCGATTTTGCATATTTACCCAGCATGCCTTGCGAGTGGATGCTAGCCAATAAACGTCGTCATAGCAATGAATCGTCTGCTATCGAAGACAATCTGTCATTTATCAATACGCGAGCATCTATATTCCATTTTATTTCTTCACGAAACCCCACACACTACAAATTGTTTATTAGTGATTGATCGCCATGACTGCAGTTCTGACCAGTACAGTGAAACGATGTTTCTGGTGCGAATAAGCAACGAACTGCAGATTGCCATCTTTAATTGTCAATTATCTGATTTAATCAGCCAATATTCGGCCATCAACTTGATGGGAGATTTGATGGACAATTAGTCGCTTAATTGGCGATGGAAAACGGTCATTGAGATGATCTCCGATCAAGTCCCAAAGTTAATCGAAGATCAATTTGATCAGCCATCAAATGTGCATGGAAAAACGGGACCTAAAACATTAAAACTCCACTCACTCATATAATTGAGGGTTTAAATACTCAAAATATCTAATACTAACAGACGAACAAAATACTACAAAATACTGTCAAAATGCCTGATATTAACAGACAGGGACCAAACTACAAAAAACGTTAGAAGTTGACCTTCGAAGTACCTATGAAAAACTTCACGAACTGACAGTATGGGTGAAAATCATAACTCAAAGAATTGCGAAGCATCTGTTCCACATTTGTAAATTTGTCACAAACGCTTATTTTTGATTATGATCAAGGTCGCAAACACTTGCAAGTAAACTAAAGAAAATCTTAATTTCTGTAACTATGTGACATATATAAACTTTCATTTTGATGTCAAAATTACTTCACAAAATGGGCTCAAGTTTGGAACGTGGAAGAAACTCGCAATGTGCCTTGAAAATACGAACAACACAAACTATAACTGCCTCATTAGTAATTAAGCAGAAGCACCGACTACAGATCCAAATGACATATGGAACACGTAATCTTAAATAGCACGAGCAATCGTTGGGCATTATTATCAATTATGCCCTGATGGTAAACAAAATATGCTACACTCAAACACATACCAAAAGCATCAAAAGTTTACAAGATGTTGTACTATAAAGCAGCATGGAAAAAAAATGAAACAACAACAAACTCTTCACAACATAGTGAAGCCACTCTGTTAATGTGATACAGCCAATGGCTCATACCATTGTTACGAAAACTGAAAGATGCACAGGATACATTCGTTGGTTCTGCTCCTAAGGTAAAAATTATTAACATGCAGTTAGCAACATTTGCAATGTCTGTGCAACAAAATATAAAAATATATGAAAATAAGTTAATGCAACTTAACCCTTCTATGCCTGCGGTTTTTAAAAAAATATTATTTTGTCTTGCACCGATACCACAAATATATTTTGTGTATATGTTTCTAGACATTAAAGGCATTTTCTGACATATTGCACACTACTCTACCTTCGATAGGTCAGGTTTTTCAGATCTTGGGACATATCGGATAATATCGATAAATTAACTAGTCAGTATAGTTGTCGATGCTAAAATTTATAATTAGTGACATTTTTTTTCAGTTCTCGTGTTTATTTGTTGTTTATCTGACTAGCTGTTCTGTTTTGGCAACAAGAATACTGAAATATATTTAACTATAGACAAAAAAAAACGGTTAATGTTTACGTTTTGCGCTATATAAATTCATGTTTTACTTACTTATTTATTTACTTAGTTATCTACTTACATAAAAAACCTACAGCAGGCAGTTCTAAAGTCCTCTTCTGAAACCCTTTCAAGTGATGCATAAAATGCCTTGAAGTATCGAGCAAAATGCGACTATTAATAGAGGGGGTCATTCTGACCCCCTCCTAGGCATACGAGACTGCCGATAAGGCTTCAGCATAGAAGGGTTAATGCTGCAATACAAAGCTTCTGGATGATTAAGTGAGTGAGTGAGTAGAGGTTTAATGACCCACTCAACACATAATAGATGAGTATCAAACGATTTCGGAATAACGATTACTTTCATGATATCATAGCACAGCTAACATTCCAATAAAAATCAAAACAACAACAGATCAACAAGATTTAACAAGTTCAGTGGGTTCAACTGAACACCGCTCATCAGACAAACAAAAAAACCAGAAAAAATTGCACAAAATAACCAAAAATGTCACCAGCAGACAAGACTTTGAAGCCTGAAATCCATAAGATTGAGCGGCAGGAGTTTTGCTCCAGACCACTGTCGAAGCTTACAGCTAGATGAATGGAAAGCCATACAACCGGACAATGATGCTGAATGACAGAATTGTATCAACAGACTGACTTAGAAACATCTAACAACTCAAAAGTTTTATAGTTTATAATCCTGCACATATATTCTATTTTGGCCACTTATAAAGCATATACAAAGCCAGTGTCAGGCATGTGACTCAAAGCTTCTCCAGTGAGTTGTGGCTGCAGTGTGCTGGCACTACAATTTGAAAAATGAAACAAATACTTTTTGTGCAAAGCAAGACATTACACAGCCACTTCTTCAACGAAAAATCTATGCCTAAAACACAAACTGCTCTATAGCGCAAGAATATATATATACACTGTGTCCCAAAAAAGCATCCCCGACATTTTCGACTGTAACTTGAAAACCAATTATCAGATTTTGATAATTTTTGATACGAATATTTCTGACACAACTTGCCATCAAATGACCGTTCAGTTTGCACCTCACCGAACGTCTGCTTTTGCACTACCTGGGGAACGCAGACCAAGCATAATACATGTTAAAATGAATGAAAAAGTTAATAAATTCCATCTATCATAATCGGTGAACCCCAACAGCTGGTCTGTTACAAGGTTTGACTGTCATGCAGCAGTGTGTCTACCAGATGAAGTTTAGGAATGTTTGTGAAGTCAAGAAGTGACTGGTACAGCCTGGATTAATCTGGAGCAGAACATTATCGATACTGCTGTCAATGAATGGAGAAAGCATCTCCTTGCCTGTGTTCGCATAGTGGGCAAACACTTCAAGCAATTTTACTGCAGGCAGTTGAAAAATGGACAAATGGATAAAATGTCAGCCATAATGTCAGGAATGTAAACAAAGTCTGTTTTTACATGTTATGTTAATTAAGCAATCATATCGCATTGGATAAAAAAAGTGATATTTCGCTGGTTCTGCTTTCCCCAGGTAGTGCAGAAACAAATGTTGGGTGAGGTGGGAAACTAAATGGTCATTTGATGGCAAGTTGTGTCAGAAATATTCAAGCCAAAAATTATCAAAATCTGATAATTGGTTTTCAAGTTACAGTCAAAAATGTAGGAAATGCTTTTTTTGGGACACAGTGTATTTCCAGTTAATAAACACTAGCTGTGACTGCAATCCCAACCTTTCCCTGAGAGCCGACGGATTCCCTGGCAATTCCAGATTGACCAAATGAGTGGTCACCCTGGTGTTGAACGACTGAAGTGTATCTGAGGGCAGATTCAAACAACTTTATGTTCTGAGTGTGGATGATGTTCCGCCTCGTGATCGAGGTGAACAAACGCTCGCTCAACTTCACTGAGTCGTTCCAGTCTCGTCTGCAGTGTCTCTCCGATGTCATGAGCCTCCAGCAGACTCATCTCCGCTGGCAGCACGATGTGCACCTACATAAACGAGTAACAAACACACACAACTAACATACAGGATTGGGAATAAAATACAACCAGTAGCAGTAGAATAAAGATCACGAAACAGTCAAAGAAATCTGTACATGCAACTGACAATAAACGAATGCTCACACAAGTCAGTACAACACTTGATCAGGCAAAATGAAACTGGGTGTGAACATGGTCAAAGGATGTCCAGAGGCCTACACCGAGGCAGCAATTACGGGTATTAACATACATAGGTCAAGTAGCTTAATAAAGAATCACTGCACTCTTTTTGGCTCATTGTTACTATAAGAATTAATCCTAGACTTGTTCCTGAAGGAGACACTTACAGCTAACGTAATAACTATAATTGAGCTTAAGCTGCATTTCTACCAAGAAAAACCCAGCTAACGCAAAGGGGAATGCGCGATAGCAGTGCATGTTTGAAGGCCCACTGCGAACAAATCTAAGCTCATCGATACAGCAACTGACATTGGGTATGCAGTATTTACATATGCCAGATGGCGCCAACATCTCGCGTGAATGCTGCCACTCTTGAAATGTGTGTCGGAGCCCAAAGTCACCAAAAAATCCATAAAAATCCCTATTTTTGCATTCAAGGTCATTGATTTTGGTGGCAATCGAGAGCAAGTGTATGACTGCCTATTAGTGATTAATAGTAACCTAGGCCTATCTCACACCGTTATTGAGATACAGCGACTTATTGGCTAAAAATCACAAATTTTGCCCACCCCCATATCTCATTTAGCGCCCTCGTTCGGGGTGACCCCCTTCGAATTTATGGAAAAGCTTTACGGTTCCTGAAACTAGAGTCTTCCGGGCAGCCGACGGTAAAAATTTGGTAATCCTAGCTTGCACCGTTTTTGACTGATCCACCCATGTGACGGACGGACAGACGAACAGAATTGCTATGGCTAAGACGCGCTATAGCAGTACCTACTGTCGCGAGCAAAAAAATCACGAGACATCAATGAACAGTTTTGCTAAGATCAGCAGTCCAAAATCCCGACCAAGTAAGTAATGCATAACGAAGACACGTGAGATGTGAAACCTCAACAAGAAAGTTGCTGCCGAAGTGGAAAGCCCGGACAGTGTCGACATGAGTCACCTTCGGGTGATGGTTCACCGCAATCCACGTCAACTTCTTGAGGAAGTCCGGTCGTGCAGTGTACCCCGTCAGCATTTTGATCTGTTCTATTGACACACATGCAACATAAGTCAATACACCCATTACCAATACATTAGACAATATGACGTCTACTACACTGATACCAAGGCATTAAATATAAGTATAAGTACCACCCTACAGACTATGTGGTTTCCAAGGTACCTTGCAAGACAAAGAGCAAGTAGTTTCATACCAACACATCAGCACAGAGAAGGCCATTTTGTGCCAAAAAGGCTCGAAGTAACACATAACAATAGTGACTAATAATGACGTTAAAATGTGTTAAAATTTTTTAAGGCTTTTTAGCATGCACTGTATCAAAACATAAAAAGTTCTGCTAATAAAAACGGCATTACAATTGTCCACGCTTGTGAAAACAAGCAGCTCAATCTACACGCAACACAGTACAATATTATCTAAAGTCAAAAATGAACATAGAACTGCAGTCACTTTACAGTCAGCTGTGGGAAAAAGTGTTACGTTAAGTCTTAAAGGGTGTCATTTACCGACCTGTTTAATCAAGCATTATTAAGAAATATACACAGAATAGCATGATAGAATGTGATCGACTAATAGAGGTACGGAGAAAGTGCATAGTAAAAAATTGTTGAATGATAACGTTAATCAGAGTAACTTACCACAGCCCATATGAAACCAACTGACTAGAATATAAATGCAGATAACAATAGCACCAATAGGATCGGCATACTTCCATAACTTATACGCTGTACACAAACAACAATAACAAAACTGGTAAAATTTATAGCAACAAATTTTGCTAAAGAACTACTATAATTACTTGCTTAAAAATCTGGCATAAAACTGCATCTACTACAATACAATACAGTACAGTCAAACCCACTTAATATCACATCACTCAATATCACAATCCGCTTACTGTCACATAAATTTTTATCCCCAGCTAATGCCTGTCGTAATCAAGGAGCATTGACTTTGGTTATTGTCACTCAGCCTATTATCACATATCACATAAGCTTATCGCTTAATGTCAACACGTTTCTAAGCCCAATGGCCTTAACTGTCCCGTTTAATATCACAAAGTAGACCAGTCAGGCATTTTGTAGTCACGAACAGCAGACATGCTGTGCCTGGCAGGCGCAGACGTGTGACGAAATGCGGGTCACTGGTCTACCTGCACGGTGGGTGGCCGGTCTATTGCTCAGCCACTGCAACCACAGCAGCAGCAAACAAGCCAGTCATTCTGTGTGGGCCAGGCTGATGACCGATAAACTACCTACAACCACCAAACTGATGACAGATGCCTACAGCCACCCCACCCACAGCTGGACTGCAGCCCTGCTCACTTCCACTGCTGGCAGTCACCGAGGCGACTAATATCAATCTTGACTTGAGTGTAAAGATAAAAATTATACAAGAAGTGGACGCCAGCACTAAGCAAAAAGATGTTGTGTCCAAAATTGAAATGATTGATTCTTAAGTTCTTAACGGTGATCTCAGCTTTTGTCTTAATATGTACTGCTTCTGGTTAGACTACTACGGCAACTCCTGTCAATGTCAACTTCGGTTAATATCACACAGTTTTGGCAGTCCCACAGATGTGATATTAAACGCGTTTGACTGTACAATACCCATTACAGTATAACTGTGATAATGGCCGAAACAAAAAGGCAGATATTGCACTTACAGGTGCCCAGACAATAACCAAATTATACTACGACATTAAGCACAATAACAGAACGAAAAAATCTATAAATATAATTATTCGCAATTGCATTCCTTGTTCGGAACACAAATCTGACCTATAATGCCACAAGCAACAGCGGCTGTGTTAGATACAACATCGTTCCGATGGTCGTTTGCCAGAGCTCGGCAAATCGGGTTTGGAACTCGCCGACAGATGACGTAGAGCATAAATTTCACAGCTACAAACCATCACAAAACAGAACTTAACATTATGCACATCAGGCATAAATGATGAGTAACTGTAACCATTGGCAATTTTTGTTAGTACTAAAAAAGTAAAGCTGTCACATGAAAAATTTGCTTTGGCTAAGAATTTTGCTATAGCCCCATGTTACTATACATGACTACATCTTACGTATGCCCATATACCTAACAGTATAACACCCGACCACAAGTAATCAAAACAATATTTATTATTTAATCAAAAAATACAAACAGTTGGCAAAGGCAAAGGAAAGCATACACTTAGTTCAATTTGTGTAACCCAAATAACAACAAGATCCAAAATATGATTCAAAAATACTGTAATCGGTGCAAGCAAAAATTGCAAAGCTATGAACAACTAAGAATGAAGAGAAAATTAAAATGTAAACAAGGTGACACATTACATCTAACACTCACATGCTGTGGTCACAGAAATAATGAGCCTGAACTTCCTGAAGCCAGTTAAAACCTTTAAAAGCAATCAAGCTGATGACAGCATGCATAGCAGATTACACTAATCAATCATAACATCACGAAAAATTCAGTAGCTAACGTGCCCAAAGATGACTTTGCGAAATGTGTCAAGCGTGTTTGTATTTTGTTTTAATACTCATGATGCTAATAAGCAAGTATAAGGCGGACAAGGGCACCAGCAAAGACGATCTACAAAAAGTGCGAGAAAATAAAAAAATATTTTGCATGACAGCAAACTCAGATACAAGATGATTCACTGTTGGATGACCTAACAGCAGGGAGAAATGAAAGTGTCTGCCTGTACAAATGATAAGGGTCTATATGCAAAAATTACGAGATTACAAAGCAAGGAGCTAAAGACAGGACCAGCTGGCAAAAAAGATTGTCATAACCAGACGGACTCAAAAATAATCATAGAACAGGCCTAATACCAACCGACGGTAACAACGCAGATGATAATGCTGTCGAGTTCAAAGAGCGGCCGACTGTCGGTGCCCGAAGGCACAAAGTCTTCCATCTCGTCAATAGCGACACACAGCACCATACTTCCATTGCGCCGTGATGCACTCTCGATGTCGTACTGGGCATACGCTACAATCCGCTCCAACGACTGACGTATCATCTGAATCGACGCTAGCGACATTATCACCGACAGTACGACTATAGCAACCGGCTCCAACTTTGTCCGCCCTAAACATCCAACAATTGAACTACAAGTTTAATAAGAAAGAATATTCACAAATTACCGTGCGCACAAGTTTTACTATCATCAATAACTATACTGTATATGTTCTTTATTGCATCAACACTTTTGGGGATTTTGGAGGTAACCAAAAAATTTCAATCTTTACCTGCTGCAAAATGTTATTATTATTTTGCATCTGGCAACATAGTTGAAATGCACCAGTTGTATTGGTATTTATTTCTTAGTATCAAATTATATCTTTTATGTAGCTTCGCTGTTTGTTGACAAATAAGAATAAGATTTTCAACTAAGTTTGGGGTACCAAATGTGTGACACAGGCTCTGAAACTGAGTATTAACAATTCAAATAATCATTAATTTGTACTGCAAACCGACGTCAAAAGCAACAACCAACCAGAACAATTCACACAACAAGTTAACATCATGTCAAAAACTAGTTACGCCTGCAATGCATTCTGACAGAATTAATGAGCCCTGTGTGCCAAAAGTTAAGATAGAGCAAAATGCACATTGATACATGCAGCTAAGGATAGAGCTACAGTGAGCACACACCCTGAGGATAAAGGTAGGGGTCTCGATACTTCATGGCGCGGCTGCTCCACCACATGAGAACGCCCGACGCCAGGTCGACAGCGCTGTCAATCACGGACGTTATCACAGACAAAGATCCCGATAAGACAGCAGCTGCCAACTTGCCACACAGTAACAACTACCAGCAGCAACACACAAACTACAGCTGCAGAAATTAATGATCATCAATCGCTGAAAAATGTTAACAATTAATAAAACTTTAATCATCAAAACTTCAACTAAAGTTGTGTCAATAAATACATTAGGTAAAATGATACAATGATAGATACAACGCAGATACAATGACAATCATCCGTTTTTCCACAAAAAGTCAGAACTTTCGTCTGTCCACAAACACTTAATAAATGACTCAATGCATCTGTGAGACTTATTGCTCAATAACTGAAAAATATGCCAAACAAGAAAATGCATCTTTGTTGACAACTAACTGACAATTAATTAACTGTTTATTTTTGGAAAGTTAACTACCAGTATTTAAAATAATTTACATAACCAATAAAAATAAATCAATTGACAATCTCAACAGCAAGCTAAGAGAGCCAAGAAAAAACTGGATGGACATCATCCAGTCGCATAGACATGATGTAGAAAAAAGCTGGAGAAATGTTGGCAGACACAGCAGGATGATGTCAATGTTTCACTAAAAAGTGATATATTAGTGAAAATTCAATATAGTCACAAAAATTCACAGTAATATGTAATGCTGAAAATATATCAAAGAAGTGCACAAAGACTACGAAGCAATAGCGATGAGGACTGAAAATGTGCAAAAAAAATACACAAACAACACAGAAACAGCAAAGAAATTACAACTGTGACTTACGAAATTCATAAAGAAAGAAATCTTGGCTAAGCGAGTTGCTTGTCGCCGAAGTCGTATTCTTGTTGATTCGGAGTCTAACTTGGAGTTGTCAAGATGAATACCTTCGTATGCCGATATCAACTCATCCTGCTTCCTATAGTAGCGCCTGTTGACCACAAAACACTATCACTATGTACCTGTTTGTATAACTTGCTCTCTCACACGTATCGAAACACTGATACAGTGTTACCTTTCAAGTTATCATGTGACTGTCCCAATAGGATGGCTACCTTACAAATCTTGACCAACGATCATCTATCTGTCCATTCATTCATCCATCTCGTATAGGTCTCTAATGCAAAAACCAAAAAAAACTGGTGTGAACATTCCCAAGGCGTGAGTATTGAGTAACTAAAATGGCAATTTTCAGTTCGTTCAAAAGGCTGCTGAAATTAAAGTTCTACAAATCATTTACATAATAAAAAAATATCACTGGTCCACTGGCTCATGACACTGTCAGCTGCATACGACCATTCACAGATCGTAGCTATACCAAAAAGGTAAAGGTAAAGGTTGTCAATTTGTATAGCGCATCGTCGTGTACGACGTACACCTCTAATGCACTTTTCGTCACTAACCAGAGCCATCGATCGCACAGCCGCCGCGTGCAGCCTGCAAACACAGGCTGGCGCACCGGCCGGCCAGGCAGCCCAGTCAGCTGTACAAAGGTCCCCACCTTCCGTAACCCATATAATGGGTTACTACTC
>Ga0209671_1001565_pt1 | contig 19404 bp, 12 predicted proteins | sample WorMetHERISLAND2_2_FD_187401 | JGI IMG/M metagenome (GOLD analysis project Ga0209671, IMG submission 187401) | Marine gutless worms symbiont microbial communities from Max Planck institute for Marine Microbiology, Germany - Olavius geniculatus... | ecosystem: Host-associated > Annelida >...
ATCAACCCTGCCAAATTTTATCTCAATCGGGTCAGGGGTTTTGATTCTGTGGGGGGTCGAATTTTTGGCTTTCCCAATGAGAAGTCACCGTTAACACAGGGCTTGAACTACCGTTCAGCCTGTGATACACACAAACCTTTGGCTTTTGGGTATTTCTTCAGCTCTGTTTGAAGCTCGGCTGCCGGGAACGGACACAAAGACTGGTAGTACAAACCACAAAATTACACAGTTAACAGGTATTAACATTATTGTAATATCCAGAGTGCATGAGTGCGACAAATGGACAAACAGAGCAATCACTTATTGCAATTTCAGCAATGCTGCCTAGAAAATACCTGTTTTGTGAGACCCTTCAACTCGAATCAGTTTGCCTTATGTCTACTAAAACAGAGCTAAAACAAATCCAACCGAAGCTGAGACCAGATTTTTTTGTTAGTTTGCCGTTGTAGGTCAGAAACCTGATGTTTAAGCTTAGTCTCTAGCGTGCATTTCCAACATAATGAAGCCAACGACTAGCGATCATTCTACTGAGGTTGCAGACAATAAAAACATTCAATAGGCCTATGCACAAAGCTTTGAGTGACTTCTTTATAAAAAAAAACAAGCGGACCTGTCCGCTTGATCTTTGCCATAGTATCGGCCTGCGGCCTCAATTTTCGGTCCTTCAGGCCTCAACTCGATCCAGGTTCCTCAGCAGCATTATCGGCGCTCCAGCATGCGCTGCAGCGCTGATGATGCATCACCATAGTGACGACGTCTATATGCCGTCACAGCCAATCACTGCGCACAGCTCTGCTGCGGCTTAAAAGGTGTGGCTGCAAAATTTAAAAAAGTGAAATTTTCTCAAGCGGACGACCCCTGAGCGACATCTGACCTAGCCCATGTCCCGGCCACGTAGTACACGGATCTGCGTGCAAAATTTCGCGGCTGTATGTCGTGCCGTTTAGAAGTTATTGGCGGTCGCAACACTGAAATATAGTATAGATTCATTATCTCATCATTGTAATCAAATTCTAACTAATCAGTCACTAAAACTAGACTTTTATAAGTCTGGCTGGATTTTTACAAAACCAGGCTCACTAATTCAGACAATGGCTGAAGTCAAACTTTTGCCGGATTTGTACTCTAAGGTAGCCGAATAGCAGTCCAGCCCAACTAAAATCTCACCTCTAGCCGTATGACGGCCATGTTATTGACACTCCGTGCCTGTCTCTCCTTGTCTATGGCGTAGAAATGTTTTCCACTCATAAACACGACCCGTGTGACTGTCTGTGGGTCCCTGATGGCGGGGTCTGGAAGCACTGTTCTGAACACAGTGCCTGGTAGCATTTCACTGATGGTTGATACGGCCGCCGGGTGTCGCAGTAGAACCTTGGGACCGACCACGATCAGCGGCTTGCGATAGTTGCGAACCATCTGACAACACGACGATAGAAACTAGACTGTCAAACCTTGCGCAAGGCTAAGCTGTCCGCGGTAACCAACATGGCATGCTGCGATATTTAAACCTACGGCAATTACGTCAGCGTCGGCCAATAGCTATCGGCCTAACTAGCCCGGCCTAGAACCAGCTATTAGCATCATGTTTCTATCTCGCAATGTAAAGGTATTTAAAAATCCGGTCCTCTGGCCGTGACCTTTGACCTGACCTTGAAATTGAGCAGTGTTCTTGCGGTTGTCGATTTACACGCAAAATTTCATCAAAATAGGTCTAAGTGCAGTGGTTCATAAGTTATCGCGTTAACCGAGAAATACACGACCAAAAAACCCACCTCGGTGCTGAAAACAGTACTGTCGTCGCTACCGCGGACAGTAATAAAGTTAAAGTTATCGTTAAACGTGTGTAGGCTTCAAGCTCTTGACGGGGACTGTCTTAGAGCTACACACTGTTCACGAGCCATCTGTCAAAAAGATAAATCAAGCCAAGAAGAGGGCGCTGAAATCGCGAGACCTGACAACGCGGCACCAAATCAGAAGTTGAGCAAAAAGGGTCATGCGTATTTTCTCGTAGACAGCGTACGATAGAGGCATTTAACGTTTTACTGCTGACTTGTTTTTATATAATACTGATATTTTTCGTGTCAAAGTTTATGCAATGTTCTTATATTGTATTGATGTATTGTGCTGCATGCCCTGTTTGTCGTGCAAAAATTAAAATATTTAGACGTATTTTCTCGTAGACAGCGTACGATGGAGAAGTTTAACGTTTTACTGCTTGGATGTTTTTATTATATATTCTGCCATGTAGTACTGCTATTTTGCTGATATTTTCTGAACTAAACGCGTGTCACATTTTATTCAATGTTGAACTGACTGATTTTGCTGTTATTTGTGCCGTTATTTTCGTAACTAAACGTGTGTCAAAGTTTATGAAATGTTCTTATGTAATACTGCTATATTGTGCTATTTTGCTAATATTTTCCTAACTAAACGCGTTTTGCAATTTACTCAATGTTGAACTGACTGATTTTGCTATTCATTATGCCGCTATTTTAGTAACTAATCGCGTGTCAAAATTTATGGACTGTTTTTTATATATTACTACTGTGTTGTGCTATTTTGCAAAAATGAAAAATTCATTTTATGCCTCATTTAGCATTACTTCACGTTGTCTCGCGACGTTCATCCTTGCTATTTAGTGCCGCGTTGTCAGGTCACGCAATTTCAGTCGCCCCGCCAAGAAGTCGGCCCAGTGCCGACAATATGCGGCCGTCCACTCTATAGCTATGCCCAAAGCGCTCTTACTTATTTTTTTAATGTCAACTGCGCTTGGTGCTTATGATAAGAAATTCCAACATTAATGCCGACAAGCACATATTATGTAGGCACTTAGCATATTTTTCTTGTTTTACGAGACATGCAAACTGGACGAGTTCAAAGTTAAGTATGTACGTAAATAACTTATATAGTGTGTGGTACTGTAAATGAAATCCAACGCGCTCCGTGTGCCAGTAAAACGAGAAGTAACTAGAAATACGTTCTGTGGAACGAGGTATCTGTCCCACTGTCACGCCATATAGCCTAGCAGCTGCGTTTCAGCGTTTGACGCTCTTGTGAGCCTGCAGCCTATTTTGTCTTTGAATAAAAACGGTTGGTTGCCATGACAGCAGGGGTCTTCAGGGGAGAAATTTACATGCTACCATTGCATAGCCCGGGCCCAAAAATAGAAAGGTAGGTGAAAACAGCGCGCAATTATCTTTCACGGGGACCGAGTTATAGTCACTTTTGTCCCAAAATTCGTCAGAGGAAAAATTCAAATGACACCATCGGATAGCGCGGGCCCGAAAATAGGGGGTTATGTGAAAACAGCTAGCAATTATCTTTCACGGGTGCCGAGTTATAGTCAATTTTGTCGCAAAATTCGTTGCCATGGCAACAGGGGTCGGCAGGGGAGAAATTTAAATGACACCGTCGGATAGCCCGTACCCAAAAATAGGGGAGTAGGTGCAAACAGCGCGGAATTATCTTTTATGGGGACCGAGTTATACCGCTTTGAAATCTCCATTGGCTGTAATGCAAAATTTTGCAACTTTTAAATGGTTGCTATGGCAACAGGGGTCGGTAGGGGGTAAATTTAAATAACACCGTTAGATTGCCCGACCCCAAAAATAGGGAGTAGGTAAACACAGCGCGCAATTATCTTTTACACGGACCAAGTTATACCGCTTTGAAGTCTCCATAGGCCGCAATGCAAATTTTTTAAAAATTGGGGTAAAATAGGGGAAGGAGTTATCAGATTTTTATCCCAAACAAACTCGATCTTACATTTTGGGCTCCGAATTCGTGCAATACGTGCAAAATTTCATCAAAATCGAATCAAAATTGCGCCCGTAAGAGTGTTTACAGACAGAATGACAGTGTGACATAGGCCCAAGTGATTTTATAATCTGTCCCATGCTATGCTACAGCAATGGGACAGATAAAAAGCGTGTTATAGGTAGACGGCGTCCAAAAGCAGACAGAAACTGTGCTGCATTCACTATCATGCTAAGAAGTGTTGTGCTGACCTGTCTGCGGAGCAAGTGGAAGTACTGTGCTGGTGTAGTTGGAAACGCGACTTGAATGTTCACATCATCAGCGTCGACCGCGTCTTCTCTGCTGTCACACGCCTACATACAACCATGCACGTTAACGAAGCCGATATTCGAGCGTCACCTGCCATATGTGATAACACAGTGTTGCCTACCAACCACCCAACACAAATGAACGTACTCCCCCTGCCAGACAGGCTGGTAATCGATTTACCTACCGCGGAGGGACGGAAAGCCAGCGGCGTCATTTAGGCGGGGAGGGCTGGAAGGGTCTACGAACCCCCAAGGATTTATGATTTTAATTTTTATTCCCTTGTAAATTGTAGGCCTACCTCTGAAACAGTGTTACTGCTGCAAGAACAATACGTTACATGGACTGAGACCCGCAAGGATAACTGAGACGCCCCAACGATTTAAGCCCTACTGAAATAATGCCACTGCGGAAAGCCGAGTTGACCTTGGTGTTAGTTATATAGCGAAATATGGTTTACCTGTCCGCAGACAGTCACTCATCTCAGTAGTAACCACTTGATAGCGACCCGACCGTAAGTCCAACCCACGACTTTATGATCATAAGTCCAACACCCTAGCATTACACTACCAGCCGGTACTGGTTCCTGGCGTTCGAGTCTTTGACACACCACTGTGTAAAGTTGAAACGTAAAGCATGGATAAGACGAAAGCGACTAGGCCCTGGGGCCTACCTGTAGAAAGCGTTCTATTCTGCAAGAGGAATGTTCAGGCCCGGCGCCGTCAATGCCGTGAGGTAAGATCATTGTCAGTGCACTCTGGAGCAGCCACTTCGCTACACACAGAGACAGTTACAGTTTTAATACATTCAGCAACGTGCCCAAACCACAGCGCTGTTAAATTCCCCTTACACACTTTCAAACACGTTGCAGTTATCACGTATACATAATCAATCAATCAATACGTGAATTTCCTGGGCGCCTCTTAAACAAAGTTCTCAGAGGCGCCTGTTACGAGTAAGCACAATCGTATAACCAAGTCTTAAGGCTTTATTTAAAACACTGTCTGCCAATGTCTCTGCTTTTCAGTTCCAATGGTAAATCGTTCCACACGGTTGGTGCCGCTGAAGAGTAGCCGCGCTGACCGAACCGAGTTGTACGTGAGCCCGGAACGACCACGTCGCCTTGGTCTGCAGATCGGAGTCTAGCCCAAGCTGCAAGGATTGACCCTTGTGGAACGCCGTACATCACTGGAAGGTAAGCTGACGTGGATCCGCGGAACGCGATGGCTTGTACTCGTCCTGACAGAAATGACTCGATCCACTGTAGTGCCACACCGTCGAAACCGAACGATATCCGTAGTCGCTGGATCAGTATGTCGTGATCGACGGTATCAATTGCGGCGCTCGATCATGTAAACCCAACAGGGTCACCTGACCTTTGTCTGCTGCATCAATTATGTCGGACAGTACTTTCACTAGCGCCGTTTCAGTCGAATGATGTCGACGGTAGGCAGACTGAAGCTTAGGCATCAGACCCGTGTCGCTAAGATGCTGTGTCATCTGGTCCATCGCCAGTCGTTCAATAAGCTTTGAGACGAAGTTCACAATGGAGATCGGTTGGTAGTTTTTTGGCTCATTTGGATCAGTGTCTGACTTCTTCAAAACAGGTGTTACAACGGCTTTCTTCTGAGAATCTGGCAGATAGCCTGTAGATAGTGAGACGTTGCACATCACCCAAATGAAGGCAGAACGACGTCGACCATCTCACGTAGCGTAATAAAACAGATCATTAATAGGCCTAATGACAGAATACTGTAGAAATCCAACATGCCAAAAAATGAACCAGGAAAAATTTCATGCCAACAACATACCAATACACATATGGTGTCTTAAACCTTAATTTAATAATAAACAGTCTCACTAACAAGACTTTTTCTGACAGTTCCCTGATACTTCTCTGACTTAAACACGTCGATTCTCTGACCTTCTCCTGGCAGCTGCCAAAGTTCCTGACATTTCCACGTTTTCCAGAAAGACGAGCGTTAGTGACAAGAAAAAAACTAATATGAGTATCAGTCGGTATTCATAAAGTAATCTCGACACAATGGCAGGGTTACCAGATTTTTCGGAAGTCATGGCGCCCAACAGTAGCGAAAAGTAGCTCAATTCATATCTTTCATGTGTAACTTAAGTAACCCAAAAATTAGCAAACAAGGCAGCGAAGCCAAAATTAAGGGAGCCAATGGCTGCCAAAAGTAGCCCAATTGGCGCTTTTTTGCCCAGTCTGGCAACCCTAGTTACAATAGAGTATATACTTGCCTTCTCCGCCGGTGATGCACGTGTCTATGATAATCTGAGCGCCGTTGAAGAAGTCGCCAAACTGAGCCTCCCAGATAGGCAGAGTGCGCGGGTTCTCTATGCTAAAGCCGTATTCAAAGCCAAGTACTGCTTCCTCCGACAGAGGACTGTTGGCTACCTACCACGGTTAACAGTGGTCAATGCGTACTACTACTATTTTATTTTCTTTATTTATTTAGTTCGCTCAGATAAAACACTAAAACAAAACAAATCACAATACTGTGTCAGCCAGACAACCAAGCTCGTAACACAAACACTCACAGCTGCCCTAAGATTATAACATCATTCCTTCAAAATATATTAATTAGAATAATTACCTAAAATACTACTACACTACTACTACTGCAACAACTATTACTACAATATCAACAACAGCAGAAGCAATAGCAACAGTAACAGTAACCTCAACAACAAAAGTTGCCGAAAAACTACATCAGCCACTGCAACAACTGTGACAACACGGCTGCTGCTGCTGCTCCTACTACTACTAGTACTGTACTACTAGTACCACTGGTGGCGTGGCGGTAACGCGTTTCATCTGATCAATTAAGTTACTCTACGCTGAGCCAGGTTAGTACTTGGATGGGTGATTGTCTGCAGACAGGTAAACCAACTTGGTATGTAACTATCCGCCTAGGTCAACTCAGCCTTCCATCCTTCTGGGGTAAGTAAATTGACTGGGGTTAAGACAGGGCGTGTTCACCTGTGTCGGACAGCAAGTAACACTGTGTCATCCCATTCGGCAGGTAACGCTCTATAGCTCTGGAATGGGCTACCATTAAGAGCTATAACACCATCTTTAACCACCTTTACTACTACTACTACTACTACTATTACTGTAGTACCTCAAAGAAGGCAGTCTGTGCGGGGTACATGTGGTTGAGTGGTATATGAGCTAGGTCGCTGTGCTGGTCTACAAACATGGCATGTCGCTGACTAAATGTGCCTCGGCCCACGTCCTGGCCGCTGATTCGCACGTTGAAGCCTACAGTGCATCACAACAACCACGTTTATCTAAACTATCAACCTTCGTGCAAGGCTAAGGCTGTCCACAGTAGCCGCCATGGCATGCTACGATATTTATAGCAATGACGTCAGCGTCGGCCAATAGCTACCAGCCTAGCTATTAGCAGCATGGTCCTATCCCGCAATGGCAAAGTATCGGAAAATCAGGTCCTATGATCTTGAAGCTTGACCTATGACCTTATAATTCAACAGAGTTCTTGCGGATGTTGAGATACATGTTCGTGCAAAATTTCATCAAATTAAGTGCAGTGCTTCATGAAAAACAAAAACGAAACCTTGCAACAACGCTGCAGATCATACTGTCGTCGATGCTGCAGACAGTAAAAACACAGTTAAACGTGTGCACAGTTATTCGAAAAAACCTTTGTTACTACTTGAATGGATGATTGACTGTCTGTGGACAAGTAAACCATCCGAATAGATAACCAACACCAAGGGCAAATCAGCCTTCCCTGCCTCTGAAGTAGGTACATAAGTATCGGCCTGTCTGGCTAGAGTTATGGCAGGGCTTGTTCACCTGTGTCGAGTAGCAATTAACACGGTGTGATCTCATAATAGCCATGACGCTAAATAGCTCTGAGATGGGTTTCCTATAAAGCACTATACTATTTAGCTATTAACCAAGTCACCAATGAAAACAAGAAATTTGAGCTAATGCTTACTAGACGCGTGAAAGCCTATAGCAGTTCCTGTTCGCAAACTGTCAGTCTATCTCCAGCCATTTCATCGCAGTTCATTTTTGGAGTGCACACTGCAGCCAAAGATCACAAAAATCAATAAAAACCCCTTATTTTAAAAGTTCAGGGTCTTTTGAAGTCATCGATGTTGATACGACTGAAAAGCTCATTACTAGTGCTTGTTGTGATAGACAGCATGCCCATGCCTATCTGCAACCGTTTTCACAAAAGACTGGCCAACAACGATAAAATAACGACTTTTACGAAAAACCGCTCTTTGATGCCCTCATGCACAGTTTTCCTTGAACCTACAAAATCGAGACTTTAACAATCAAAATCTACGTTCAATGCTAAAAATTTCATATGCAGTTTCCCCATGTTAATCTCAAATGATTTCGGTGAAATTCGCTCTTGAAATGTGTTTTGCAGCCCCAAATCACCAAAAAAGTCCATAAAAACCCCTATTTTGGCGTTCAAGGTCATCCAAGGTCATTGAATTTGGTGGCAATCAAGAGCCAGTGTACGACTTTCTATTAGTAATTAATAGTAACCTAGTCCCTATCTCGCACCGTTACTGAGATACAGTGACTTATTGGCTAAAAATCGCAAATTTATCCTACCCCTCTCATTTAGCGCCCTCGTTCGGGGTGACCCCTCCGAATTTGTAGAAAAGCTTTACGGTTCCTAAAACAAAAGTCAGCCGACAGTGAAAATTTGGTGATCCTAGCTTGCACTGTTTTTGACTGATCCAACCGCATAACGAACAGAGAGACAGACGGACGAACGGCCAGAATTGCAATCGCTAAGATGCGCTAAAGCAGTCTAGCTGCTTTCGCGGGTAAAAACGATGCACAGATACTCACCCTGGTGTAGAAGAGATCCTATCGCCATGGCCTCAGCCGTCGCCCAGTCGAAGTCTTTACCTTCAGTCAGCTTCTCCAGCCGCCTGTCAATGTGCGTCTTCTGTAATGTGGGGTGAACGTTCTGTTAAACGCAAACCATTTGGTTAAAAATGGCTACATACATGTAGTATAGCTCTTCACAGAAAACCTATCTCAAAGCTACGAAGCGTCACCTACCATACGGGATCACACAGGTGAACGTGCCCCACCACAAACCCATCCAGAGAGGTAGATACTCGATTTACTTACCCTGGAGGGATAAAAGGCTAAGTTGACCAAATTTCAAGTTGTTTATATACCGAGATTGTTTAACCGTCCACAAACAGTGACTTATCCAAGTACTAACCACTTGGCAGCGACGTGACTGGAAATCAAACCAATGACCCGGCGATCACAAGTATAACGTGCTAACCATTATACTACAGAAATGCAGAGACGTTTTATACTCTAGTTGCCACGGCTTCTCCAGTTGCCTGTTAATGTGGTAACTACAGCTAAAACATTTGCAATAAGTTTTAAGCAAAAAACATTTCTACACGTTTTAGATGTGGATACGCATAAAACTAAGCACAAAAAAGTTACAAAAATACTTTGGCAAATGTTTTATTTATATGCAACTGAAGTGCTGCTGATAAAATAACAGCAACAAAAAACGATTTTTTGAGCCATGGGATACATCTAGTATCCCATGGTGAAATGTTTAGTTTACTTCGTTATCTTACTGCCATACCATAGAAAATTGTGCAGAACATTATTTTTTTGCAAATGAAAATTCTACAACTAGAAAATGCTGTATCATAAAGCAATGGACGTAGGCCCTAGTCAATACTTTGAGCCAAGAAGATTAATTTTTAATTCAGCACTCACAAACGTCTTTTAATAATTTTTTTCATGAAATACTCTTTTTACTTAAAAGTTATTTTACTAAACCATCTAGTACAGCTATGTCATAAACTGTATTCACTAGAGTCAACTGTTTCACCACAAATAACCATCAAAATACGACACGTTCTTACGATAAAAAACACTAAAAATAAATGAAAACGTTTGACGTTTGTAACTGCTGAATAAAAAGGTGAGAATAAATAGCAAATTTCTCACAAATCCATCAGGTACAGTGCATGACTTGGCACCGACAAACTTGAGTGTGTCTGCCGGAACTCCTGTGTCCCACGCTGATACAGTCTTCGGCGGATGAACCATACCAGACCAGTTTGATGTGAAACGTTCAAACTACAACATCAATACAATATTTCCAGTCAACATTCTCCATTGCCTTCCTTCCTCCATTTACGAAGAGTTGTCAACAAAAACGGTTCAGCCATTTCTAATCCGTTTCCTGTTGACAACGGCGGTATATGTCAGCTTGTGAAAAGTGGCACATCAAAAATCTAAATGCTTTACGTTGGTAGAGCAATCGTTTCAAAATCAATTAACCTAAATCAATGCAGAGAAAGGTGCTCCTGCTGAACGCAATGTTCGCGTTTATAATTGTATGGTGACACACTACGGTATGAAATTAAATATATAATTTAATAAATAATATACGTTGAAACTCAATAAATGATGATGAGATGTTGTGATTGCCAGGCTGTAAATAACTCTGTCAACAATGTAGTGTACAATTACCTGTGGTAGAGAAGTGTCGGCATCGGAGAGATGTCTGGACAGTTCGTTGTTAAACTTGTTCACTTCTCCAACAAGCTCCTCCTCCGAACACGCTCCTTCCTTCTATATACATACACCAGTTCCATTTTCCACACTCCATATCTTTGCTAAATATTGATAGATTTTCCACATTCTTTCACTGGCACATGCTGCAGAAAATTTGCGATAAAAGTATCATTAAAGATCACACGACACCTTAACCACGTCGCCATTTTCTGAATTATGAATGTTGTAACAAAGCATGGATTAAAGCGGCTTTATATAAAATAATCCATTTCCAGTTAAACCAGTTACTAAGGTTAATACAATGCACACAACAAATTTTTTAAAATTACGAAAACACCTGGGTAACAACTGACCACAAGTCGCTGTGCATAAGCATCGGGAATGTTCGGTCGACTGCGTATAACGTCATACATCCGAGGCTGTGTGAACGAAGGTTCGTCCAACTCGTTGTGACCCCACTTCCTGTAGCAGACGAAGTCAACAATAATGTCCTTGCGATAGTGATCTCTGTAGGCCATTGCCAACTGACACGCTTTCACCACTTCCTACATTCACACAGTAGCAGCAATAATGTAGTGATCCATTCCAGCAGAAGAACGAAGTCCTTATTGTATGCGACCTAAACTCACTGTAAGTGAACTCGAGTAAATCACTGAGAAATAGTACTAACTGCAGCAGCAGATTTTGTTTTTCTTTTACCAGGCCGTATAGAACAGACAGACCACCCAGATGTGTAATGTGGCTTAATATAATGGCTGCATAATAACAGAATATCAGTGTAAATATTAGTGTGAATATTTAGAGTGAATATCAGTGTAACAGTGCACATACAAACCTCTGGATAGTCGCTGTTGACGTGAAGAACTGGAACATTAATCATCTTACCGACGTCACTACAGTATTCACTCGACCTACGCCATCATACGAGCATCACAGCACAGACAATACACCGTGTCCTCAGAAAAATCAAGCCATTTTTTAAATAACGCCATGAAACATTGGCCAATTTTAATAAAATAGCACGCAACATCAAAAAAAAGCTTGACGTAAGCAACTATAAAATAACTATAATGTTGCTTACCTCACCTTAATACTGTCGCTACACTACCGTGTGAAATGCACAAGTCATAGTTTGGCCATTCACAACAATAAATTCACTCTGAGTAGCGGATGCGTCGGCTCAGAAATGACTAACTGAATAGCGCCGAAATGAACTGCTGCTAAGGCTTATCCATTCATCACATAATCTCAGAGATTCCTCCATCAATTGTCATGTTGGGAAGTAGGCCCTAAACGTGATTTGAGAATCCAAATCAAAAATCTGAAACCCTTTGCATGGAAGTTAAAAGCCCAAATTAACACAAAAAATTTGGGCCCATTGTGGACATTTTCAGGACTTGACGGCAAGTACCTTCGTCAATAGAAAAGCGTGCTAAAAAACAACCTGGCCAGCTCTGGCTCAGTGGTGTATCCAACTTGGTTGTTTATAATAAGGTGCATTGTTCCGCCAATGGTGAAGTGAGGCACGTTCGCCAGTGAAAAGGTCTCCGCTACAACACCCTAGGCACACATATACCAAGTTAAAGGTTAAAAATGGAGTATAACTTTTATGGAAAACCAATCATAGAGCTGTAGACCGTCACATATAGCATCACCTGTTACCTGCTACCTAAAAACAAATAAATGCACCCTACTATAACCACAGTCAGACAGACCGGTACTCAATCTACATACCCCAGAAGGACGAAAGACTGAGTTAACCTTAGTGTTGGTTGGTTATACATCATGTCCGAAACAAACACTATTTTATTGTCCATATCTTCGCCAAATGTTAATAGATTTTAAAAATTATTTCATAAAAAATTCTATAGGCAATTAGCAACAAAGTGGTTACTGAATATCTTACCACACCTTAATTGCATCACTACACTACCTTGTGAAATATAAATGTAAAAAAACTGACATTTAATAAGCGGCAAGCATGTTGGTGAACAAAAGACACTTCAGACAAAAACACAGTGAATGATCTGCATGATACTACACTTTGTTAGATTTGTCTCACTGGATATCTCGTATGTTTGTTTCTGGCATTAATGCTTTAGAGGACCTACCAGTTCATCCACAGTAGTCAAGTTCCCTTCAGTACATGCAGTGCGACCGAAAGTCAAACCCAAAACCTCTCGATTGTAAGTCCGACAACCTAACGTTACACAAACAGCCAGTAATACTACTACTACAAATACTACAACTAGTACCTGTGCAGAGAACGCAGCATCACCATGGACCTGTAGACATAGTGCTCTGTCACCTGATTGACCGACGCTGTCTTCAGGATTGTAATCACCGACCTGCCTTGACTGCATACGAGCTCGTGTTTTACCAGCACACACTGGGTTCACTGACTACAACAACAACAACAATTACTACTACTACAACAACTACAACACAACACTGCTACTACTACTGCTAAAACTTGCCTCGACTGCATACGAGGTCGAATCTAACCAGCACACACTCGATTCATTAATTACAACAACGATGCATCACTACTAAAACAACAACAACAACAGTTATTACTACCACTACAGCAACAACAACTACTACTACAACTAAAACTACTACAATTAAACGTGCGGGCGTATTTAATCACTGCCATATCCACACAAAACTGAACAAAAATGTAACTAATCAAAACGCAAGAAAACCATGCTATAGTGAGGACCTGGCATGATGCTGTATCACTGCATAAATAATCTGAGAATGTGTTTTGGTCTAAGCTTTTTTGGTATAGACCTGTAAAAGCATCCATGAACAACATTTCTGCCACTAACAGTGTAGTTCTATCTTCACTCAGATTTTCCTGGTGAGCTACAAATAACCAATAAACTGAAAACAAAAAAGCACCTATTTGCAAAATATATGCATCAATCAATCAAAGTTAAAAATGTTAGAATGAGTTATTTTCAGATAGAATTTCCAGCGTAGAATGACAGACCTCAAGGTGAGATGGATTTGGTAGCATGGTGACATTAACTGTGTTCCCATTGTATTCCAACTCAACAGAAGATGCTAAACACAGGCACAATAAAAAGTAATAAAATATGTTTTTAAAACAAAACTATTGTAAACAGAACTTTACATAGTGATGCTAAACAATGAGACATCAATTTCATTCTTTATAGCACATATATTTTACACAACCCAAAAGCAAATGTAACATTTATCAAAAGCTAGTCATCAAAGTGTTCAACATGACTCCTCTCCAACCCAGTGGTCGAGTCAAACAAACTGCACTAAAATGTGTCTGCACATCACTCTGAACTGAAAAAATACCTTTGATTAACAAGTATTACATAATCGTAGCAGAACATAGAACGAAATTGTGAAAAATAAGTGTACAAGACATGCGTCAATTCAGCAAAGACAGCAACATGAACTTGCAACTCACTCAAGTGAGAAAGGACGTCACCAGACGCTGGAATGTCAGCGGGAAACTCTCGCTTACCTTTCATCTGTACCACAATCAACAAAAACTGGATAGTAAATGGTTAAACGGTATAGCTCTTTATAGAAAACCCAGCTCAACAGCTTCGAAGTACCACCTGCCATATGGGATCACACAGCGATCACCTGCCACCCAACACAACATGTGCCCCACCATAACACCAGCCAGATAGGCTGTTACTTGATTCACCCACCCCAGAAAGATGAAAGATTGAAATGATCTCGATGTTGGTTACCAGTATATACCACAATGATTTAACTGTCAGCAGAAATTCACCCATCAAAGTACTAACCACTAGATAGTGACCCAACCAAGAGTCAAACCAACGACCTTGCAATCGCAAGTCCAACAACCTAACCATAACACTACCAAACCACCTGAATAAATTGTACACTGTACATTCTATCTCTCACTGGCAGAGTATAAAACAATGTAAACAAACCCCCCCAAACATACGTTCCTGTTAAAAAATACAGCAAAATGACCATAAAGGGTCACAAGATACCTTTTGAAACATGATGGCTGGCGGATATTTAAGCAGGCATGTCAATAAATTCAACCGACCACGATGTGCAATGCCCACAATCACGTCATCAATGTTGGCTACACAACACCACTGCAGCTATTACTAATTAAATTCAAGTTCCATCACTTCGACTTCCACAAGACATCCCTGTGATACGTGTCATGGGGATGTCTCAGAAAAGTGATCAACTTGTCACAGGAAAGCTGCAAACGTGGATCACAGAACAAAGATGTCACAGGAAAGTTTCGAGTATTCAAACTATCATGACATGTAGAAACGATTTAGCAAATTCCCATGACAAGTCCGCGACTAACCCATTTACGTCATTCTAATAAAATTTTGGAACAAGCACAACAAAACAAATTTCAGCACATCAAAAACTTATCACGAGCAAAAAATGGTGAAGTCGTGGACTTCTTCATGTGTTGTCATGAGGATGTCACGGGTGTCACAGAAAAGTCAGCATAATAGAATTTGAGCTCTAACCTCTGTGCAGTAAACAGCAAGCAAGCAAGCAAAATTAGGCAGTGCACAATAATGACGAGAAGGCCAATAACCTGAAATGCAAGGTTGGTGTAAGGTAGTGAGAAAATGGAAAAGCCAAGTTACAGAAAAGTTTTCAGTTAACAACAAACACAGCATTTGCAATCACTGTTGTGAACCTCCAAAGGGTGGAAGCAGCTGATGCAAAACTATGAATTTCAGTTACATGTATTTTAATTATTATTTACCGGAACAATAGAAATTGGAAATCGCCACTGGAGGTTTAACTTAGCGATACCATTTTTGGTCACATCAACAAAGTTACTCACGTATGCTGAGCAAAGTTAGTATTAATGCAGGTCACTCTCTGCATTTATGCTAGGTGTCTATTCGACCAAGCCATCCAAGCCAACTCACCCTGGCCATCCCTCCGTGAGTGGACACGCACCTGCTGCATAGCATGCACTGTGTTAAATCAGGCTTTGAAACATGAGACAATAAAACAGTCACTGAACTGTTAGCGGCCAATGAAAAGAGTTCATCATAGAACGCCATTGCACTCTCAGCACCCTCACCACTGTAACGCTTCACTGTCGTAAACTTGTTTGCCACAAAATGATCAAACGCCTGTACAGAACAAGTGACAACTGTTTACATGACGGGAATTCCACGAGACCCATGACTTTCATGGAAATCCCAGTGAAATGTAAGCTATGGTGCTAAATTCATGGAAATACACATGGAACTGAACACAGGCAACAGAAATGAAAGAAAAGAAATTCCTTAAAATTTAACGACAGTTGTGACCATGACTGGTTATACAGAGTGGTCCAGACTCTAAAATTGTGAGCCAACAAGTATTTTGTTGTCAAAATACCCTTCAAATATTAACCGACACATTCTTTCATTGTCATTCTGCAGAAATTCTCTGATTTCTAAAAATCCCATAACATCTCATGCATGTAGCTACACTACCATGTAATAATACTTTAATGCCTGAATGTCCAAATCCAAAAAAAATATTCCACCCACAGACCAGTGACATACCAGTAGTTTAGATGACAAGATGTACACCATTAATGCAGTTTTCTGAAATCGTCTATGTTCTCCATTGTCGATATTAGTCTAAATTCTTTTGCCCAAAAAATTACATTCCATTTAAGTCGAAAATGACAATGATCTGTAAACATACCTGACTTTTGAGCATGAGAATGGCAAGTTCTATCTGCCGTTGTCTTGAGAGTTTTTTGGTTCTCATCTCTTCAAAGTTCCTCGCAAACCATTCTTGCTCCTCTGTATTCTGCCAAACAAGCAGTGACGTCAAGTCCTCAAAGCCAAGCTAGCCTCGAGGTCAAAATTTTGTCCTCGGCCTCAGCCTCGAGCATTTGTCCTCGACCTGTCCTGGAACTTTTTATTTTGGCATCATGAAAGTGTATAAATAATGTCACATGTAAAAACGGTGAAAGCTAGCATTACAAAATCTTTGCTGTATAAGATTTTGCGTTACAATTTAGGACAGTATACAGTATAATTTAAATAACGGTAATGATAACATGATCATAATAATGGTTTCTCCAAAATACAGTACAGGCACTGTTTATTTTGTATTGCGTAATAATATTATAGGTGATCTTTGGACTTCGAAAATTGTCCTCAGCCTGGCCTCGGCCTCAACAATTTTTCCTCAGCCTCAGCCTCAAAAAATTGTCCTCGTTGAACAACACTGCAAACAAGCAATCAATTCAACATGCACAGCACTTCTTGCAATGAAGTTATTACACAGCAATTCACTGTATTCATTTCTATAAACAAGATCAAGGTTCCATAAAGTTTTTGCCAAAAAAACTGTGAAAATTGAAGCAGCATATTTCTTCCATCTGGCCTGTGGCTGTCCTTTATAGTAGCCTAATAGAAAAATCATCCATTAAAAATTTTACTGCAAGTAAATACACCACAAATTAAAAAATTTTAAAAACATACTTGTCTTTAATATTAGACACAATAAACAAAATATGCAGACTATTGTGAAAGCCAAATACATCACAGTCCCACAACCCACAACAAGTAGTTGGTATTCAAGACTGTACTTGATAATACATAAGGAAGTATGGCAAAGCATTTTTTGTAAGTTTTACAATGTCCTGGGTTACAAATTAAGATTCTGTGGACCAGTAATTAATTCTCTATACCATCCCAGAACAATGTTTCTGAAAAAACCTCAGCTAGCTGATGCAGCCAAATTTTTACAAACTCAACACATCCACTACACAAGCGACAAGATCAGAACACGAAAGACAAGAACTGCAAATGTGTCAGAAAACATTCTAGCATTGGCAGCACATTGAAACATCCATGCTCACTAATCATATTATTGTCTTGCATTATTTTGCATTTCTACAATGTTGTTTTTTTCTCTTTATAATCAATTTTGACATGTTATTACATCATATTTTAGTTACCACTAAAAAACGAAAACGGCCAGCGTTAATGAGCATTTGCTCTTCTGACAGCCCACCTTTATGTGTACTTTTGATGCTAATTAATATTATTCCAAAAATAACTAATATTGACCTGAAGATGAAGAAATTCGACAGCTATTGGTCCGCAGTAAAGTTCTTCCAGGAAAGTAATGAGATCCTGTGTATGCATTCTGTCAGGACCAACATGTAGCACTCCATTGAGAGAATGCACTGCAGTATCACTGACACCATACTGAACTGGGTCAAGCTCACATGGAGTACTACAAATATTTACACATCCATCTGCTCAGTGGTATTACCGTAAAGAAATTATCCCAAGAACAAAAAATGATCTCAAATCTCATCCAAGAAAGGTGCTGCCATCTGGCAAACACAACAGCTTAGTTTACCATTTAAGATCAATGATGCAATATTAACACAAACAAACAACTACGTATGAGCTAAGTATGAATCTGCAATTTTTGGTAAAAAAATAATGTTTTGATCCAAACTTATAATGAATTACTAAAATGTCATAATTTTAATAAATATAAAACAAACATTTACCATGCATCATACAAGTGATTAGTAAAACCAAACACAAAATAAGAAATTTTAAAAAATTAAAAACTGACTGTTCTCAGCAACAAAAGTCAAATAATTCATGCAAAGCTACACCCAAATTAACAACAACAAAAAATCATCACCAACACTGTTTGTTTCAGCTGCAGTACATCAACATCAGCCTTGCGATGTCCATGTTCTCTGTATGCAGTAACCAGCCGATACAATCTGTAGTCTACATCAAACCTTGCTTCTATAGGTTCTGCACACAATTAATCACATGTGGTGACATTACCAAACAATTTATAAAAACTTAAAAGATGGATTTAATAGAACACGCACACACATGCAAACATAGTTAAACAGTTGTGCTACTATGGCTCAGAGTGCTACAAAAAATGCCAGTAAACCAGACCACTATGACAAGAATGTAAATAGTATAGAAACAAATCCATCACAAGTTAAATCACGGATGCCACTAATGCAGCTGCATTGACTCGCCATCTTACACACACATATTAATTTCAGCAGTGAGCAATTTGATGTTCTAGTATCCACAAAACCACATGTCAAAGTTGCCTGGGGAGTCAATTATGCCTCCTGGAGACATCATAAATTAACACTGCACACTAATGCATGTCTTTAATCCTATAGTCATCTATAGTGCTATTCATATCTAAATTCACATCATGTCAAGTACTTGCACGACAACACTGAGTAATATTAAAGGCCAAGTCACACAAAAAAACGATATGCGACAAAAAGTGTAGAATGTAATTAAAAATATGCTAATCTACTGAAATAAAAACATCACTTTGAATTAATTTTACTAAAAATATGTTTTGTAAACCCAAATAATAATGTCACAAACTACGCTTTCTTGACAGCATGTACTGCAGTGTGTAAATCTAGCGTGTGGCCATAGCATCAAGGCAGCACGCGCTCAGTGTGGGGAACTTGCTTGCATTCCGGAACCGGAAGTCAGACGCTGTCAGTGATCAGTGCAACAGAAAGGGCATCGGCCTACATACAGTATGACAGAGACATCTCGAGTTGTAAGTGAAGTCCCTTCACCTGGTATCACACTCCATTGATGCTGCTAGTATTAAATTTTCTCAGATGCTATGTTGATGCTAATAGTAGTAAGTTACATCACAGCTTTGGAGATTAATTGTCCACTTCAAAGCTTATTTTTACAGTATAAAGACATACTAGTAACAATAGTAAC
>Ga0209671_1001566_pt1 | contig 19401 bp, 17 predicted proteins | sample WorMetHERISLAND2_2_FD_187401 | JGI IMG/M metagenome (GOLD analysis project Ga0209671, IMG submission 187401) | Marine gutless worms symbiont microbial communities from Max Planck institute for Marine Microbiology, Germany - Olavius geniculatus... | ecosystem: Host-associated > Annelida >...
GTGTGTGCATTCCGCCTGGAAAGGCCATCCCTGAAATGATCTATACTGTGTCGGGTGGGACGTTAAACCCTACTCGTTTACTCACTCAATCTGAGTTTTCCCAACACTGCAAAGCCACAGAACTGAACCAAGCTCAATGCTCTTAGGACACGAAGTGTTCGAGTTGTTTAACTGACAGTTGTGTTGTGACTCTGCACTCTGACTTAGGACACTGCAAACTGGACTGAGTTGTTCGAGTTCAGTCTAGTTCAGCTTAGTTTGGCTGAGTTCTGTCACTTGCGCATGCCTTTAAAGGTTAAAGGTGGTGATATGGCTCTTAATGGAAGTCCATTTCGCAGCTACTGACTGCCACCTGCCGTATGTGATCACATCGTGTTATCTGCCACCCAACACAGGTGAATGCGCTCCACCTTAATCTCAGCCAGATAGGCTGGTACTCGATTCACCTACCCCAAAGGGATGGAAGGCTGAGTTGACCTAGGCAGCTGGTTACATACAAGATGGTTTACCTGTTCACAGGCAGTCACCAATCCAAGTACTAACCCGTTTCAATGTAGAGCAAATTCATTGAGTGGACACGTGTTACTGCTACATCAGGTTGCCAACAAGTGAATCGCAGTGAAGCAGGCAAAGCATTTCCCGTACATGATGGGAAAATGTTATGCTTGAGTATGAATTGCTGCTGGTTTGTCTGTGTGTGATAGTGAAACAGCCGTGCATCAACCTGAAAGCTGCTTTTTGGCCCAGTTGCTGAACATTACAGCCATTTTTGGTAAGATTAAAAGTCTGTCTGTATAGAATAAAACAGATCCTGTGAGGACATTACTTTTATTAGCAGATTTATATTTGATTGATTGAATTTCTTAACATTGTAATATGTGACTTGATGTGATGCATGCTACTACAGTCATCACTGGAGATAAACTGGTATTTTTACGCGCGAAAGCAGCTATGCTTTCAGCGCGTCTTAGCCATCGCAATTCTGTCTCTCTGTCCGTCTGTCACACGGGTTGATCAGGCAAAAACGGTGCGAAATAGGATCACCAAATCTTCACCATCGGCTGCCTAAAAGACTCTAGTTTCAGGAACCGTAAAGCTTTTTCATAAATTCGAAGGGGGTCACCTTGAACGAGGTCACTAAATGAGAGGGGGTTGGTCAAAATTTGTGATTTTTGGCTTATAACTCGCTGTATCTCAGTAACGGTGCAAGATAAGGCCTAGGTTACTATTAATCACTAATAGGAAATCGTACACTGGCTGTCGATTGGCGCTTAATTCAATGACCTTGGATGACCTTGAACGCCAAAATAGGGGGTTTTACGGATTTTTTTGCGATATTGGGCTGCGCAGGTCTATATCATTCACAAGGAGGCGCCACCCTCGCCAACGCCACACGCGCCTATGGCCGATGTGTATTATGGTCCCGAAGGGCCGAGTCCAAGTGATATGCGATTTTCGAAACTATAACTACTGAACTGGAAATGCTATAGGCTTTCGCGCTTCTCGTAAGCTTTGCTCAAATTTCTTGTTAGTAGATACTTTAAAGTGATTTGAGGAAAGCATTTCATTTGGGAAGGGGATTTTGAGGGTCTAATCTGAGCCAAAACATGCCACTGCCAGTCCTATGCTGCTACATGGGAAACAGAAACAGTGACTGATTCCACCTGTCACTAAATTAATTTGGTTCTTGTTGTTAGTTGCATCCATTGCTCAAGTTGTATTCTGTGTGCATTTCAGTGGGTGTTCTGATATACATGCGATATCATCAAGTGGCTGATCATCTAACAACAATGGACTCACTTCACCCTGCTCGGGTCAACAAGGCCTCGTTGGTTGCTGGACTTGCAGCTGCATTCAGCATGACTCTTGTTGCTAACTTCCCGGTTTGCTGCTCTGTCTACGTTTACTTCTAATTTTTTACCTAAAGGTGCTAGAGAACGGCAAATGTTATGGGATAGGGTCTGTCCGTCTGTCTGTCTGTTTGTTTCTGTCAAGGATCACTGAAAAAGCTACTATTTAATTTTCATAAAATTCTGTGCAGGTGTATAAGCTGAAATTATGAGTAAGTAGCAGTTTGGTCTAATTATTTGCATTTTGCACTTTTTACCGAACCTTTTAGTGTTCATTCAAGTGTAGTGATTTGCCAACTCAAGGTGTGATTCCAAGCAGAATACCCAACAATCAACAGTCGCCTGTTTTTTTTTGCTTGAGAAAAGTGGAAGCCAAAAGCCTCAAACTGTTTTGGCAAGAGTTCATAGAATAAGTTGACAGCAGTAACAGTTAAACACTGCTGAAAGGGCCTTATTTTCAGATGGCCAAAAGACTGGCAAAATTTGAGGTTTGGGACATATTTTAAAGTACCAGGGTGCATAAGTTAACAAAGATGCAGAAAAAATTTTGAACTGTTGTACGCAGTTCAAAATTTTTTGTGCTTGCTTCGCTTGCAGAGTACCTCCACTTTTGAATTTGTTCTGCGGCCCTTGTTTCTAGTGTGATTGTAAGCGATTGAATACCAACATTGGTATTTCGTGTGAACAAATTAGTCAGGGAAAATGATTAATTTTGTCCTGGAAAGTCAGGGAAAATGAATTCTGCAGAGTAGTAGGAACCATGTTATAGTTTATCTGGTGAACTGATTGTCTGTATGTGCAGCTGAGTGAGATTGGGCTGCTGTTCATGATCCATGTCATCAGTGCGTTCATGCTCTTTGGACTCGGCATCGTCTATGAATGGCTGAACGTCGCTCTGTCATTCATAACTCAGCCTCTACTCAGCTCTCTTCTCTTGTGCTGGATTCGTGTCGTTCTCGCTGCCGTCTCAAGCATGATGTTTGTCGTTCATTTCGTCCTGTCACAACCAGCTTATTTCGAACCGGTAATGAAAATATCTGTAGTATTTTTTGTTGTTGTCTTTGGTGTTGTGGGAGCACAAGCGTTTCAGAGGGGCATATCGAGTTAAGTAAGCATGTAAGTAAGTAAAACATGAAATTTTTATAGCACATAATGTTCAGAAAAAAACTTGTAATGTTATGGTAAATTTGCAAGTGCTGTGTTGCTCGTCTGTTATATTCTAAATCTCTACCAATTAACTTTGAACAGGTAATGAAATATTTATAGTAGTTTTCAAATGTACAAGTCGGTCGTTTGTTCTGATAACCTCTTTAGACAGAGTCTTCATCGTTTAGCTGCTGCCCCAAATAGACAAGGTACAATCATAATTTTAAAAAAAGACTGAAAATGTTTGTCCATCTGATTGTAAACATCACTTAAATGGTTAAATGGTTTTACTGTGTGTCATGTTGTCTCTGTCTGTTTTAGTGCGTTAGTGTTTTTCATTGTTTTCATACAATAATTGTGACTGTCTTTGTAGTTCATTGCAATTAGTATTATTATCATTATTGCCTGTGTTTGGTTCTTCTGAATAAATGTGTGTGTATAAATTGTGACACTGCAGATGAGAAGAGCAAATGCAGCCTGTCAGTGGACAATGATGCTGTCACTTGTTCTTTACTTTCTGACATTCGTCAGAGAGTTTCGTCATGTGTCTGTAAAGCACGAAGTCAAGATCATACGCCCGATAGCACCACAAGTCGATGTAGCACAGCAAGTTGACTTAGTTGTCTAATGGACCTAACTAGCAGTAGTTTTTCTTACTGAGAATGCCAGTGATGTTCGAATCCCAGTTTACGTCATGAAGGCGCGAATCCAAATTTGAGTCCGACTCTGAGTCACGAAAAATAAGGACTCAAGTCCACCACCGGACTCAAGAACTGTATGACTGCATGCAGGGCTTGCCATTTGAGGCGATCAGTCAGTTGGTCGGCTAAATGCCTGCTAGGTGATCGATTTTTCAATTGCCTACTTGCGGGCCAGTGGACGCGCTCAGTGATTTTTGGTCAAATCACTATCGGTCAGTTCACGCTATTGAGAACTAAACTTCAGTGGGCGTGTACGATATGAATACTCTCTAAAAGATACTCATTTTATACCACTTTCGGTCATTACATTTTAAATTTTCATTTGTAGCGTTGCTGTTCAGTTATGTTTTTGTCTGTTCTTTTTCGCTCGTGGATCTTGAAGAGTGACGTCGATGAGTCTTAGTTTTAGCCAGGGACGCCTACTCCATTGACAAGTGGAAGCAAGATGCTTCCTGGAAAAGCTGGAGACTAAACTGGGGAAATTTTTGCATTGCACATAAACGACACGAGATGCATTATGAGAGCCCAAAATTCGTAAAAATGCATTTGTGGCCAGGGCTTCGTCCCGGACTGTAGACACCTAGCTAAATGTTTTTGAGAAGAGAAGAATGTAAGCTAAGTGGGAAGGAAATGGGTGCAAAAAGGAAGGGGAATGGAAGAAGGTGGGAGGGAAGATGATGGGCTGGTACGTGCGGCACTTGAGCGGAGATGGGAGTCAAAGGACCATCGATCACCTACTCTGTGCGGCGCAATCGATTTTTCAATCACCGCTGATTATGCGTGAAAGCAGCTACTGCTATAGCATGCCATCGCAATTCTGTCACAATTCTGTCTGTCTGTCCGTCCGTTTGCCGTTTGTCCGCCTGTCTGTCACACGGGTGGATCAGTCAAAAGTTGTGCAAGCTAGTATCACCAAATCTTCACCATCTGCTGCCTGGAAGACTCTAGTTTCAGGAACCGTAAAGCTTTTCCATAAATTCAAAGGGGGTCACTTTGAACGAGGGTGCTAAATGAGAGGGGGTTAGGATTAATTTGCGATTTTTAGCCAATAAGTCACTGTATCTCAATAATGGTGCGAGATAGGGCCTAGGTTACTATTAATCGCTAATATGAAGTCATACACTGGCTCTCGATTGCCGTCGAATTCAATGACCTTGGATGACCTTGTACACCAAAATAGGGGTTTTTGTGGATTTTTGGCGATTTTGGGCTTCGAGACACATTTCAAGAGTGAATTGCACCGAAATCAATTGAGATAGACATGGAGAAGCTATATACAAAATTTTCAGCATTGAACGTACATTTCGACAGTCCAAGTCTCAATTTTGTAGGTTGAAGGAAACCTGCACATGAGGGCATCAAACAGCAGTACCCCCGAAAAAATCGTTATTTTACTGTTGTTGGCCAGTCTCTTGTGAAAACGGTTGCAGATAGGCATGGGCATGCCGCCTATCACAACAAGCATTAGTGATAAGCTTATTAGTCATATCAAGATCGATGACTTTGAAAGACCCTGAACTTCCAAAATAAGGAGTTTTATTGATTTTTGTGATCTTCGGCTGCAATGCGCACTTCAAGAATGAACTGCGACAAAATGGCTGGAGATAGACTGACAGTTTGCAAACAAGAACTGCTATAGGTTTTCACATGTTTTGTAAGCATCAGCTCAAATTTCTTGTTTCCAAATGGCAAGCCCTGACTGCATGTATTCATTTACAGCAAGCACAAACAGACAAAACACAGATAAACTGTGCAGGTAATTTCCGCAATATGTGAAGAAAATGACCAAATTTTTTCACCAACTTCCAAGCTGTTGTGAATATAAAGCCAGTTTGTTCGAGTCCAAGTCTCGAGGTTTCGAGTTTGAGTCAGAGCTATGAAAAAAGGTCTTGAGTTGGACTCCAATGCTCTATCACTGGAAGAAAATCGCCGATAGTCAACTGCACTTTCTGACAGTCTGAGTGATGCTCATCTTTGTTTCCAAGGCTTTGAGCCGGCAGTGAATGCAAGCACATCTCGGTTATACGTGGGAGGCCAGTCCACTCCCATATACTGCCATTATCTTCCCGGCGGTGAGGCCAGTACCAAATTATACTGCTTGGTGACAGAGGCACGTGTGTTAACAACTTGCCCACGGTCGCTTACCTGGCAGTGCGCTGTACTGGAGTCAAACCGGGGACCTCAGGGTCACTAGTTTGACACGCTACCACTACACCGTCAAGCCACACTGGAGACCACTTTAAAAATTAACTGACTCACAGACTGCTAGTCTGCTATCTTTGTCTCATCTGTCCTGTGATGATATGTTTGTGAGTACGTTATTTCTTATGTGAATTTCAAGTTTGCACAGTCTGTTATGTACGGCATGGCTGAAAAACCGGACCTGTTTGAGTGTTGATAACTTTGCGATGATTAGTGATGGAAAGGTGTGTGATACATCAAAAGTTTCAAAATGCTGTAGAGAAAAAGCGTTTGACTTGCATAGCGAATCATTTAATTATTTTTTGCTTAATTTGCATGAAACTTTGTTACTCTTGAAATCAGGCATTAGCCTGCGCTCCTATGTGCCCAAGTTCATTGAACTCAACAACTTGCTGCCAAAAAGTTTGGATTTTACTCCTGTGAATTATTCGGTGTGGGGGCATTGCAGCAGATGGCACGGTTACAAAATTTCAGAAACTGACCAGCTGAAACGTGTGCTAATTGAATGCTGGGTTCAGCTAATCCTGAACACATTGACCTTAGTGATTGATCAACTTCCAAAAAAACTGACAATGGTTATGGATGCAAAGGGAGCCCAACTGCCCATGTCGAATTTCATCTAAACTAAATGTGCGTGTTAATGATTTTTGTTATTTCACTGTATGCTGAATGAAAATCAACTTAAATCCGTGCGTTACTGTCAATTTAGCATGATTTTAGGGGTGCACAGATTTATGTAAATTAAGCATAGAGTATTTCAATTGACAGACATGCAAGTTCAACGCGTATTCTATGCACGATTCCAAATCTTATGACGTATCAGATGCTTTTCCATCAGTAAACATCGCAAAGTTACAAAAGCTCAGTCAAATGCAGCTCAATTTCACGGATGGTAAAGATTTGTGCAAATTAGACAAAACATATTGAAATGCTGGCTATTCATATTCTGCACTTTTTCTATATAACATTCTGAAACTTTTGACATATCACACACATTTCTACCACTATAACCATTGCAAAGTTATCAATGCTGAAACAGGTCCATTTTTTGAACCACCCTGATGTGTAAGATGCATACATTGAGAACTGGTATCATTTTTCAGTGGCATATTTGCCTTCGTTGATTTTATCTGCATTTTTTAAGCGAACAAAAAAAATAAATGCTAAGAAATTTTTCGTCATTGAAAATAATTATCTTTGCCTTGTTGATTTCATAGTGGATTTTCTTTGACAGTGTACAGTACAGTAAATTTTTTGGAGACTTATTTTGTTGTTGTGAGTGAGCATATCAGTTTTTGATCTTTAGTTGTTTTTAGATGTATGACTGTATCGTGATTAATTATTAAACTACATTACACATCAAGTTGTAGTCAGTGACTGCATTATACAAATTGACTTGTCAAGCAGTGTAAATAACAAACTATTATATGATAACTGGTATGCTATAACGCTATCATTACAACTCAGCCTCCTAACCTCAGCAGGATAAGAAATGAATAGATGCTTATGAGCTATGGGATGAATATTTAGTGTGGCTGATTTGGGCGGTGGTATGTCTGCCAGCTGCAAACCGCGGGTCTAGTTGTTTACTGACGCAGGCAATGTATGGCTGCATAGTTTGCTGCGGTATCATTAACTCATGCCAATTAGCTGCCACTCGCAAGACTGTTAAGTGCTTCTAGTCACAAGCCTGACTTGTGTAAGAAGTGCTATATGCCTATATCAAATACTGGACTTTTTACCCGCTATGCCGCTGTTAGCTATCTAATCTTATATTCAACATATACCTGAATATTTTTAACTACAGACATTCATTAAAGTTTACTTATGTTGCATTGCCTGCATGTGATTATACAGCAATATATAAAAATATATATGACATTTTTTATCTCTGTGTATTCTAACGAAATAAAATTGATGATTATACAGTTTGCACTATTTTTCTTTATTTTGATTTTTTTTTGCTTCGTTATTTGTGTGTGTGTTTTTTCGTTTATTGTTTGTTTTTATATTGTGTACATTTGTGTTGCCGTTGCTATGCTGAAATAATTCAAATAAAGTTTACATATTACAGGCATTTTTGTCTGAAGACAGAAAAGTCATTTGTTTTTCAATTTAGTAACACCAGACGGACAGACTGACAGACAACATTACGATGACAATTGCATTAGGCGCATTACTCGCCCATGCGATTTCATGTGCCGTATGCCCGTTGCCCGTATCTGCGCTGGTGACTGCGCAGTACGTTGTGTTATACGTCGTTACCCGATTTACTTATTTATTTGTATTGTGGGTGGGGTTGATCATAAGTTGTGTAAACAAAAATATGAGTGCTTTGCAGAATTTGCGCAGTTTTCGGCAACCGCTGCGAATATTGCAGATATTTGCTAGTATAAACAGTTGCAACGGTCAAAACAACGTTTGCAAGCGACATCGACTAATATCTGCGTTGTAGAAGTTCAGTTTACGATGCCAAGATGGCCTGTCGTTTGGGCCTGTCTTGGTTGTTAGTGGCGTCTGTAGTTCTACTTCCGGGAACGTTTTTTCTAACGTAAGTGCCGTGTGTCACTCGGGTTAGACTGAATCAGCGATGTGCTTCTGCGATTACTTAATAAGTTGATATAAAGTCAGCCTATGTAAAATTTACTGCAAGGGCAGTTATTGTCACATCTCTGAAACAGCACATAATTCGGTTTATCGCATTTCCCATGATACATCGGTCAGTGCAGGAGTTTCGGTTCCGTTTCATATGAATGATGGGAATTGTGACAATCACCACTATGCATCTGAATTGTTATTGCTTTGTGACAACTTTAAGCGGAATGTGGCACTATTGCCCCTGGTCCCTCTGGTCAAGGGGGTCATGGGGGTGAAGCCCTCTGAAGCTGAAGCACTTTTGGTTTATAAACGTTCAATGGAAGCCACCCACTTTTCTGAAGTTTGGAAACACAAAGAAATCAGATATTAGTGTTATTATTGCAAAACATTATGGGTCGTCAGAAAACTGGGGGGACCTGGAGCAAAACTGGGGGCTTGTGCCGCCCGGCCTAAAACCGCCACTGAGCACAGTGCGCACAGAATGTTGTGCCTGTCATTGATTGAGTTGTACGTAATTCTAATTTAGTTCAATTTTTATTTGTGAAAGTTCTAACTGTGCTAGTTGTTGGCATGAATTTATTCTGTATGTGTGTTTTGCAGATATATCATAGCATGGCAGCTTGGTCATGTTAATCCTATTTTGCCATACATCAGGTCAGCAACTTCTTAAGTTTCAACATTATTGTGCACTTATTAATTTACTTTTTTTCTTACTTACGTACTTTGACTACTGGCTGCATAGTTTTCGGTCTGTGGGGTGACATTGCAGATGATTACGATGGTGAAAATTGCTGTATGGCATTGGTTGTTATGTATATGTAATTCAATTAATTGTTTTTGGTTTTGGCCCTCTGACAGTGTTGATTTTTTTACAGGTTGTGTATGTTATGGACATGTTGTGTTCGTAACTTTGAGTGCTTTATTGGTTCATGTAACGGTTCTGCAATTGACACTTGCGAATAAAGTTAACTTAATTAGTATTTTGTTACTTAAATTCAGCACAGGTCCTACCGTAAATTTTGTCGGAATTGTACATCAAATTGTATTTCGTGTAGAATAAAACATTTGTATGACTATGTGGCAATAAGGAGTTTTTTGCTTGAATATTTTTTTGCAAGAACTCTTTAGTTTTGTCTTACGTATAATCATTAATCACTAGTTCACAACCCGTGCTATTATTATTGTTGCTGCTGTTTGCCAGCTATTCCGGTCGAGAGCCACCAGAAAGCTGCATCTTTAGCCAACTGCTTAATATTGCTGCAGTCGTAGGTGAGAGAGCATATATCCATCGTACCTCGTCAACATTGTTATTGAAAAGAAGCCATGTTTATACTCATTTGGGCATGTAAAATTATTTTGCTTGTGATATAGCACTGTAAAAATTAGAGCTGTCAAATTAGCGCATTAATTAATGCATTAATGCATTAATAAATTAACACGCATGAAAAAAATAACATGCATTAAAATAATTAACGCACGTACGTAAATTTATGTTAATTTACTAAATGTCGTGAAACAAAAGTTTCAGTATTTCATTAAACTGCATTTATTTGGCAGTTGAATGTATTCAAGTAACTAAACTGTTGTTGCTGTTCTATCACTACAGTGAATAAATAATTATTTTGATGACAGGCTAATAGATTTCTATGCTAGCTGTGATGGCAGTTATTGTTGATTATACGTTTAAAATGTGTTTTTAACTTTCTATATTCTACAGGCAACCCCCCCAAACGTCACAGACCTGGGGTAACTTACCCCCCTACTTTTTCTCTGCACGGGCCTAGGTGCATTAATAACACGTTAATTAATGAGTTGAAAAAAATTAACACAGTGCATTAGTGCATTTAAAAAATTAACGCTTCAACAGCTCTAGTAAAAATGTGTTTGGTTGATTGCTTGATAGAGTTGAGTTTAGTTAATATTTATTGAACATCAATGAACAAAAGTGTGGCATACCAATTAATCCTGCCCGGGAAACATTTGCACCAATTTTTATGTGCTATGCTTTTTTATTAGACAGCCAGGAATGAGGATGGATTGATTGATAGATGGGCAAAACTTTTATTAAGACAGCTCTGCATAATTTTCTGTTGTGGTGTGGTTAAAACGTCATCCTATTTCTGTGTATAATTTTAGTAAGTATAGCCATGTATGCTCGCTATCGTCAAGTGAAAGAGTATATACCGTCGTCCATGACCCGCTCCGTACGTCTCAACAAAGCTTCATTTGCACTTGGACTTTCATCTACGCTTGGTGTCAGCATAGTTGGCAACTTTCAGGTTGTATATCATAAACAGTAGCAGTAACTAGAAAGCAGTCGAAGCCCGCAGGTACCTCCACCAAGGCAATGTTATTCGCCAGGTGGCGTCACCATATTCACTTTGCCAGCGATTCCTTTATGCCCCCTTTAACGCAATAGTAACAAAAATTTCAAAGTGATCCAGGATTCCTGCCGGATCACCCCCAAAATTGAATCACTGGTAGTTTGTGCCATGCTCAACGTACCCTCAAAATTTCAGAAAGATCCGTCCATAACTTTTTGAGTTATCTTGCTAACAGACAGACAGACAGACAAACAAACAAACAATCTGGCAAAAACATTACCTCCTTGGCAGAGTTAATAATGCTCACTCCAAATCAGAACCATTGCAAGAGTTTTATCAGATGTTAATGCTATTTTTTAAAGTTTTTATTTAGATAATTTATTACAGCTTAGTTTATTAGGTATTTTGTAAGTTTGGTTGATTCGTTGATATGTTGATTTATTTGTTTATTGATTATTAAGTTTTGTTTTGATTAATTGATCATATTTTGTCAAGACAGTAGAAATTGCCTGGAGCAGATGTGTCTAGCAAGACGTCATATTGTGCTGCGTGGTGATTTGTCATTTTGACCCTGTTATAATGTGATAGAGCGACTTTGTCTTGTAAAGCCCAAATTTTATTACGCCAACTTTCACTGAAACTTTTTTGGTGAAAGTCACGGACACAAATGTTGAGATGTATTGTGATAAGTCTGTGACAAACCGTTTGTGTCGCTGTAATGAAATTTGGTTTGTCGAAGTTTGGCCAGAATGTCCTCAGACAAAAATTGTCACTCAAAGTCGGCGACACAGTTTGCAGACTTTGTCACAAAGTCAGCATAATAGAATTTGGGCTTAATTTGTTGACTGATCTTTCCAGCAAACGCAGTGTTATAATTGAATCGATCATTTTAATCCTGCATTGTGATTCGTCAAATGCTGCAACCCTGCACCCTGCACCCTGATTGGTCGACAGGTTCACACAGTATTCTGGGTACACTTCATTGGTGCGACACTGGCATTCGGTGTTGGTACAGTATACTCGTGGACACAAGTAGTTCTTTCATTCACAACTAGTCCTGAACTCAGTTCGCGACTCGTCTGCTGTCTGCGGATTGTATTCTGTATCATAGCCACCGTCACCTTCTTTCTCAGTATCCTTTGAAGCTGTAATCTCGTCATCATTACCACATTTGTTTGTTAACAGTCAACAAATGCAACTTACATGAGGTGGACTAAATGCAAAAATAGGTTAAATAATAGAAAAGTGAGTCAACATTTTAAAGAAGGTTGTAGACGTTACTGTAGTTTATAGACATACAGTTTTGGTTTTCTTTCGTAGTTGACTAATTTCAGTAGTTGTATTATTTCACAACGGTACTTATTATCAGTGAATGTTGTGTCTTACCTGAATATTTATGGTACTGGTTAGAATATAATGCCGTTTATGATCAATTACTACTCAGTTTGTTTCAGAGTTCACTGTCAGACATTTTTCGATCATTACTGATATCAGCCAATGTAATTTTTAGGCATAGGCTATATGACCGGTCAATTTTTGTCATCGGTCAGAGGCACCCTGTCATGACCAGTTGACCGGTCATGACCGGTCCAATATCCGGCCCTGTGAGGGGTGACTGCGATTTTTCGTTTTGACCAGTCATATAGCCAGTGGGCTATTTGACCATCTGCAGGTCAAATAGTCACTGTGTATTTTTTAACTAGTGTTAGCCTCATTTTGACATACCGGTGTGTGTGTGTGGCAGTTCACCTAGATGGTACAATGCGAACCCTGATGCCAATCGTGACTTTTGACTTATTGAACTGAAAATTGCTACTCTAATTAGTTCTGCCCTATAGAGCATTTGTGCCAATTTGTGTTTCTGTGCTTTTTTCTTGTTTTTAAGTTAGAATGATAATGTGATTGATGGATGGACAAATGGGTATTTGCAGCCTGTTGCAGCCTATTATGATGTCTGCATAATTAAACTCACTCTGTGGCATATTTAATTGCTTACTTTTTAGTAGTGCTATTATAATTTTTCTTGGTTGTTTGTTGCATTGCTGGTTTATGGCTGCTGCTGCCGCATTGTTAATAAATTACTGTCTTATTTTTACTTTCTTCATAGCTGAACTAATCCTTGACTGTTGTCACCTAGCGTTTATGTTTGCTTACGTGTGGTATTATATTGACCATTCGGTGAGTTGGCTTTTTCTCCCTTAAATTTTTTTGCTGAGCTTTTTGCAGACTGTTTCAGTTAACATTGATATTTGACTAATTTCGGTTGTTGTATTATTTGCATTGGTAACAAATTTGCAACAGCTTTCTGTGTTTTTTTTATTCACCCTGTAGCTGCTTCTTGTTTAGATGTGCATGTGGTGCGCTCACTGCAATAGTGTCACCGTTTCGTGTAGATTTAGAGTTGCTTTTGCTGAGCTTAACACACTGCTCGATTCACTCGAGTTGTGCACTGTTTGGTGAGAGGTGGCACTCACTGTAGTGTAAAATCTGCAGACTTAAACTTTTTTCATCATTGATTCTGTTATTTATGCCTTGCTATTTACTGTTTTTATTCACATAGACCAGCTCAAAATTCTTAACTGTTATTTCCTTTATCCATCTTGAGCAATACAACCGTAGACTTTTGGATGTTGAAAATTTGGTGTTCAGCACTGTAATCACTGGCGTTAATTGTGCATTTTTTGCCCATTTTAAATGCTGTTAGTGCATGCAGCGAAAGTCTTGATAAGAATATTGACAAAGCGCATTGAAGCAGAAGTGGAAGGGATCGATTACATTGCGGATGATCAGTTTGGCTTCAGGAAGGGCAAAGGGACCAGAGATGCCATTGCAGCACTGAGAGTACTCGGGGAAAAAGTCTTCAACATAGAAAGGATCTCCATGTATCTTTCGTTGACTGCGTTGATAGGGTGAAGTGGAAGAAGATGATGTGGATGCTGAAAGATATTGGAATGGATTGGAGAGACGGAAACTCGATTGCAAAGTTGTACTTGGGACAAAAAGCTGTTATAAGAGTAAACAACGAATTATCAGGTTGTTGTGAGATTGGACAAGGAGTACAGTCAGATTGTCCACTGTCTTCAGTACTGTTTAACATCTATATCCAGCATGTCATAAACGAAGGGCTTGCAGATATACAAGAAGGGGTTATAGTTGGAGGTGTGTTGGTAAAATCGATCCGTTTTTCAGATGACAAGGCTATGGTCTCTCATACCCAACGTGGACTTCAACAGACGTCAGAGAAATACAACATGCAGATAAATGTGAAAAAGACCAGAGTTATGTGAATGACAGGGAGGAAGGATAGGAAGTTGAGAATAATGGTCAACGGTAAAGAACTGGAGTCAGTCTCACAGTTCTGCTACCTTGGAAGTATGGTGACCGAGGACTGCGGAAGCGAATGTGAAGTAAGACGTCGCATTGCACTGGCAAAGGAAGCTTTCAACAAGAAGAAAGATCTCATGTGTGGATCTCTCAGCCTCCAGCTGGAAAAACGCATAGTCAAAGCATTTGTGTGGAGTATAGCACTGTATGGAAGTGAGACATGGACCCTGCGAAAGAGTGACATAAGAAGATTGAAGCATTTGAAGTGTGGATTTGGCGTCGCATGTTAAAGATATCTTTGATGGAGCACAAAAAGAATGATGAAGTACTAAAAACAGTTGAGACAAGCAGGGAACTCATAGACACACTGAAGAATAGATGGAAGATGTGATTGGGACATGTGCTACGTCATGGTTCTTTGGTGAGAACAGTGTTGGAACGTCGACTGCGAGGGAAGAGGGAGATTGAAAGAAATGCTACTGAGTTGGCTACTGAAGACAAACGACAAGGACATGGATTATTCACAACTCAAGGAGCTGGCACAGGAGTGGGCAAGATGGTAACAATGGCAAACGAAAATCTGCCTGTAGGGCAGAATAAAACAGCAGCAGCAGCAGTGGGGGAATTGTATATTGCCAAACCTTGAGTAGTTGTGCTAAAATTCTTGAGAGTAGTAGTAGTTGTAGAATTATTGTTGAACTTTGCTGCACTGTAGAGTTGGTGTTTGCACGGTTCGGTTTGCTTTCACAAGTTGCTACGTATTGCTGTTATGGGCTCATGCTGGATGATCGCAGTGATATGCCAAATTTGATCGAATATGATTCAAATTTTGCTTTCATTAAAAGGTTAAAAAGGTTAAAGGTGGTGATGTAGCCCTTAATGGGACGCCCATCTCAGAGCTACAGAGCGTCACCTGCCATATGGGATCACACAGTGTTACCTGCCACCCGACACAGGTGAATGTGCCCCGCCTTAGGCCTAACCCCAGCCAGATAGGCTGGTACTCAATTTACCTACCCTGGAGGGATGGAAGGCAGAGTTGACCTAGGCGGCTGGTTACATACAGAGATGGTTTACCTGCCCGCAGGCAGTCACCCATCGCAGTATTAACCAGGCCCGGCATACAGTAACTTCGCTGATCAGATCAGACGTGTTACCACTATACCACGCCACCAACCCAAAGGGTTTCTGCATACCAACCATAGCAACAATTATCACTACTAATACAACTCCTGCTGCTGCTACTATTAATGGCTACCAATTCTGAAATTTATGAATTGAGCACATGAAGAAGAAGAAGAAGATTTCGCATAGGCACTAGGCAGCGAAGCTGAACTAGGCCCGTTGCTTGGGAGCTCATCCCCTTGACGGCACTTTGAGCCGGCGAGGGCGGAGCCCAATTAAGCCAGCATACAGCCCAAGTCGGCCGGATTAACCGACTGGATCAGTATACTTGCAGTCCTGGCCACAGGGCCTACTGTTGCACAGAACTCGCCGTTTTTTCCCTAGAGATGGCTTTGATCACCGCCAGTACTCATTTTACCATCCCACAGAGGGTATAAGGCTGAGTCGACCTAGTTAGCTGGCTCCGTACTGTAGACAGTCACCCATCTAAGTACTAACCAGGCAACAAGAGTAGAGTAACTTCGTTTCATCCGAAACACGTTACCAACTACGCCACGCCACCAACCACATACTGAATACTGTGCTCAACCACAATTGAGCACATAGTGAAATAAAAATTGTTAAGAAATGGCTTAAGGCGTCTCACCATCTACAAAAAATCAGACAGTTGTTAAAAATGCAGATTACCAAAAGTCTGTTGGCACATTTCCAGGCTTTTGGTTGTCAGTATACTGTGTAGTAGTATTTTACTTGATTACTTATTTGTAAAATTATATGTTTTTCACTTAATTGAAAAAGTGAACATTAGTTTCACTACTAGTGCCAGAACAAGGAACAATTGCAAAATGTACATTTGTTTAATGGGTTAGTCAGCAAGTGTATTACTCGGCATATTGGGATGCATCATCTGTCGGGCTTTGCTATTGGTCGGTCAGTAGTTGGCTTACATGCTTGGTGATTGGTTAGGAGAAAAATCGTCTGCTGAGTACCAGCTCAGAGTGGGTTCTGAGCACCGATCTTGTTCTGTTTTTTCTCACATTCTGTGCCGAGTTTACGAAGATTAGTTTTGATGCGCCGTCACTGACAATCGCGAGCCCGCGACATATGCACTCCGCTGCTGCCAACAGTCTGTCCGCTTAGGATATTTTATTACATTTACAAGGTGAGTATCTATGTACGCACTTATCGATGCAGTTTTCTGTTTAGTTATGTTTTAGCCAAGATGTTTTTTTTTCCGAGCGCGAGATCTCTCTCTCTCTCTCTCTCTCCCTCTCTGGACTGCATTATACGGTTTGGTTATCAACCACTCTTCTTGTTGGTTTATCTTTTTTTATATCCGCTGCTAACTCGAAAACAGGATGTCGTCAGAAAACCGAAATTGATACAAATGTTCTCCACAGAAGGAATAACCGACGTACCAGTTTTCAACTGTGAAGGTCAAATTTTAAGGTCACTAGACATTAAAGAGCTTGTAAAATTGTGGCATGTTTGACTTCCTTGTTTTTGATGAGTGGCTAGGCTGAGGCTAGCCGGTTTAGTGCATGGCTCATTCAGTGTATTATTGTGCCTTGGGTCTAATTTACTGCCAACGCCTGATACTGTCGTGAAGTTCACAGACAGCCACGTATCATGTCGGCACCCTTGGTGCTGACATCTGGTTACTCAACTCAACTCAACTCAACTCGGGTTTAATAAAAACGATAGCCGATGGCTAAAAATATACAAACATAGAAGTAGCAACTACACATATCTAATAGAGCATACAAAATACGAAATAGTCATAGTGGTTGATTTTGGTTTTTCGCAGTTTCAGCAATATCAATTTAGAATTTGCGAGATAGATCTTAATCAATATCTTTTTTTAATGCTGAACATAAGTGCACCATAGTCTGTTGAAGTTTGTTTGTTTTCGGCTAAAATTTTGATATGTAGATGTAAATTACAATCATTTACCAAACGTTGATTTCCTGGGTTCACTGGTTATTGCACATTTGCTGCTGTTGCTTTCACACTGTGCACATTGTAGTTTAGACACTGCAGAATCCACCCAGCTTTGCTGTTGTTTATCCATATTTTTCGTGCTTGCTGTTGGAAAATTTGCATTCTTTTAATAAGATATTAGCATTGTTCTAGAAAACAGCATTGTGGCATAATAGTAGATAGGTAAGTTATGTGTCGTTTTTTTGGTGGCACATGTTCTACTCTAGATTAAGGTGATCAGTGATAGTGTGTGTGAGATATTTAACATTATCTGTTATTATTATGTCTGGTACAGATTAACAGCTTATTTGTCGATTAATTTCCAATGATGAACTTCAGTTAATCCACGAATTTCGTGCAGTTTTTTAGTCAATTGGGAAAAATTATTTGAATTTTAGCCTATTAGAGAAAAGTTAATTAAACATTTATCTGTAGTGATTAATCAGTGAATTAATTGTTAATTTCTGCATCCATAGTTAATTTTGTAGTGGCAACTGATAATGTGGTTTTCTGGTAAAAAGATGCAGTAGCTGTCCACGAAAGGCCATTGTTCTGTGTAAGGTAATACATTTGCAAAACTTGGCTCTTAGACATTATTAAAGTTTTTTCAGGCAAGTTAACCCACATCATAAAACGCAAAACATCTGCAGAAATTTTAGCAAATGTTCAGTGTATTGAATTAACCTGAATCAATTCTTGTTAAACAAAAAATGACAATAGTAGTAATAATAGTTTTAGCTTGAATAATGACGTAGACGTAGAGATGTAGACGTAGAGCAGTTATACGAGCACACTCACAGGCCTTAGCCATTTTGCCCGTTTTTTGTACACTTTATTACTATTATATATACACTTTAGTTTTAATATTTACTTTGACTTAATTCCCACTAATTGCACACGATAATCATAAATAATATCCTGATTATGCCAGAATCTATCGTCTTGTTTTAAATGTGTTAGTAATATCAGCTGTAACAACCGAATTTGGTAGACTGTTGAATAATGGTAGTGATCTGTCATGCGATGGCTGTGTGTTAGGCAATGTGGCAGCGGCTGAGTACAGCCAGCGAGTGGATTATGTCTGTTGACCTGCTCTGCTATCTGCTCACGTTCTTTGAAGAGTTTCAGCAGATCTCCGTCGTGCCTGAACTACTTCACGTCAAACGACCCACTGAACCGATAGCCACTCAACTCTCCTCGGAACCCATCCTTGCTTCCGTCATCTAGTGCCGGCAGCGTTGAAATTTCTGAAAAGCCCAGTCTTGTGTCTTTTGTTGGTTAGTCCGCACGGAAGTGATAGCTTTCGGAGCAGGCTTATGTTTTGCTGGCATTTTTTCTTTTTTTTCACCGCGAGATCTCCGAGCTGCATCGGCCGATCGGCCGACGGAGAGTGTGTTCGATTAAAACATAAGGGTCCAAATTTTCAGGGGGTTTCCCCCCCAAAAATTTAAACATTAAATTTTAAAAATTTAAGAGCCAAAAACATGCATGGCCTGATTTCAGATGACTTCAAAGTTTGATGGCGAATATCTCCAGAATGGATGAAGATATTCGAATCGGACAAGTAAATTTTGTACCATGATTCCTCCCGCGTTGGGTGAGAAAGTTCCGTGAACTTTGGCCCTCTAATCACAGATTAAGTGGTGAAATCATACCCACCCAAGTCGACTTTTTCGGAAAACCATATTTTGGTCCCTAAAGGGTGCTGCGCTTCCAAATTTTCACGCGCAGTAGAGAATGACCAAGTCTTGCTAGCGCATTAACGAGCACAATCTCTTCGGAGTTGAACAAAAAAAATTGTGAACTTTGGTCCACTAACAACAAAGTTATAGGCGCTCCTGTTGACCCACCCTAAGTCGGCAATGTGCGTTCTGCGTATGCTAATGCATTTGAGTTCGGGCCATGTGACTTCGATGCTGGGGAAATTTCACCCCCGAATTTTTTCCCCAATCGGACTTACGGTGCCTGGTGGACTCACGTTGGGCTTTGCCCCAAATTTTTAGTTTTTTTTGGATTTTGAGTTTTTAGAAGCCCGACTTAGAACCTTAGCTGAAATGTCTGTTGGTTGATTCTTACGGGTTTTTTGCTTGTTTCCCAGAGCGTAGAATATCTAAAACTTTGCAAGTTTTTGCACACTTATAAGTTTACAGG
>Ga0209671_1001567_pt1 | contig 19396 bp, 8 predicted proteins | sample WorMetHERISLAND2_2_FD_187401 | JGI IMG/M metagenome (GOLD analysis project Ga0209671, IMG submission 187401) | Marine gutless worms symbiont microbial communities from Max Planck institute for Marine Microbiology, Germany - Olavius geniculatus... | ecosystem: Host-associated > Annelida >...
ACTTTCAAACGTCAGCTGAAGACATACATTTTTGCGAAATATTGATGACAAAATGTATTAAGCGCATTAGAGATCTTTTTGAGTATGCGCTATATAAATTTACACTTTACTTACTTACTTACTTACTCTGTGGATCAAGTCCCCCTGAATCTGAAATGTTTTATTTTGGCCAAAAGACCCACACCCAGACCCGGCCCCTGTGTGGAGGGGATGCCCCACCCCTAGAGTGCCCCCACTATTACTAGATTCTGGCTACGCCAATGCCCTGTTATCCTCCAGACAGTTGTCAGACTGCTGTCTATTAGAGGGCAGAGTGCTAAACGACAAAAGCGCACCATAGCTGACATGTCTCTAAATGACCCAGCTGTAGTTTGTATAACTTAGCCACTTTTACTTTTGAAAATCTCGGTATCGTGGACTGATTGGCATACACTTTGCCTCAAAAAAAACCTGACATTATCGACTGTAACTTGAAGATGGATTATCAGATTTTGACAATTTTTCGTACAAATATTTCTGACACAACTTGCCATCAAATGACCATTTAAGCTCCCACCATACCCAACGTCAGTTTCTGCATTACCAGGGAAAAACAGAGAAAGCAAAATATTATATTTTTATTCAATGCAGTACGATTCATCCTATAGCATGCTGAAATTGTTTTTCTGGCGCACACTGTATACATTCATCATCGTATAAAGTCCTGCTGTAAGTCGGCGAAGGCGAACGTCAGTTTGTGAATGCACGCCTCTATGTTCCAAATGGCCATGTCTGTCTAAAGCAATAAGACCCTCAGAGTAAGACCCTATATAGCATGTTTTTTTGGGGGGGATTGGGACTGAATTAGACATTTGCTGAGTAAAAGCTTTGGACACAGTCTAAAGTTTCTGCTCTGTGAAAGAGAATTAGCAAAACCACTTCACTTTTTGTCTAAATTATGTACTTATATTGAACTTAATTTAGCTCAGTGAATTGGCTCAGCAAAAGCCTAGGTCAAAACGTTAAGTCGCCCGTTGTTTTCTGGTGCACCCTATACTACATCATCGTACAAAGTCTTGCTGAAGGTCGGCGAAGGCAGACGTCAGTTTGCGAACGCGTGCCTCCATGTTCTGTTTGGCCGCTTCAGTTTCCTGCAGTAACGTCCTCATCTCGTCCTCGACCTCGGCGGTCCTCCGGGTGGCAGCATCGACCTCGGCCTGTCTGGCGGCACTGAGCTGGACTAGAGCGGCGCGGTGGGAGGTCTCCGCGGCGTCCAGCTGGCGACGGAAAGCGTCGTCAACGTCGCGAAGCTTGGCACTGGATGCGGAGGCGGCTGCAAGTGCCTTGTCTCGTTCAGCAGTTAACGTCTGCTCTTTGGCGTCCCACGTTGACTTCATCTGTTGCACCTGTGTATGCAGTTTCACCACACGATGAAGCAATAAATTAGGATAGACACAGATTAAGAGACAAATAAATTCCCCGAGTTTTCCAGGCTTTTCCCTTTTCCAGAGCTACAAGCTTACTTTTCCCTTGATATTGTCTGGGGCAGAGTCCTAGCCGTAAACGTATGTTAGACATTTGTTCACCCTGGAAACTGCACCTAGTGACACTGTTAAAACAGTTACAATTTCTCTCTCGGCTTGCGCAAAATTCTCTGATAATTCCGAGTTTTCGAGGTCCAGAGAATTTCCCGATTATTACAAGTTTGTCAGCTTTATGGCCACTCTGTGTATAAATGCATATTAAGTAGAGTATAAACTACAAGAACAAAAAATATCAAGCACAGAGATAAACTTCTGCTCTTTGCCATCCCAAAACGTGCCACTTTTATTTTTGAATAACTCCACGAAACATCGGCCAATTTTGACAAACTGCAACTTCTGCATTTCACAACATGATGTAGCAACAGTATTAAGGTGAGGTGGCCAAAACTAAAGTTGTTCAAGTCAAAGTTTCTTTGTGATGTTGCATGCCAAAAATTATTAAAACAGTCCAATGTTTCACGGAGTCATGCAAAAATTAAAAGTGGCACATTTTGTTTGAGACAAAGCTTCAGGAGACTATGTTGAAAAGTAACAAAAATAGCGCAGCCTGCAATCCACACATCTTTTCGTTAACTGCGTCAGGCTACATACTTTTTGAATGACCCTCGAAGCCTACCTGTCGTTCGACGGCAGCGATGGCGTCTCCTTTCTCCCTCCAGCGGTCCTGCAGCAAGGAGTGTGCCCGCTGCTCGTCGGCCAGCTGGTTCTGTAACTCTGAGACAACGGTCTTCAACTCATCGCGTCGACTGCGCTCACGGCTCAGCTGGTCGGACAAGGACTGCGATTCTGCGGCTTCGGCCGATAGTTGTGATTCCAGCTCATGCTGGGCTCGAAGATGCTCTGCCCGGGCATCCTTCACCTGATCGTCACGCTCCAACAGCGCGTCCTTCAGCTTACGGATAGTTTCCGTCTGGTCGTCCACCACCTGGATATACACGCACTAGCTTCAAACCTCACAGCTACGAAGTGTCACCTGCCATATAGCATCAAACAGGCTGCCAACCAATGTAGGTGAACGTCTACCACCCCAACACACCCATACTAGCTTCATATCACATCAACGGCTGTGTGCTGGGGGAAAACAAAGAGTGATTACCCAGCCTGTCGTAAAGTTCTCTCTTCATCTCATAATTTTCTTCTGAACTTACAACATTTGCAAGGCTAAAAATCCACTATTTTGGAGCCTCAGGTTTTGTGAGCACACATAATGTCTGTTTTGCAGCTTCACTGGTGGAGGCTGTTCCACGCAGTTGAACCTGCAAAAGAAAAACTTCGTTCTCTGAACTTCAACAACTTGTTACCGGTACACAACCGTGGAAGAATGTAGCGTCATTTCAGTCGAAAGTAGACCCCACACATTGATGCCATCTTGATGAGCTGCACAATGTCAGAGATGCATGTGATTTGATGTTCTTGCTGCATATCAGCTGGATTATACATTACTGGTCTTACCACAATATAATGATTAAAAGTAGCAAGTGTCGATGTGAGACTGAATGCATTCAAACGTAACACAAAACTAACTTAAATTACGGAAATTTTACTACAAAATATATAAAAAAGATCTGTTTGTTTGTACAAAATCTGCTGCTTTGCTTTGTCGTCCAACAAGCTGGCGACCTTGATCGTTTCAAGTGTCCCAGGTGCTACAAGCCATACATCTCCGCCAGCTGGTACTAGAAGCACCTCATCAGGTGCCTTCAGCCCACAAAGAAGGCGATCAAGAGCTGAACTAAACTTTACTGAACTTTTTTACTCCAACGTTTTCAAACATAAATTTCCAGCATTACCTTGGACTTAATGCGCAATGCGTCCAGGTCTCGGTCGGATTTCTTCCGTGCTTCGGCCAGCTCTGTCTGTAGAGCCTCGACGCGAGACTCCAGTCGTCCTCGGTCCTGTGCCAGCGCGGCACCCTGCTGAGCCAGCTCATCACTCCAGACCTTGCGCTCGTCACGCAGTCCCGCCACCAATGACTCCTGGGCATGCAGCGCCGCCTGCAGCACACGAAGATCACAACAACAAAGGTTGGTGGTTGGGTTGGTGGCATGGTGTAGCAGTAACACGTTGTGTCCTACCAACGAAGTTGCTCTACGCCGGGCCAGGTTAGTACTTGGATGGGTCACTGTCTGCAGGCAGATAAACCATCTTAGTATGTAACCAGCCGCCTTCGTCAACTCAGCCTTCCATCCCTCCGTGGTAGGTAAATCGAGTACCAGCTTATCTGACAGGGGTAAAGGTGAGGCAGTTAACCTGTGTCGTGTGGCAGATAACACAGTGATCCCATACGGCAGGTGACGCTTCGTAACTCTGTAACGGGTTTCCCATAAACAGCTACATAACCATTATCCTTTAACCTTTAACAACAATACCACAAAGTTCACATAGATGAACGCAATAAAATATTTAGATCAATGCCAATCAAAATCAATGATTTAGTTGGCAAAACTACACTGTGTATCAAAAAAACGTCCCACTTTGTGATTGTCCATATCTTCGTCAAATATTGACCAATTTTCAAAATTTTTTCACTGGCACATTTCGTGGACAAGTAGCAGTAGGGTTATTATTAAACATACCACCACACCTTAACTGCGTCTCTACACTACCATGTGAAACTCTTATTGTCAAACATGTCTAAAATGCTAGTAATACATATGCAAAAATTATTTTCTAAAAACAATTTTTCAACAATTTTTATATTAATATCAAATAATGTTTAGTTTTTCATACATTCCTTGTGTTTCTAAAAAAAGCAGATAATATTATTGTAAAAAGATAATTTTTTATGCAGTGACAATACACTGGTAATGTAACGTGCATTTAGCAATGGGGACAGGCTTTAAATAAGAACTTTTTTGAGTTCAAAAATGCAGTTTGCAAAGAATACTGGCAAAATTTCTTAAAATAAACAGAAACAGGGAAGGACTTGGACACATTACTAAAAAGATTTGGATAACAGGAAGCACTGAACAAAGGCATGAGAGCGGCAGATTAAAGCATGCATGTACTGAAGAGAACGTGACCACTGTGGATGAACTGGTAGCCTTACTAAACCACGAAGGCCAGAAACAAACACTCTGTATAACATGCCAGATATCCACAAAGACGGGTCTAATACAGCATAGCACTGTACAGATCATTTGTCGCGATTTTGGTCTGAAGTGTTTTTCATCTTCCAACATGCTCGTTGCTTACTATTGCTAGTTTTTTCTTGCATTTATAATTCACAAGGTAGTGTAGTGATGCAGTTATAGTGTGGTGGGATATTCAATAACTGCTTTATTGCAAATTGTCCAAAGAGTGCGAGTGAAAGAATTTTGAAAATTGGCTAATATTTGTCAAAGATATGGACAGTCACAAAGTGGGACATTTTTTTGAGACACAGTGTATAGTTACATATTAAACCATAGCCCAAACCCGAAAACCCTACACACTTTACTTTTTTTGCAAAATATAACACTGACACTGTTATTACATCTTATAAAATAAATTACAAAAAAATGTCCACCACCACCCGAATGTGGGAATCCAACCCACATCACCTCTGTAACCATTGTTGGCCACACACACTACCTGTTCAGCCACAGAGGCTCTCATTTATTTAAATACTATACACCATGGTTCATAAAAACGTGCACTTTCATTTTTTAAATAGTTTCGTGAAACACTGGCTGATCTTAATAATTTTTCGCATAAAAAATTACGAAAAAACTTGATTCAAATGACTGTAGTTTTGGCCACCTCACTTTAATGCTGTCAATACACTACCTTGTGAAATGCAGAAGTCATAGTTTGGCCATTTACAACAATGAATTCATACTAGATAGCACACTCGTCAGCTCAGAAATGATTAACTAAAAAACGACAAACACGATTGGCCATTATTGTATCTCAAAAAGTCACATGTGTCACATCACATCCTCTTTATTACAGCATGTGCTCAAAATGTCCTTCTCCAGTGCGAATGCAAGCGGAAAACGTTGACACCGCTCACAAATAGCAGGCTCGACAACCTGCATTTCACAAGGTAGTGTAGCGACAGTATTAAAGTGAGAAGGCCAAAAGTAAAGTCATCTGTGTCGAGTTTCTTCCTTGGCCAATGCTGCATAGAGCTACTCAAGAAATAAAAGTGGCATGTTTTTTATGGTCCACGGTGTATACACGGTGTTTCACAAAAGGACCCCTTTTTGTTTTTTCATAATTCACTCAAATGATGATCAATTTACACAAAATTTTTACCAGTTGTAGCTGAAGAAGTACTAATTCAAAACATTGCAACAAAATATGGCAGTTGATTAAATATTCTTTGCTAGTCGTGACATAATGCTGACGTCACAGCGTGTTGTGAGTACAAGCTTGCTAGTCTCAACTGGTGCTGTTGTTTGCTACCCTGTCTCGATAATGAACTTAATCTGGTTCACTAATGAAAAAATATTTATCGTATCAGCTCTGAGCAACATTGGGACATGAAATCAGGAGTCTTGTGATCCAAAAACTCAACCTTCTCGCAAGCTCGGTGTGCTAGTGCACTGTCTTGCTCGAACACGTAAAAGTTCAGCTATCCCCACAGATACATAAATGTGATTGCTTTGCACGTTTTTTGTAACTGTAACTGTAAAACTTCAATAATTAGTCATAAACAAACTATATTTTTCACTATTGGAGCAGAGTAGCAACTAACAGCACCAGTTGAGACTAGCAAGTTTGTAGCTGTGACACATTTTGACTTCAGCGTTACATCACAACTAGCAAAGAATATTTAATGAACTGCCACATTTTGTTGAAATATTTTGAATTAATATTTCTTCAGCTACAACTGGTAAAAATTTCATATAAATTGATCATCACTTGAGAGAATTATGAAAGAAAGAAAAGGGGGTCCCTTTTTATGAAACACTATGTATATTGTTTCCTATAGTATAGGTTTCTATTAAATAACCTAATTTTAAGTGTTCCTGTTAGAATCGCTACACCTGCAGCTTGCCATGGTCCTTCTTCAGCATCTCAAACTGGATCATTCGCCTCCGGGCTTCATCCAAGTGAGCTTCCAGCTGCTGTACCCGCTCCCTCATCTCCGCCACCTGCTCCACCTTGGACCGAGACAGTTCTGCCAGCCGTGCCTTCTGTTCACGCACAAGTGAAGTCAGCTCCGAGATGGTTGACATCGATTTCTCGTCCTTCTGTCTGGCGACTTCCAGTGCCGCTTTGTTCGTGGCGGATTCCGAGCTGGTCTGTTCGAATGCCACCTACAAATACAAGTAGCCCAGCTGTCACTAGGATAGCTAACCATACTGTTGTCAGTGCCCTTCAATGTCATCCAAGGTCAATGATTTATATGTCATTTGAAAGCCAATATGCGACTTCCTATTAGTGATCAATAGCAATCTAGGCCCTATCTCACACTGTTTAGCCACAATATATCCGTGACAAATAAACGACAGACAGACAGATGAACGACAACCACGCCAATAGCTCGACCGTTACTTAAGTATGGTTGGCTAATAAAATTAAAGGTTAAATTGCCGACAGTCAATAATGCACTCTCACAGCTCTTTGGCCAATACAAGCGGTGTTCATCTCCATTTCCAAGGCCCCAGCTGGCAATGAGTGCAAACACAACTTAGATATATATATGGGCGGAGAGCGAAACCTTTCATATACTGCTGTAAACTTCTCAACAGTTAGGCCAGTACAAAATTATACTGATTAGTAACAGTGGCACATGCATGTGTCCCAGGGTTGTTACCTAGCAGTAGACCTGCCAAAAGTTGAACAAGCAACCTCACAATCACTAGTCTGACATGCTGCTGTTAGACTACCAAGCCGCATCTACCAGTAATCCAATATAATGCCTCACAATTATAATCTACATAAAAAATTTGTCCTCAGTCCTAGCTATAAAAAGCTAGTTGAAAAATGCTCAGAGCCTCGAAATCTCTTGGTCCTGTTTTCTCACTATCAATACATTTTGGAAGTAACATGCATGGCTTTAGTAAGAAACAAAGATGGTAGTTATAATATCAGCACTTATATCAAACCTGACCATCTTCATCCAAAGTCTGATATGAAAACTGCAGTGTTCGGACCTCTTTATCATACAGTCGAACTTGTCTGAATAGATCAGTAAAAATATTTGAAAACTGGAATGTACTGAAAGTAGTGTTGCTGAACTGTAGTCGTCAGAACTTACAAATAGCTAACCTTCATTCGCAACTGAGCAAATGATTAAAATAAGCACAACACAAATAATTAAATGCACAAATAACTAAATGCAGTAGTTATCAAACTGTAAGAATCGAAGCAGCAACAGTCTCCCCCTCACCTGCAGTTCCTTAAATCGCTCCAGTTCTATTTGTAGAGCCATTCGAAACTCATCTTCAAGCTCGGAATACTTCTTCGCAAGCTCGTTGTATTTCTTTGTCTGAGTGTGCTCTTCACGAAGCCTATCTCTCTCAGCTTTAGCCAGAGCTTTAGCGACTAGATCATCAACTGCCTGACTGTTTAATGGATGCTTCCCGGCAAGCTCTTGCTGATGTGCCTTCTCCCGATCTGCCAGCAATGTCTGCAGCTGGTGCACCTGCAACATCAATCAATTGATAGATCCAGGATTCCCAAAGTGGCATAAGTAATACCAATTATTGCTAGGTTCACTAGAGACTCAACGAAAAGTACGTTAATACAAACATGCTCATAATCAGGTCGCTATGAAGATAAGACAGAAACAAGCAACTTGCCTACAACAAAGCAAGGCACCAGAAAATTAAGACTACAATACAAGTACCTGTAAACCTATATGGATATGGTCCACTGGTTGCACATCTTCTAGAGTATAACTGTAGTGTTAAAAAAGGAAAAAATGTAATAACTGCACAAACAACTAATGCCATATAACAACAAAATCCAGTTGTAACAAAGTCTGCATATAAACCTGGAGTTAAAATTCTATGCAGTGGCCAATATGTGCCATGATTTCACATCGTTTTGGACTCTAAAAATTAACAAAACGTAACAAAAGTTTACACAACACATGTAAACTAAAACAAAACGACATAAATTTTTAGACGACAAGGCACCTGTTCTTTGATACTGTCATTCTCTGTCTTCAGCAGTTCCAACTCTCGCGCAGTAGCAGCAGCAGACATCTGGGACTCGTGCGCTCGACGTTTCAGCTCCGCAATTCGCTGAAGATTTTCCTGCTCCGCTTTGGCTGCTGCATCGTGATTAAGTCTCGCCATTTCATGCGCCGCTTCCATTGCTTTGTCCTTCTCTTCGACTGACTTCTGTAACTGTTCCACCTTCTGTTGTAGAACCTCCGTCATCGCTCGGCTTTTCTGATGCGTCTCCCGTTCAGCCGCCAGCACCCGTTTGAGCCGAACTGCAGCATCCAGCACAGTTTGCTGTAATTCGTGGTCTTCCGCAGCTTTCTGGGTCACATCTCCGAGTTGCTCCGTAAGTCGTTTGATTGTCTCTTCGGCAGCAGCTCTCCGTTCCCTCTCGGCTTCCAATTCTCTCACGAGCTGGATGTACGTTGCCCGCAGATCATCCCGCATTCGCTTATCTCTTGAGTCAGAATACTTGGTTCCCTGGAACTCTGAGGTTGGATGCCCCCGACGTTTCGGTGGCCCACGTTTTGGTGAACTACAGGCAGGCTGTTGCCGTGGATGACCGCTGCCTTGCCCACCAACTCTGGACCTAGTTACAGGAATTTGAGATGCTTTCCCTGTCCTTGAAGACGTCGGTTCTAATCTGTCATTACCGCTATCACTATCATCGATGTTATCATCGACATATGCCCGTTTTGCATTGTGCACAATGTTATCATCACTCGATGATTTTTCAATTGTTCTGGTATCACGCTTCTGTACTAGGCTGCGTTGAAGAAGGTCGGACAGTTGTTGTTCCAACAGTTTGAGACGATCTTCGTGGCTATCATCTTTCTGCTCATCAGATTTCATAACAGTTGAGCTAACCGCTGTCGATGACTCCAAATCTGACTGTGCTGATGAGGAGGTCATTTTCCCATGACGATATGCAGTCAAAGCAGCATCAATTTTTGGTGTGACCACAAGCGGTTTTGGCAAACTGCCGACAGATGACAAAAGATACTCAAAAGGTTCAAAACCAGGAATGTCTGCAACATCGGTGTCAGATTCAGCAGCTGGTCGCCCCTGCGCATCCTGTCCATCGAGCTGCGCAAGTTGCGGTACGTGAGTAAAAATCTTTGCTACATAATCGGCATCTCTGCAGAGTGGATTACTGCCAGTACTGCTTCCATTCGATACCGTAAGAGTTTGCAGCGACTGGCATCCCGCCAGGCAACTGAACACTTCGTTAGCCGAAGCAATCTGGTTACCGTGCAAGTTCACAGACCTCAACTGATACTGAGGTCCATGCACCTCTGTAAAACCATCAAGTTTTTCAAGGCAATTATACGACAAATCAAGTCGTAAGAGTGAGTGCAAACCACCTAGTCCCGTAACCTGTCGAATACAGTTGCACGACAGGTTGAGCGTTCTCAGACGTGCAAGCAATGAGAGATTTTCAATTGTCTGTATCCGATTTGATGACAGATCGAGATGAACAAGAAATCGTGCCCGGCTGATATACTGAATTCGTTCGATGTGGTTAGCATGCAGGTTAAGAACGCGTAACTGTTCTCGGATTGGAAGCTTAGAAACATCGGTAACACCAGAGTCAATCAGAGAGAGTTCATCCGCCGATGAAAACATTTTTTGCTTTGTAGCTGCAGGACAGAAATCTGGCACAAACAGTAACACAAAAATGCTGTCAGTAAATACATCATAATATGTATAACACATTTCGGACTGTAGCATAATAAAACTACTAAAAATCAACACATGGTTGGCATATTCAAAATTATTACCCGACTATTATTACCAGGTATACATTTTTGCAGCACCTAAAACACTCATCCATTTTTGGCTGACAACCAACGGAAATGGAACCCAAAAACTAATAGAATAATTAATAAACTAAACCACAATTCTAACAAAACTAAAGTTGCGTTTTGGATGGCCTAACAACCATGAACAAGTTTACTCTATGCTGAAAAACGAAAAACAAATTTACTAGTATATTGCATCAGTACAACAAAACAAAACTTTTCGAATTTTCCATCTGCCGTGCCGTCAAACAGAAATTAAAACTAGTAGCACACTAAACTTGTTCATGGTTGTTAGGCCATCCAAAACGCAGCTTAAATGTTGTCATAGCCACCTCCCCGTTACTGTCTTGTTAAACAGTTATTGTGCAAAAGCCAAAAAAATGGCACAAGTTACTACTTCAGAAATTTTTATCAGTCTACATTTTGAGTTTTAACCATGCCAACCTGTTTAAAAATTCACTACCGGTAGGCTCATAAAATGTTGGCAAAGATAGGAAAGTAACAGAATAAACTACTGTTACTAGTAGAGATGTGGATTCCCGTTACATTTACAAACTCGTTACTACTCGTTACTGCAGATCTCGATATTCGTTACTGCGTATTCGTTACTCTAATCATTACCGAATCCCAAGGTCTCGGATCCCACTGCAGTGCTGCTGGCTATAACCTTACTCTGCCCACTACGTAGCGCTACATGCTACACTTGGCAACTGGCATTTGAATCTCGAGTCCTGATTCTCGACTCTAGTAAAATGAGTCCACAATAAGAAATAATGAATGATCAATGACTTATCGCTTCTGACGAATCCTTCGAATTACATGTAAGCTTACTGAGTCTGAGTAGCATGCCTCTTGCTGGTCGTCTAATGCGACGAATACCACACAGTTCTGAGGTCATCGATCAAACCATTAAATGCAATACTGTAGGCCTACACTCATTTTTTGCATCATATTATAAAATTTTATTCTGAATAGTATGAAAGTAAGGCTGTGTGACATATGCTAACCTTGCGATAATTACCAACTATATCAATCACTAATTGGATTTCAACTAGCTAAGCTTATTTTGGGTATATTTTTAATTAAGCATATTATTAGCAAGTTCAAACAAAACGACACAAAAATTGGTAAACAATGATAAATATTATTCGGTTTATATCATTTTATTTAAGTATGCAACTAAACAATCAGAGAAAGTTGCAACTTAACAGGGATTTTGGTGTGCAAGCTCTCCAGTATTATAAAGTGCTAAAATTTTAACTGTGCACTTGTGCAACTGGCATAATTAATAACATAAAATGTGAATAAAAATTTAACACCAGAAAAGCAAATGTTTTTTTTCAGCTTTTGGAGTTTTAAGTCACCCACATCAGAATACCGGTATAGTGGGACTCCGCTTCTGAAACTCACTGAAGGAGTTCAATACTCAATGACCCCCATGTTGTGCAGTTCTACCAAATTATTCCTAAAACCCTGTAAAGTTAAACTCAAAATATAGTTACAAATTGTTTTTAACCTAACGGACTAATTTTAAATTTTAAGTAAAATTGATTTTAATTCATTTTCAACACTATTTCTTAATAAGTACGTTGGTAGTGGCAGTCACAGACATGCTGGTGGTCTCAACAAGTTTCCAATACTGCCAATTTTTCCAAATGTATATTTTTATTGTGATGTTGATAATCATCGACACTTTTGTAAAAAATAATAATAATAAAATGACAAGCATTATTTAACATTTTGAAGAGAACTCAGGTAGTAAGATTTTAATAGTACTTCTCGAACTCACATCACTAAGAAAGCATTAGACTCCAGTGAATAGGTCAAACTGTGTAATTTACAAAGGAAGCACAAATGCAGAGATACATGCATAGGGCAAAACCAGCAAAGTTATGGCAACAACAAGAAGCCAACAGCTGTGCTTGTATAATCTGAATAGTTTTTTTTTCTATAAATTAACTGACGACAAAGCAAAATCATATCACAGATACATACACAAATTCCAAACAAACACATTTTAAATGCTGACATATAAACAAGCAGCCATACATTACAGCATCAGACTTGTGCAACTTATCAAGCAGTTACATCAGGTAAATTAGACATAAAAGTAGCATATTGTGTGTTCTTATTCAATACGGCACTTGTAAAACAGCTGTTTATGTCTACCATACTGTATTGCCACGATCTGCAGTAGGAACAGACTAGTACTAATATCTGCAGTAAACAGTTCTCTATCAATACAATGTGAAAAGATTATGCTGTGGATGATTTTCTCGCCAATCCAGCACATCTCTTTTATCAATGGCGTATCCAAAGATATTAGAATAATAGGGGAAGCAAAAAGGCCAAGCATCAATGTATGAAGGGTGTGGGAAGACATTATCCCCCAACAACTGGGGGCAGGGACTGCAAAAAAATAAAATTGCACACTACACGCAGAAGAAGTAAGTTTGACACATATTTCTGTCACAATTTTGTGCATTCTTGTTATTTTTTACACCCTCTAGGGGAACTGCCCCACGTCACCCCTATCGCCTATGGATTCGCCACTGTCTTTCATCAATAACAACTAACCAGTACAACTAGAATGCAGTTACAGAGTAGAAATGTTAGCCAATACTAACACGAGTTTTACATCCCGCACAGCATGTTACGTAAACACCACTTTGGCAATACCAGATTCCTTGTTTTCTTTAGTCAACATGACATAAGCACTGAAAGACTACAGCGACTGAGACAAAGCCGCATAATTATGCAGTGCAACAAATTATCAATAGATTATTATAAAAGATTATAATATTGAACAAAGCAGAACAACAGAAGCAAGAGACAACTGCAAGACATACACAGTTAATACATGCAAAATAGCATGCCAAAATTGATTACAGACATTATTGTTGTAAGAATTTCAAAGCAAATTTTGCTAATTGATATTACAAAGACACAAACAGCTACTGCCAACTGTGCATATGAATGAGTGAATATTAGTAGCATGACTACAAATACATCTAACACAACACTACCACAACTACTACCATAACTACTACTACTATTACCACACAGTTCAAAATAGAGACAAACATCATACTGTGCTTCATGTATTTGCCAAATAGTGACCAACTGCCAGCATACAGAAAAATGCAAAATAAAGTGAAACGTTTCGTTTTCAAATTCCAATGTCTATACTGTGTACACCACATACAAGCCGAAAGCTAAAGTAGCTTATGCACAGGACCCATAAAAGTAGTCAAAAATGTTCAAAATGACCATATTTCACTGCAGCAACTAAGATCAATCATTTCTGAAATCATAACTGAGCAAATGTTTTCAAAAAGAATTATGTTCCACTTTTCATAAGCCAATCCTGTACTTTCACAATAAATCTGCAATCAAGTGATCATTAAAGATCCAATCACACCTAGTAAGTTACAAAAGCAACGGTAACATCGACAACAGCATTAAAATAATAATAATAACCTCAAACTAATGAAGCTATAACGCATAACGATAAACACGCATCATAGCAGTTATGCAAAGCAAATAACACACGCAAAATCGAAATAAATTACCTACACAGTGTAGTATTATGCAGTATGTACATGGCAATACACTATATCACACACCGAATGATTACAGATACAACATTGGCAATAACCACTGACCTTAAACAGTGGCCTCTTCTACCTTAATGTCAAAATATTCAGCCTCAACCTTACCACTCAAGTGCTTGCATTAGTGCTTAACTTGCTGTAAAATGACTCAGTTGAAGCCGTGAAATGATACAGTGTGGTTTTCTTCAAAGATTATCTGCAAATTTTCTGCACAAGACAATGACGACAAGACAGACAAGAAAGACAAGACAGTGTTCTATACACCCGATACTGAAATTCAGTTACTTGCAGACAGTAGCTGAGTTTAGTTTGCATAGCTTGGGGTGCTTTGCACTAAAACAGAAGACTGACTTAGTGATCAAGGCCTTGCAGCATCAACTAGTTAGGCCCAGACTCAAATACTTGAGGCTGTTGTAGATATTTTGAACAACAAGTCATACGACAAGCTGTACAACATCTCAGCATATGAAACTAGGAATATGTTGTAAGACTAGGCAGTGGAGAATATAAAAATTTGGAATAATAGGGGGAGACATAGGGCCAAGGTGCCATAGTAAGAATGGGGTTAAGGAGGGGACAGTGCCACTGCCCCCCTCCATTTTTTAAAAAATTTTGTGCTAAAATGCACTTTTGTGCAAAATTTTCACTTAATTATAAAAATTCATCCAGGCAATCAAGGAGGGAAGGGGGAGGGGCACTCCCGTAAATCCACCACTGGGCCTTTGATTTGTAACAAGAATTTGATGCACAATTTGTAGTTTAGCTGCAGACTTTTGATTTGTTTTAAATTTGCTGTACACTTTGTTCTACAGCAAATCCACAACAAATCAAAACAAGTGGGATTCGGGCCTTGAGCCACATCACTGACAATAACTACCGGTAACATTAAAGGTTGCAACAACACCGAATATTATGCTGAAAGACGGATGCATTTGACTAACAAGCAAACAAAGTGACAAAAGCCCAAATTCCATTACGATTTTGCAACAAAGTACGGGACAAGTTTCGACAAAGTTGCAGACACAAATCATGAAAGTCCGTGACACAAATCACGTCACCAACTTTTATAATTTGTGTCCGCGATAAGTGCGCGACTTTGTCGGGAACTTGTCCCAAATTTTGTCGCTGACTTTCGTGCATTGTAACTGGCTAAATTCCATTAGAGCAATACAAACGGGTTTGTGGCAGTCACAGACTTTGTCGCAAACATCTCGACATGTCGAGATGGTTTGTGTCTGCGACTTTCATGATTTGTGTCGGCAAAATGGAATTTGGGCTAAACCAAAACATCGAATGACATCCATATTAAATACACAATACAATTTCCAATAGATGTTTACACATTCAACTGCATTATTCACGTACCCTAGAAGACACGTTAAAAAGTCTTCAAAAGCGAAACACTATTCAAGTCAATGGCTCTGAATTGTTCGCAAACATGGTCTGACATTCTGCTGAGCATACAGCAGACACCTTTTCAAAACATTTGAAAGATATCTAGGTGCACTTTTCATTGAAACACCACATATATCAAATTGACACCCAAGGCATTAAATGCCATGCAATACAGTATGAACATTAGACAACATCATGCAATTTGTTCAAACAGAACACAAAAGAACAAAGCAGAAAGCACTAACTTATGAGCACCTCACTAACAACACAGAGACAGATTGTGATATAAATCGGTCCAACAAGACACCGCACCGGATGGTTAGGGTTAGGTTTAGAGTTAACCGCACTGGACGTCCGGTGCAGAGTTTCGTCAAACCCATATGAATCTAATATGGAAGACTGCAGGAACAAACAATATTCAAGTCAAAGTGTGTGCCTGAATGAGTATAATACTATAGCAACAAACAGCAATAACTGCAATAGTAATAACAATAAAAATGATACAGAAAGGCTGAAAAAATAACTAGTTTGAAAAACCTAGGTTTTTTAAAAACTTTAAAAAACTGAAAAATTCTCAATTTCTGTTTTTTTTTAATTTGTCACGCAATTTAAATTACAGATTATATGTAACAATAATTTCATTCACATATATTAAATATTAATCGTAACTTCTAAGTTTTTGCTCTTCTTTGTACACTAACCCCGTTCCTCCCGAAAACAAAAAAACTTATTAAAACTATACAAAAGCCTACAAATATCCAGCCCTATGTTACAGCAAAAATATAGTCAAGCAAACATCTCTTTCATCATACAGTGCCAAAGTTAGGTTCTGAGTATGATAAATTATGTTCACTTTAATGATAATTTCTTATCTAAACACTTAGATAGTGATGTATATCATATTGGAAATGAATATTACACACCAAGTGCTAAATTAAATAGTTTAAGCAACCAGAAATTCCATAACTTAAAACCTAACACATCAAATTATTATTAACTCAATGGAATGGTATACACACGGAATGCTTTTGCTAACTGATAAGACAGCATCTCAAAAATATCAAATCTTCTTTTCTGAACTTGCTTAGAAAAATTTGATACAATAAAAAAACAAATCAATGATGAATTTAGAAAATCAGTGCTCAATCAATGAACAAACTATTTCTATATACAAAGCAGCAATAACCTGTAACTGGTGATCACAGTAACGACCAAAAATTTAGCCCTAATTCTTAACTTAATTCACTGAAGCATCAATGCAATGCTTCAGAGTAAAACAGCTGCACAACAGTCATAACCATAACAAACTTTTGCCGATTTAACAGTAGGATATGAATAACCATTACCGACAGCAAACTAGTGTATCAATTTGGTAATAATTTTCCGCGAAATACATCAAGCAATATGCAACAAACTGACTTGATATGTAAAAACGCAAAATAACTTTCCTCCAAAAAAGCATCTAGGCCACAGATGGATCCCTTTTGATATCTTCTGACGATCCAGAACTGGTCGGCAAATCAACAGAAGTGAGACCCACAAACTCTGTGCCGGGCACAGCTGCTAATGATACATCAGTCTCTGTATTAGACACAACTGGCATAGAAGACTGCACTGGTTCTACATGTTTGGGTAAGCAGAAAGTAGGCACAACTGACACATCTATATCTTCTGTACTCACTGCCGATGCAGGAGCCAACGTTGGCAAAGTACCCCCACATTCGGCCGCAGGTGTTTCTTCGACAAATGGCGGTGGCGGCAACTCAGCTATGTCAACCCGAGCGTTGTCTAATGGTAAAGACGTCGTTGAAAGCCTAGCAGCAGCATCGGTTATAACAGCCTGAACAGTGTAGTTCTTACGCAGTCCGGCATCTTTCAACCGTGTGTGGTCTGTCAACTGTTTGCCAGCGAAAAACAGCCGAACGCCGCCGACGCCAATGTTAGACACTGCGGCGACATGTTGGCGTACCAACAGCACCGAGTCGTTGCTCCGTGGCGTAAGTCGCATGACGGACCCTGTTGACAGCTGCAGCCGCATAGGGAGCTCGCTGCCACGCTTGCGTTTCTTGGACGTCGGAGACAGTTTCTCAGGGACGTCGTCAACATCGCTGCTGTCCAACTGAAGGTTGGCCGGCGCCGAGAGAACATACACCGGCAGCTGGTAGCGGCTTCCTAGTTCGTCATAACAGTCTTCCAGAGATCCTGAAATTATACCATTATAAAAATGCAATGCAAATGTAAAATCCTTTGCAAGCTATAAGGCCTACCAAGGTGGCACTGATATTTGTTTCCTTTGCCCTCCATCAAAGACCATAGATACACAGCAACTGCATCACTTAGTGTGCCTGTACACCTCTCAGCTTTCACCGGTACTCATTTCCTCTACCCACAGAGGGATGGCCAGGCTGAGTTGGCCTGGGTGGCTGGTTACACACCAGCAAACACACTGAACAGTTGAAATAAAGGGAGTGCAGTAGACAGATCACGAAAAATTCAATAAAAATGCCAAACAGCTAAACAAGCTAAACAATGCACATACTCAAATCCTTTTAAAGAAAAATAGGCAGACAACATTCCAGCAAAATGAACAGTGAACAGTCAGTTGGCAATATTTAGCCAAAAAAACCACTATTATTTATACAATTAGCACGATCAATGCTACAAAGAAAATGAACTTAAAACGATCATATTATGTACCAGTTGGCAGCATAATATTGGCACCGTCAATGATTGCTTGAGCAAGAAGATGATCACCGCTCTCCAGAGCATAAGCAGCAGCCTTCAGTGCATCCCAGATCTCCTTGTGACCCTCAAATGCTGGTGCCGTATCCCAGAACTGGTCTCTCTGACTGCGTAGTTGTTCTTCAGTCATCGGCTGGTCACTAGACCACTTTGGCTTTTCCGGCTTCAGTGGCTGATTGCGCCCCACAGCAACTGCAATCAGTACAACCAATGTTACTTACACGTATGTAATAAGAATTCAAATAGTACTAGGCCTGGCTTACTTGACATTTCTGTTCAAACAACCAACCTTTCTTCAATTATTCCAGGTTCTGCCAGACACACAGAAAAATCTTCTAAAAACATATATACAAAGATGAAGTGAGTATTTTCAATGCCAGAAGTCCTTCCTATTGCTAAACCAACTGCCAACTTTTAAAATATGTAAATCTCTTGATAAACAACACTACAATTTTCTAACATCAACTACATACAAAAATATTAAGCCATTTCCAGTGTATGTTCAGCTAATAAGACATACCCCAGCTACAGTACAGAAAGGTCAACGAAGATATACAAAAAACATCGTCTTTTTTTTCTAGTTAAAAAATTGAATCCAAACTTTGAGACCTGCTGCTGCTCCTTCAGATGCGTCATTACTGGGCATGGCAACAGTGCGCGGAAAACACAAGCAGCACCCCATCACTCATGGGTGCACTTGCACGTTCTCAATGACTATGGTAACATGTTGATACACTCTTACAAGAGTGTCATCGAGTCATGCTTGAATACTAGAACCAAAACCTGCATGGACAACATCACACAAGATGCTATTGCAAGGTGTGACAAAACACCGCACCGACAGCACTGACCGCACCGATAGCAAATTACCTCAAATTAGATGCTAAAGCAAATGTTAGGGCTAAATACGTTAGGGTTAAGGTTAGGGGTAGGATCAGGGTTAAAGTTAAGGTCAGAGTTAAAGTTAACAAGTGTATAAACTAATGTTTTGTACATTTATATTTGCTGTTTTATTACTAAAATACTGATTTCCTACTGGTGATCAGTTACAAAGATATTGCACTTCAGATTATTTCTTACAGTAGCCCAACCGCTTACAACTGTTACTTACTACCTAATGGCGTGACTGAACAAACCAGACGACACGCGTCAGACATGACGTCACCGCTGCCCTGCATTGCTGACAATACTGAACAAAATTCCTTTTATATCCACAA
>Ga0209671_1001568_pt1 | contig 19394 bp, 9 predicted proteins | sample WorMetHERISLAND2_2_FD_187401 | JGI IMG/M metagenome (GOLD analysis project Ga0209671, IMG submission 187401) | Marine gutless worms symbiont microbial communities from Max Planck institute for Marine Microbiology, Germany - Olavius geniculatus... | ecosystem: Host-associated > Annelida >...
AGTTATCACATGTAAATTGATGCCAATTTGCCCCAATCGCCATTCGCCACAGCTTCCCATTTTCTAGCTTATTTATCATAATACAATGCACGCTAATTTGTATTGCAAAAGAAACATAAAACTCCATTAGGCCTATTTATCAGTCTCCGAATATATGTGATTTTTTTGTCCATGGTCCATCCGACACTGAGCTTGCGTGCATGAATGCCCTCCTGATTACCTATTGAAAAAAGTACAACATTTGCAGAAGGCGGGAAACCGAAAAAATGTTTAGCAAATATGTTGCATTTGAATTTGTTGAATAACATTTGCAAAATATGTTTACGCTACACAAAGTATTTGCAGATATGTTGCAAAACATTTTTGGAACATCGCACACCGGCCGAGTCGCCATGTCAAATTAATGGTTAGGCCTACTACTTGATACACGCGGACAGGTAAACCGTCTCGGAATATCGTCCGTAATTGAGTGGTAAAGGTGCATCAGATTCGGCCAATGGCTGACATTGTGCACTTTAAATATTCACATACTTACTTACATACTTACTAACGCACTTATGCATTTTATGCATTTTTTTATACTACAGTGTGCAATAAACTGACAGTAGAATCTACTGGTGAGACTATAAACGCGATATTCGAAACCGTTGCTAAGATATTAGGTTATCCATCATGCATTACTGCATTAGCTCCTGTATGCGGTGGTAAGAAGTGCATAAGTAAATTAAGTATTTGAAGCTAAGATCAATGCGCACTCAAAAAAGTGCATAAATGACAAAATTCGCATAACATCGACACAGTTTGCAAAAAAGACTTCGTTAATTTCAAATAACTGTCACAAAAGCAGTTTATTTCTATAAAAACTAAATGTCTGTGCTAACCAACAATCAAATAAAAGGGTTAAAATAATAGTATACCTACCTAACTATGTGATCTGTATGAAAACCTTCAATGCCGTTTTTCTCAAAACTATAGAAACGCCACTTATACACTTTTACCACTTAACGGACGATATAACAAACACTAATGTCAACTCAGCCTCCCGTCCCTCCGGGGTAGGTAAATTACGTGCCAGCTTGCTTGGCATGTTATAGCCAAACCTTTGTCCGGAAAGGTAGTTCATATTTTATCAACACTATAGTTCAGTCATACAGCGCACGCTAGTTTAAAGCATTAACATTTCACAAGGTAGTGTAGCGACACTTTTAAAATGCGGTGCGAGTATAGAGAGACGGGACGACCGAAGGCTGGGTATGCGGCAACTTTGCCCGACGTCCCGCCAGTGCTGCGAGAGTACATGACGACTCACGTCGACCACTACCGACAACCCTACCCACAGATGCCAGTCTGTATATTTATAATATAATATATTTATAATATAATTATTTATAATATAATGCTGCATCAAGCACTACGTCTAAATACGATCTTACGTTTCTGATAGCGTTTGTCGGTATCTAATTGTCGTGGACTAGATTACTTTTCATGATTAGGCCTACTTTTTACCGCTCGACGGGCGTATAGTGCAAAGCGCGCTATTGCCTCGAACCACAAGTTGATGATCCGTGCAGGTGTTCGAAGATACAACAAGATAATGTTCATATGAACACGGAGTCTGTCTAATGCATTTTTGCAGCTTACAGTATATGTCCGTATAAATATAATCAGTGAGCTGTTTAGACCGGTAGAAAACAAGAAATTTGAGCTAATGCTCACGAGACGCGCGAAAGCCTATAGCAATTCCGGTTCAGTAGTTTAGCTGAAAATTGGGGTGTTCACGCTAAGTTAATATACAAATACCAAATTCTCTATCTGGGTCGCATAACGATAGTTCCGTGGTGCCACCTTGTGAATGATATAGACTTGTGTCACAGCCCGAAATCGCCAAAAAAAATCCATAAAACCCCATATTCTGGCGTTCAGTGTCATTCAAGGTCATTGAATTCGTCGCCAATCGAGAGCCAGTGTACAACTTCCTATTAGTGATTAATAGTAACCTGGCCCTATCTTGCACCGTTACTGCGATACAGCGACTTATTGGCCCAAAATCACAAATTTGCCCTCTCATTTAGGGCCCTCGTTCGGGGCGACCCCGTTCGAATTTATGGGAAAGCTTTACGGTTCCTGAAACTAGAGTCTTCTGGGCAGCCGAGGATAAAGATTTGGTAATTCTAGCTTGCACCGTTTTTGACTGATCCACCCGTGTGACAGACGGACGGACGGACAGAATTGCGATGGCTAAGACGCGCTGAAAGCAGTCTGAAAGCAGTAGCTGCTTTCGGGCGTAAAAATCCAATAGTTCAATTTCAAATTGTACAACAGCAATGGTCCTTTCATCCTTCTGTATTATTTTAACTAAACAATAAACATTGTCAGTTGCGAGACCATTCGATTTGTCACCAGCGATTTACTATAAAAAATCCATCGTCACCATGCGTCTATCTTGCACCGTTATGGAGATGTGGCGCCTCAAAAATCATAAAAGGTGATATTATTCAACAACACATTGACAATTAGACGATGTGATGGTGAGTGATATGATTTTTGCTGTTTTTGATGTGTCACTCATTGCATGTCGCCGTTAACAAGTGTATAAACTGATGTTTTGCACATTTATTTAGTATATAGCTGACCCACCCAGAACATAATTTGACAGTGTGTTGGGAGTTGAGAAAACCCCCCAACCTCTCCCCGGCAATTCAAACACTGCTTCTGGTATACTTTATATTTTTGACCGACGGCGGGGCGCCCCAAACATCGCGGGGCATGGGGTATTTTACCTTCCCTACCCCCGCTCTCTCGACGGGCCTGCCTACTTCTTCGCCGCGTGTGCAGTGTGCACGTGTGATGTATGTAGGTTAACGAGCCAGAGCAGCTGGGTGAATACTCGCGCGTGGTGCGTCGGATGCTGTCTCAGTTCACGGACGTCGACAATCACCGTCGTGTGGGTCGCAACCACTGGGCCGACGAGTCGGGACTGTACGCCAACGCTCACCTACGCCCGTACTCGTCTTTCTACAAACACCGTCCGGCGCCATTCGCCTGCCGACTCGTCTAGTGCTCAGCGACGAACCCAGCCAGGGCTGGAAAACCTAGTTTTCTGGAAAACGCTCACTTTTTGTTGGTTTTAGTGAACATTACACGATGTACAAACAAGACCAGGCTAGTGTCACTGGACTCAAAAGAGAACAGCATCCGATGCATCCTGCAACTGCCACATCATTTTGCTGAATCGAAGACGTAACGGAATAGCTCAAAAATCACATTTACGACTTACTAAACAAAATATGAAATATAATACGACTTGTATTACCCATATACAATGCACATCAACGAAAGAAACCTAAAATTTGGACTTTTACTTTTTTTAGATTTTCAAAAAAACCTAGGTTATTCAAACCAAGTTTCCAGCCCTGGGCAGATTCAACCTTCTGAGCTAGGCGAAAAAGAATTCCTGTGTTCCCGTAGATGTTTTCAGTTTTGATTTTTCAGTAATCTGCCCGGCTTACTATATGTACTGATCTCATGACTCAGTATACATGACAGCAGGCCAACATTAGTATTTCACACGGTAGTGTAGCAACACAGGCTACATGCAATACATTTGCGAGGCTAATTCAATATATTCCAATATTCTAAATATACATGTGTTCCACTGTTATCTTTAAAAGTAAGACACCTGGTAACTTGAAAATAGGCCAACTTTTTGATTACAACAGCAAACAAAAATTCTTATTGATGACAGTTACATGTATTTTTAAACATTGCTAAGCAAATACTGTACATTACATGAAACATTGTGTTATATGCCAAACACCAAAGCTTTGAAATTTACTGTATTTACTGTGATCACCTATAACTGTCTTACAACTTTTGCAATAGCATTATTTTCTGCTACAAGACGTTCAAGGCTCAAAATAAAACTACATGTATGTGTAAAATGTGGAAATATGCGATTGCCCAATTTTGTCAATGCTACACTTGAAATGTATTGCTCACACAGATTCAGCAGAAGGAAAGCTTCTAAATTACTGCATGCAAAATAAACAGACCAACACGTAATATGTGGAACACAAAATATATTAAATTACCAGTACAAAACAAGAAATTTGAGCTAATGCTCACGAGACGCGCAAAAGTTCGGAGTGACCCCCTTCAAATTTATCGAAAAGCTTTACGGTTCCTGAAACTAGAGTCTTCCGGGCAGCCGACGGTGAAAATTTGGTAATCCTAGCTTGCACCGTTTTTGATTGATCCACCCGTGTGACGGACGGATGGACAAACGGACAGAATTGCGATAGCTAAGACGCGCTGAAAGCAGTAGGCCCTAGCTGCTTTCGAGTGTAAAAATGCATAAAAATAAAAAAAGACTATTATAATCTTAACAAGCAACATAAGCAACACCAACATTAGTCTACATAGACAGTGCAGTGACGAGGCAAACTGAACGTTACTTCATTTTTCAATGCAAAATTGTAGCCTATACTTGTGTGAAGTTTTGCTGGCCCCATCATGCAAAGCTTCATGTATACAACAAGCATTATAATTACAATTATAATATTTCAATCACACTATAGCCCATCAATTCTTGTTTTCTCATGGAAAAATAAATGCAGGCATATGTAATCCGTGAGCAGTATATCACATCTATGACATCTGAAATATATGGTTTATGCATACTTTGCAGAAAATAATTAACACGTAACAGTATAAAAATAATCCACAACAACAATATTGACTAATGCTTATCAATAAAGTCCAATTACATGAGTCCGTTACATTATAACAAAAAAGTAACAAGAACTTGAACCCCCACCAAAAAACTAGACTACATTTTATTCTGCAATGTTAATAGATCCCACCAAACTAAAACCAGACTCATCAGTCACTACAAAAACATAGCAGGCCTAAATTCACATTACAATATAATGACATATTTTATATTACAACTAGGCAAAAGACGCCAAATCTAAATTCAAAATCTATTAATTTTCTTCTTTCACAATGTCCACCTCTCACCAAAAAATACAACATTCATCGATAATGTTAAGAAATCTTGCAGAAAGACAGGCAGACAAGCCAATAAAAACACACGTCACGAGAATGCTGATATTCAGATGCCACCAGTAGCATTGTGGCCTGGGGGGAAGCAATTGCCCTTCCCTCTAAAGTTTGAGCTGTCGAAAAATCGTTGGGAAATCTTCTTGTTGTTGGAAAATTTTCGTCAATAAATGCAATAAATGCCCAACACCACCAACAAAATGTCATCAAAATGTGTCCATAAAAAACACAAGATAAGTAAGATGTAAATGTTCAGCTGTCTCCTCCCCATTACCACAATGAGAATAGATTGAAAAATAGATGCGAATAAAAGCTCAGTATGAAGCTGTGAAACTTAGTCTGTGTTTAGCACCAACAGTGCAGCTGTAGAGAAGTAATGCAATACATCTAGAGGCTAAGAGTTGATTGTAAGTTGGCGTACACCGTCAGATGCTTGGCATACATAAAACTCTGCATTACCTCCATAATTACTCTGTACACAACCACCAACTGTAACATGCAGACATTAAATTGTAAGCCTATTTTATACTGTAGAGAGGTCATACATACAGTAAAAATCCTTCAAGAGCCATAAGGTCGTCCACAGAGCAGCGCTGATCGCTGTTTTGTTAATCCTCAACCAGACAGCAGCTTACACTGCAGTCTGCCAGACAAGGGATGCGGGGTTAACACATCACGTGGTGTGCCTGCTTACATCACAGCTTTCACTGGTACTCACTGCACCTACCCACAGAAAGACGGCCAGGTTGAGTTGACCAGAAGTCTGATGCCCTAACGTTATCCAAAGTGCATGAGTGTGAAAAAAAGACAGATAGACGGATCATACTCGCAACAATTTGGAACTCCTTAACTCCTCAAATTCGTCAATGTCAAACCTTGGCTACATTCAGATGTCACTTAAAGACCCACTACTTTCAGTCAGCCTTTTCTGCCACCTAGCATCCATCATCCTATGCACCCTGATTCTTTCCAAGACTTTGGCGCTTTATAAATCATTTACTTACTTACTTACTTACTTACTCTGATAAAAGCACAACGCCGCCCAAAATCATACACTGGTGGCTTGTTAGCATAACCATTAGGATGCTGCAGTTATAACCAAAAGATTGTTGGTTCAACTCCCGGTCAGGTCACTGTCAACTGATCGCTACCTGAATAAATGACTGTCTGCGAACAGGTAAAATATCTTGCTATACAACCAATATCAAGGCCAACTCAGCCTTCCATCCCTCCGGGGTAGGTAAACTGAGCACCAGCCTGTCTGGCTGAACTAAACTGGGGCGTGTTCACCTGCGTTGGGTGGTAGCTAACAAGGTGTGATCCTATATGGCAGGCGACGTTCCATAGCACTGAGACAGGTTCTCAAATACAGCTATACTTAGTTAACCCCTTTCTATCGAAATCTATTTAAATCAAGCACTGGCCTGTCTGGCTTGGTTAAGGAAGGCCATGTCAAGGCTGTGTCGAGTGGCAGGTGTGATCCCATATGGCAGATGACGCTCCACAGCTCTGAGATGCGTTCTCAAATACAGTTAACCCCTTTCTATACGCCCAACAGATCCACCACCTTGATGTGGTCGATAACTTTGTCGACAGCATGAACACGGACGAGCGAAACAGTGCATCCACCGAAGCCTCCTCCAGTCATGCGAGAGCCGTAGACGCCACTGACGCTAGTTGCTAGTGACACCAACTCATCCAGTTCAGCACATGACACTTCAAAGTCATCCCTGTACACACATGTGCACACCACTCACAGTCACAAGTGACTCTTGCTAGTGACACTAAACTCCAGTCAAGATGCAGTTCTACCCACTTAGGCTGGGTCCAAGTCCAACTCCGGTGAGTTCGACAAGAAATGATGTTACTAAAATTTGGTGGCATATTCGCAATCTGAGCATGCAGTGAGAAACAGTACAATACAATATTCGTTTACAAAAGCACTGTCTACTGTACTCATTCAGTTCACATGTTAAAAAATAGTTGAAATGTTGAACTGTCTATACAAATGAAGTACTATAAAAATATACTAATCAATTTTGTACAGTATTCTTCTTTGTATTTTTATACAGCAATCTGTTGAAAAAATTAGACTGACAGACGAGAAGTGTAGTACAGAATATGCACGAGAGCGAAAAATACAGCAATACAGTGTGATGGTTCAAAACAGCAATTTTAACATTAAACTGATTTCAAGGTGCATTCTGCATGTGACCTGAGCGTGATAAACAGACAAACAGACATGTTTCAATCATTGCGCTTGACCGGAATGAGTTCATGGGTGGTTGTAACACTCCAGACATTGGTGACGAACAGACGGCAACCCTGTTTGCTAAGCCACTGTCTGGAGTGGAATGCGTGAATGTCAACTGAACTTATAAACTACACTTAATAATTACCTCCGTCAAGGAGGTAATGTTTTTGCCAGACTTTGTTTGTCTGTCTGTCTGTCTGTGTGTTAGCAAGATAACTCAAAAAAGTTATGGACAGATCTTTTTGAAATTTTCTGGGAATGTCGGGAATGGCAAAAACTACCAGTGATTCAATTTTGGGGGTGATCCGGAAGGAATCCTGGATTCTGGATCACTTTAAAATTTTCGTTACCATTGCTTTCAATGGGGCATAAAGAAAACCGCTGCAAAACCGAAAAACATTGCCTTGGCAGAGGTGTGCGGGCTCTGACTGCTTTCTAGTTTATACACTAATTCCATTGTAGCGAACAGTCAGTATCACAAACCCACACTGTCATTCGTTTAGTCACATGTGACAGTAGCAACTGTATCCAACCCATTATATCATTGCAAACATAAGACTAGAGATAAGCAATATGAGTGCAACTGTCAAATATGGGTGATGGCATGGGTGATACGAAAACTCTTTAAAACACTCATTTACTACCATTTTTTCGGTCATTACGTTTTAAAATTTTATTTGCATCATTGCAGTATTATGTTTTTGCCTGTTCTTTTCGCTTACTGAGCGTGAAGAGTGGACCTTAGTCTTAGCCAAGTGCATCCACTCCTTTGACAGGTAGAAGCAAGATGCTTCATGAAAAAAAGTTGAGGACTGAACTGGAAAAAATTAGCATTGCACATAAACGAATTAATGTTGCCAGTAGATGCATTTTGGGAGCCCAAAATTTGTAAAAATGCATTTGCAGCCTGGACTCTGTAAACCCATATGGATAAATTTTTGAAGAGAAGGAAAGAAGTGGGAAAGAAATCGGAGGACAAGAAAAAGGAAATGAAGACAAATGGGAAAAAGAAAAAGGACTGGTGCAACTTGGCACCAGTTGCTTCCTGGCTCTGAGGGAGAGCGTCTACACTCTACAGTGATACTATACAATCCCCGTCAGAATCGATCGCCTATTGATCGCCTAGACACTGTGTGGCACGACAGATTTTTTAATCAACTTTTATTTTCAAATGGCAAGCCCTGTTGTGAAACAGAGTACCTGAGTGATTGATGGCTGGCAGTCATGAGTTGGCCAAAGCTGACATAATCATCAGCCTTCAAAGCAGCAGCAGCATCGATGCATCGCTGATTTTCACTGATGACATGCCTTGCACGACGATACACCACGCCACTGAGCCGAGTCTTGGCCGCTGGCAATTCCACAAACACTAATACAAGAAATCTGAGCTAATGCTCATGAGACGTGCGACAGCCTATAGCAGTTCCTGTTCGCAGGTAATCTTGGTCTATCTCCATCCATTTTGTCGCAGAACACTTTTAGCAGCCAAAAATCGCCAAACAATCACTAAAACCCCTTATTTTTGGGGGTTCAAGATCAATCAAGGTCATCAATGTTGACAATCCTAATAAGCCCATTGCCAGTGCTTGTTATGTTAAGCAGCATGTTTGTGCCTATCTGCAACCATTTTCACGTTACACAAGCCAGCAGCGGATAAATAACCACTTTTAAGAGGAGAACCCCTATTTGACACCCGCGTGTGCAGGCCTCTTTGAACCTAGATGGTCCGGACTTAAATTGCTAAAATCTACATTCAATGCTGGAAATTTCATACATAGGTTGTCTTGGTCTATCTCCAGCCATTTTGGTGCAATTCACTCTTAAAGTGTGTGTCGCAGCCCAAAATCACGAAAAATTCACTAAAACCCCCTATTTGGGGGGTTCAAGGTCATTCAAGATCATTGATGTTGACATTTCTAAGAAGCTCGTTGCCAGTGCTTGTTATGATAAGCAGCATATCAGTGCCTATCTGCAACCATTTTCATGTTAGAAGAGCCAATAACGGTAGAATAACGCTTTTTAAGGGGCAGGGGAGTGCCCCTCTTCCACTTCGTTTGTTTGGACCCCCATCACCCAGTAGCATGAAATTTTGTCACAAAATACTAGAGACTCTAAGCTATCATACGATGAAAAGCAGAAGTCTCTATCTCACCTGGGCTCCAATCGGTACTGGGTTGTGACAGACACCAAGACATACTCCAAGACAGAATTACCATAGCTAATACGCGCTATAGCTACTAGCTATGCTAGCTCTCACGCGTAAAAACGTTACCATCAATGTCACGTGTATCAACTGTATAGAACTATTAAAATACATCTACTGTCCAATCTGCTTGGCATGGCACTGTATAAATAATGTTCAAATAAAAATAACAGCCTACCATAGCAAAGGGCCACCATAGCAAAGGTCTGGGTTGAGTTTATGAATTAGGTTTAGGGTTAGGGTTATAAATGGTGGTGGTGGTGTTGCAAATCTTGGCCATGACAAAGCTATAGGGGGCCAAAATCCCAAAAAATACAGAGTGTGTCCAATTCTACCCCATGAAGCAGATTATAGTACAGTTCATATATCAAATTATTCAGCAGTTAAGCTTAACACGCTATACTGTGTGCCATAAAATTCGTTGCTAGTTTTTACGTGTTACAGAAGAAACATATAAAATGAGATTTAGCAGGCTGTGTAAAAGTGTCTGTTTAAAATTTCCTGGAGTACGTTTCTGCAGCAAAAAAAAACTAGCAAACTCACATAACATCGGACAAAGATATCACAAAATTAAAAAAGTTGGCATTGCTAAGACACAATGTAGACTACATAATAAACACTAAAGAGTCGAAACTCGTCAACAGCGTACCATCAACATCGGCAAGAGTGGCATCCCGCAACTTGTTGCACTGCAACAGGCGAGCGGCCTCTTCACACTGTTGACGTCTCAGTGGATATTCACTAGCACTTAACTCGTGTCTCACGTTAGAGTTGACGATCAATACAGCTACATCAGGGTTACTCAATGGCACCAGTTCGCCTGTCAGAGACCTGTAATATTAGCGCATCATCTGAGTTTAGACTACATAAGCAATAATTAAATACGTCATGGCAACGAAAATTATAAAAATGTTAAAAACGTTTTCATGATTAACAAAACACTTTCAACATTTGCTACATCTATGGCTCAAACTATAATGCTGCATAAGTGGAGCACATATTCATTATTAAGCTACTGGTATAGATTTCAGCAGTCAAGCAAAAACAAGAAATTTGAGCTAATGCTCATAAGACGCGCGAAAGCCTGTAACAGTTCCGGTTCAGTAGTTAAGCTGAAAATTGGCATGTTCGCGCTAAGTTAATACACAAATACCAAATTCTCTATCTGGATCGCATAACGATAGTAACGTGGTGCCACCTTGTGAATGATATAGACTTGTGTTGCAGCCCAAAATTGCCAAAAAAATCCATAAAAACCCCCTATTTTGGCGTTCAAGGTCATTCAAGGTCACTGAATTCAACGCCAATCGAGAGCCAGTGTATGACTTCCTATTAGTGATTAACAGTAACCTAGACAGAATCTCGCACTGTTACTGAGATACTGCGACTTATTGGCCAAAAATCGCAAATTTTGCCCACCCCCCTCTCATTTAGCGCCCTCGTTCAGGGTGACCCCCTTCGAATTTATGGAAAAACTTTACGGTTCCTAAAACTAGAGTCTTACGATGGTGAAGATTTGGTGATCCTAGCTTGCACCATTTTTGACTGATCCACCCACGTGACAAACGGACAGACGGACGGACAGAGAGACGGACAGACAGAATTGCGATGGCTAAGACACGCTAAAAGCAGTAGCTGCTTTCGCGCGTAAAATTCTGTGAACATAGGTTGAAACTTGTCAACTACGTTAATGCCCCTGGTCAGCTACTTTAATTCGCTCATTAAAAGCTAAAAGCTAGTTCCTTCACGCGATCAAAGGACAAGCAAATTTGCCCCTTCTTGCTGACTTTAGGTGAAGGACAAATTGATCGTCAACTTCAGCCAAAGGGACTTGGATACACTGGCTGATAATTCACATTTAGCTACTGCGCAACCAATTAAAGTCAAAGGCCGTAGTTTTCAACGTGATTCAACATGAAATTAAGCTGTCTGAAGAGAGCCAAACTGCCCCAGAGAAAAGAAAGACATGTGGGAACAATTTATAACTGGCAAAGTTAAACAAAAAAAACAATGCACTTCTGCCTCAATGGAACGTATATTGCTTAGAAAGTTCAACCACCTTGGAAATGCAGGACCTTCACAAATAGCCTAGTTGTTGTTGTTTTTCTTCTGGCCCTCGATCAAGGATCAGACGCAACCGGCCTTGGTGAGGCCAGCATCCCTCAGGTAACTGAGTGCTACTTCGGGTTCGTTGAACAGAAAAGTGATGGGATCATCCTCATGGAAATGGTGGCTGCGTGCATCTTCCAATACCGAACATTCAGTCATTAAGTGTACCAGCATCTCCTCTGCCTGACCACATCGCTGACATGTGGCCAGTTCAGACTGGTCTTGGTTTATCGTTATTCTGTTGTGGTACCATGCCAACTCTGATGTATGTCCTCCTGTACGAAGGCGTGAAAGCAGAATCCTTTGTGAAGGTGTAAAATCCTTTTCTTGATCTCTGTTCACATATGTGGCATGCGGTACTGCTGGCTTGGCCATCCTACTCCGCAGTGATGTCGGATGACTGTTTTAGCAGTGCTAAAGTCCACTGGTGCTGCTGACTGTGGTAGTGTGGTAATGTGAAAGCATCCTTCACAATACTGTCAGCCCACATGTTTCCCTCTATCCCGCAGTGACCAGGGATTCACTGAAACGTCATTTGTGCGTTACCACCTGCTGGTATTTGCTCAACCAGTGAAAGTACGTGGTGAACAATTTCTTCCTCTTTTGAACAGCAGACCTAGAGTCAGTATACAGATTGATGTGAGCCTCCATGAGTACTAAAGACCTTACCTGGAGTAACAAGTAGCCTAACTAATATAAATGAATTTATCATCAGTACAAAACAGAACTGACCGGCAGTCGATGAGCAGGGCATGTCCTGCCTTGCCCATGGTAGCAATGAACTGATCCATGATGCCACATGGCATACTGGCATAGACATGCTCAGCACGCTGACAACACTTGGCCTTCACCATTGCATCAATGGCAAAAGCACAGCATGACACGCTGCTGCTGGCATGGCTGCTAGATGCAACGAGGGCTTCAAGCAGACAGAACACAGACACTTCGAGAGATGCGGAGCTTGACAGACCACCACCGACTGGAACTGATGTGACGATGACTGCATCAAAAGATGGCAGCAGGTCTGCATAGCATGACATACTTCATGTAAATGAAACTAAATCTGCAGCAGACGACAACCAAAAACTTGATTCCAAAGCTAAAAAGATAATGAAACAAGAAATTTGAGCTAATGCTCACAGGACACGCAAAAGCCTATAGCAGTTCCTGTTCGCAAACTGTCAGTCTATCTCCAGCCATTTCGTCGCAACTTGTACGGGGGTACTGCTCCTTGATGCCCTCGTGCGCAGGTTTCCTTGAACTTAGAAAATCGAGACTTGAACCGTTGAAATCTATGTTCAATGCTGAAAATTTCATGTGCAGCTTGTCCATGTCTATCTCAACTGGTTTCGGCGCAATTCGCTCTTGCAATGTGTCTCGCAGCCTGAAATCGCCAAAAAATATAAAAACCCCCTATTTTGGCGTTCAAAGTCATTCAAGGTCATTAAATTGAACGCTAATCGAGAGCCAGTGTACGACTTCCTCTTAGTGATTAATAGTAACCTAAGCCCTATCTCGCACCGTTACTGAGATACAGCGATTTGTTGGCCAAAAATCGCAAATTCTGTCCACTCCCTCTCATTTAGCACCCTCGTTCTGGGTGACCCCCTTTGAATTTATGAAAAAGCTTTACGGTTCCTGAAACTAGAGTCTTCCAGGCAGCCGACGATGATCCTAGCTTGCACCGTTTTTGACTGATCCACCCGTGTGTCAGACAGACGGACAGACGGACGGATGGACAGACAGACAGAATTGCGATGGCTAAGACGCGCTGAACGCAGTAGCTGCTTTCGCACATAAAAACGTCTACAAAGCACAACATACATCATATACAAGATCACAATCTGGAGATGAAGACCAAAAGACCATAACCAAAAACTCAAAACCACATTGACACCAAGACCAACAATTCCAGCCCTCAACAAAACCTTAATTAAACTAAACAACAAAGTTGAATCATTTAGCAGTTTAGACAATAAGCTTCTTCAAGTTTAAAACTAGAAAAGGACATGCCAGCTCCAGGATCAGCTACAAACCAACACCAACAGACTTCTGTCCAAGACAAGAAAATGTAATTATACCTTGTGTTACCGTGTCAAAATGGCTCAATATTCCATCAGTCGTTCAAACACATTCAACATGGCATCCACATTTACTTGCACACAGAGAAATATGCACTGAGTGCTAGGTGCTAATTCAAGACAGCCTTGACACTGCAGTGACTATGAGCCGCAATATTGTTGCTTGGCCTATATGAGAGAGAAAATGTAGTATGTTCAATACAAAACAACTGGCAATGACTACTGGTAGCTCACTAAAAAGTAGACAAAAAACAGGCCAACTAGACAACTGCTCTTGTAAGTACCTTTGTTAGGAAAAAATGCTACGACACCCTTGACATAATTGGCCCAGAGTGGTTGGCCAGGCTGCAGATCAGCCTCAGATTTCGGCAGCTGAAATTCCACGGATCTCGGCTCAGCAATGTGATCTGCCATTGTGACAACTCTACATACTCCACTCTCTGTTGCTCTACCAACCAGCACTGTCACCAGCGGCAATGCCTGTCACAAAAAACAACAGTTGTCACAAAACATGGAGTTACAGGATTGAAAGGTGTTCTTTCACTAGGAATGTGCTCATCCCACTCAATAAGTTCATTTAAAACCAAAAGCACACTAACAAGGATCAGAATCGCTTGGAACTAGGCAGCATCATTGCAAGTTGTACATCAGTTTAGTTGCAACGTGCAAGTTCTGACTGGCATTATAATGCTAAAATCTCCCCTTCCTATAAGGTCATAAAAAGCAGTCCCCAGTGCTTCGGGCTGCACAAGCGTTCCTGCCAAAATGTCACCTCATTTCACCCAATGGCATTACTCTGGTGCATGAGAGTGACAACCAGAGAGGCAGACCATGCCGTAATAATACCTGTTGCAATGCCACCTAAAAAGACAAAACAGTGCAGCTGCTTGTAGTGCCTTGACAAAACAAATCACACGCCCGGGTCCCCACTCTGGCATGAAAAGTCATAGCATAATGCAATCTTCTTCACATTCACAATGTACGTGGCTTAGAACTATTCCATTACTGCAACTAAACAAAAGCCATGCTACACCAGTACACCACATTTCAAATGTAAAATTATTCATCAGTTTCAAATGCTAATCATAGACTTGTGGAAGTAATGTCGATGCTATCCTTGCAGAGCTCAGCATGGTATCTAAGGACGATATTTTGTCTACACCAGCGCATACCATAGGAAAGACAAATCCATCGTTGTAGTCGGTGTGTTCTCCAATGAGGTTGACTCTGCCAGGTGCACAACTGGCACAAGAAGGCATCTGCTTGAACGTGGTCTCAAAGTGTTGAACAGCCCGTGCCAATAGTTCATCCACTGACTCCATCTGCACCACTGAACACCAACCAACATGTAATATATCAAGACCAAGCAACAATTTGTATTAAAAGAAAATAAACTTCACAGACATTCAACACTGGACAACCAGAAACATGAGTAAGAAGTGATACAATGAGTACTCTAAAATTCAATGTATTCTTACAACTGTAAGAGCACACAACACTTGCAGATACCATCAGTACATTTCTACTTATTATATGACTTCCCACAGCAAATCAATAGCAACTGTAACAGCTGTAGCACTAGGTAATGAGAAAAAGTCAAATTCCCTCGTTAATAAATTTAAAAAACAACACCTGCAGTACAATTTTAACAGTGTTCTTTGACTATGCACACCCGAAAAAATTATTTTTAGTCCGAGCCGGACTGACGTCACATTTTATTTTCAGTCCGGGTCGAGGTGCTCCATAAATAGCGCTATTGAAGCAGCTGTGCCAGTCTATTGGTAGCATCCGCATCTGCTGCGCGAAAGGTCTCAGGTTCGAGTTCTCGTGCGTCCAAACTTTTTGCAACTTTTTTCTATTCACTGTCATAAAATTTTAACATTTTTTCCATAATAGTGTATTCGTATTCTGCAGCTTATTCAGTTTTAAGGCAATTTAGGTGAATGGTTTTGGTGCAATTTGCTCCGACGCTGTACTGAATAGCTTGTTTCCAATATGAATAATCATAGTGGAAAATGTATATATAGAACGTCTACGAACCATGCCTCGACACTGTAACGTACTTATATCAGTCATATTCAATATTATATTAGAATACAGCTCAAGTGAAAGTTGATTTTTTTGTAGAATGTATGACTTTTAACTTTCAACTTTTAACAGCTTGTGTGCAACATGTGGCGCCACGTTGCAAGTGGTTATTGGTTAAGGCAGTAAGGTGAGCCAGAAGAGACTACAATTTGTGTCTGTATTATTGTGTAGGGTTCAGTGATTACCATTAGGGTTAAAGATAGGGTTAGTGTTCAGGGTTAGGGGTTGGGGTTAGGTTGAGGGTTTGGGTTAAGGTTAGCATTTTAGAAAGATTATGTCAACAATAGTAGACACCATATATTACTGTGCAGTATAGCTTAGATATTAAGGTTGATGCAGTCAGCTGACAAAACTTGCCAAGCAGCTATCCAATGATAGTTCCTAGCTTAAGGAGCTGCTTGGCCAAACTTCCGATCCGTCGCCACGGATACGGCGGCGTTGGACACGGACGGCCTGGGCCGGTATTTGTGACCACTATTCGATGGTTGTAGATACTGTCTAAGTCTAGTGCCGTGGACTGATAACAAAAGTTGCCATCAGTCCAAGCCCGGACTGAAAATAAAATGTGCTGTCAGTCCGGCCCAGACTGAAAAAATGTCTACCATGCACACCCTTAAGTATGCATATCCTTAAAATTATGCATCAAGATTTCATACTCCTGTAATAAGGGCCATTAGGCCATGGCATAAACTAATGGACTCTGTTTTTTTGTCATTCATTATGAATGCTCTCAGAGTACGCAATGAGTTGAGAAAAATTACTGAGCTATAAATAACTAAACATGCACATAATTGTATCGTGACACCAGTACACTGTTACACTTATCATGTGACTTATGCACTGCTGCCACTGCAGTACACGTCCAGATCCTGGAAATTCATACTGTTCAGTTTCAACGTAATCATTACATGGAATTCGACCGACCAGCAGGGAAAAAGACAGTGACAGCGAGCGTCAGATTCTAGATCGATGCTATAAATATGTTACAAATAAAACGTCAAAAATAGACAGATAATTACCTAATAATATCCAGCAAGCAGAAAATTACGAACTACAATCGCATTTAAGCAAATACAAAAACGGAAATAACAATGAAAACATCAGTGAAAAAATGCGACTTTTTTAAAGAATTTAAAATAAGTAAGTATGAAGTAGACAATCGCCTGCACTTCCCGTTGGAATTTACTATACTAGTACTCTATAGTACGACTACGATAAATGCTTGGGCCGCTAAACCTACTAGTTAGCTTCGCACCATGCAAATATAATCTGTAACAAAGGCGTACTAGGCCTACGTTGCTTAGCGCCTGTTTCCTGGCAGAGCACATTTTATCGACTGCAGCAGCAGCAGCAGCAGCTACTCGTCCGGCTACTGCTGCTGCAGTCGCTGCTGTATGATCATCACAATGTGTAGGCAGTTAGCGTGCATTCGGTGCGATTGATGTGGCTGATTTGTGCAGCGAAATCGTCGCAGATTAGTTTTTAATTGTGTAATCAGTCCAAGATTTAGCTAGGTTGCATTACAGAACGTCGTAAGACGAGTGGCCAGTTGGATTTCGTTCGTTAATCTCTGCAGCTGCTGTCAGTACACCCAGACCAATACAGTGTGCGGCTGATGAATAGGCTTACCATGGGCCTGTGTTTTGTTGTTCCTGGCTGCCCGGCACTCAGCAGGTAATGAGTTTGCTTGCTCTAGCACTATATACCATGTTGTTTGACTGTTGTGCTGACCCAGCGTATGTCTTTTTTAATAGTTCATTTTCTGTCCCTGTACACTGTATAGGCTATAATGAGTAATGCCTAGTTCACATCATGAGCTGGCTGGCTAGAGGAGCTGGCTCGTAGAGCCAGCTTTATGGATGTTTGCAGAACTACGACTTACTACGTCAACAAGCATTCATCAAGCATTTATTAAACACACATCAAGCACTCGTCAAGTCAGCTTGATATGCGCTTGGTGAATGAATGGTGAATGCTCGACGAGCGCTCATGCTCGTCGAGATCGAACTGCAAGGCTCGTCGAGCCAGCTTCAAGTGTAAATGGGGGTATATAAATGAAACGGCGAATCGTATTATAGCCTGCTGCAATACGAGTAACAGTTAAGAACATTACTGTAGGCCCTACTGTGAGCCTGTATACAAGTAAGAAAAAAGCATTAACTTATACAAGTCCCTGGAGCTAGTTTTCTCTACTATGTGCTTAGGCCAACTCAGCCTCCTACCCTCCGTGGGATGGGAAACGAGTAGTAGCTTACGGGCTACGGTGTGAAGGCGTAGCGTGGCTGATTGGGGAACTCCATGTGAGGCGCCGCAGGCGCCGACAAAGAAGCCCGTAGGCGTCAAGGGGGTGAGAAATGGGGAGGGGCTTTTCCCCTCCCCAGCCGATTAAGGAGCCTAAGAGAACGTCGTGAGCGCCCCCAACGGGCACATGGGGTCCGAGTCGGAACAGTGTCTTACAGAAATACAGAATTCTAATCTTAAACTTTCCACTTAATTTCCGAAACAACTTTTTCGTTTATTTTTTTTCTTAGAGCATTTGTTCCTAGGTTTATATGGCGTAGACGCCCTTAAATTTAAGCCTATAAAAGTTTTGTTGATTTCAACTCGAACGTGACGTGATAACGGCGTCATACGAGTATCACGTACCCTCTTAAGTCGTAACGGTTTTAAACCTGCCATATCTTTGTTATTTTCGAACACGCCTAAAACAGCAAAGAGGTATTTTTCGACACATTTTTCGTGCCGAAATATGTGGAGGCTGGGCACCCTCCCAGAGCAACTGTTTAGCGCTTGCACGTGGCTGCGTTCGCCGTTACTGATAATGGCTTCCGTTGTCTGCAATGATGCGGGCCTCAGAGTAGGTATCAGCATTCGGCATCAATGCAGGAGTGGCTGGCTGGCTGGACGGACCATTAGCAATAGCAGGCGGTGGCGGCAGACTTGGTGGTCAGTAGCGGAGCAAGGCAAGCTGTTCGGTCGTGTCGTCGCCGCCGCTGCTGCTGCTGTTGCTGCTGCTGTTCAGAAATGTGCGGATCCTGAAATTCTCAAGTCCGCGCCAGTCCGCAGATTTTGACCAAGGATCCGCTGTCAGTTTGCGTCCGCACTGAATAGGCCTAGGCCTCTAGTCATTAGTACGTAAGGTAATTTACCGGTTCCGGTGCTACCGTGCTACGCACATCTCAACACGCGTCACTTCTTTTTTTTAACTTATATTTGAAAAAATGCACTCGTCATGGAACAAGATCCACGTCGGTCCGCGTCCGCAATAAAATCCTGCGGATCTGCGTCCGCGGACTGATGCGTCCGCAGTCCGCACATCGCTGCTGCTGCTGCTGCTGTCGCTGTATTGATCGCAATGCTGCGTTCAGTCGGTCAGTCAGTGGGTCAGTCAGTGTCTGAATCCGTGTCTGCATGCTGATCAGTCACCTCATCTCACCCGCAGGGCCGAATGTAAACCTGCATGATTGGGCCCCGCGTTCGATAAAAATGTGGGGCTCGCACATAAATTTTGTCATATTAAGAAGCCCAGCTGTCGTTAGGATAGGCGATCGTACGGGTTGTCAGTGACCCTGAAGGTCATCCAAAATCGATGATTTTT
>Ga0209671_1001572_pt1 | contig 19375 bp, 15 predicted proteins | sample WorMetHERISLAND2_2_FD_187401 | JGI IMG/M metagenome (GOLD analysis project Ga0209671, IMG submission 187401) | Marine gutless worms symbiont microbial communities from Max Planck institute for Marine Microbiology, Germany - Olavius geniculatus... | ecosystem: Host-associated > Annelida >...
TTAAAGAGAGCGTGAAATACCACAAATTTTGCATAGACGCATTGAGGTATAACAAAACAGACTGGCAGACTGTTAATAATTTTTTTCCCTCAGTTCGTATGTGTTGCCCCCGATCTTCAATCTTGGGCAGCATAGTACGAACTTTAGGTCAGAAATTTTCAGTAATGACTTTGACACCAGTCACTATTTGTATAATATTTTAGGCAATATAAAAACAGATAGATAAAGAAGTTGCTGCAGAGAATCGTTAGGTCATCATATTTTAAGCATGATTAACTCCTCATCACATTGAGTTGACATGCTAATTAGCAAGTCATAATAATAATAAGCTGTGATGACAAGTAGTTTAATGTCTGTGAATTGAATATCGGCTTTTGGATTGTGTAGCAATAATTGGCAGTGATGAATTTAGTATATGGCTGTGGCTCAAGATGGTTGTGTTGGTCCAAAGGCCAGGGGCCCCAGCTGTACACTGCATTTTTTACATGAAACAGATAAACTCTTATACTGGCTGCCCAGCAGTAGCAGCATTGTTGTTTGCTGTTAGGCGGAATCATTTCTTGCAATTGATTACAGCTATACATTTCTCTATAACGTATCATCCATCACTCTTATGCATACTGTTTAAACTGTTTGACATATTTCAATGCCATTTGACAAGTACACTTGTGGGTGGGCTTCAAGAAACATTGTGTCAGTTGAGGGCACTGACCCTCTCGGGGAAAGGAAGACCTGGGGGTGAAACTATTAAAAATATACCATTTGTTTATATCTATGTCATGAAGTGATTTAAGGGTTTTAAGGCTCATTAATTGCCGTGTGTGTTGTTGCAAGGCTGGCTGCAACTGTGGAGCCAGAGAAGGTATGTTCACAAACTGAGATATAAAGTCTTTACCTGTTATTTGTTTTTTTTTCAATTTTTTTTTTGTGTTTTTGTTACTGTCTGTGATTAGTTATGACATGCACACATTTTTGGTTTGTGTTAATTTGTTAAGCTTATCCATTTCCAGTGCTGTAATGTTGTTGGTCAGGTTACTGAAATGGCTGCTTACAGCTCTCTTGAGAGCTTACTATGTCCAAACATTTGTGGACCTGGCTTGTATTGCAGTACAAGAAATTAGACCCAGTAGATAAAGATTAAAAGTTATTACTTTTGTTATTATATGGCCATCCTAACAAGCTGCATTATGCTTCTTGTCCATCTGTCCCATGCAGGCTTTTAACTTGCAAACAAAATGGCAGAAGAGCCATAATTGGTGAGAGTAACCAGTGACAGTTCTCAATTTTAAAAATTATGGTCAGGGTTGTGGTTGCGTGCGTTTGCATAATGTATATTTTCTAGTTTGTAATCTGCTGACAGTAATTTTTGCATTTGATGACTGACAATGGTGTTCGTTGTTTAGATACAGGATGATGAGTGGTCACCCAACTGTGGACTGACATTTCTAGCACGTTTGAAGGAAGAGTGTATGAGGAAGTCACAACACAGTGCTGTGAATAACAATGTTGCTGCTGCTGCAGCTGGCCATAGTCGTCATAGCGACCTCTATCAACTGATGCAAATGTTAGTGGAGGCAAACAGTATCAGCCAACAACTCAACAGACACACTGTAGGCCACTCACTGATGTTGCTTTCTCTTAAAATTATAGAATTCTTGCTTAATCTATTCAGTACTTGTTTTGAATCGTCGTCTCTTTGTTCGGTTAGACTTAATGCCTACCGCAGCAAGCTGACTTTTGGCTTTTGCCTGTGTATAAAGCGCATAGGTGTATTTGTATGTTTCTTGGCACTGGTAGTTGACACGTTTTTGAAAGCCTTATTCCTTTAACTATTTCTTATTTCTTGTAATTGTACTATTGCCAGCATTTGCATGGTACACTAACTGGGAGTGGGAGTTTTTAAATGACTTTCAAAACTTGGCTCTGTTTTAACATCTTATATGAGTTTTTTTTCATTTGCAGATTGTTTCTTGGGTTTAATTCATCGCATTTAAAGGTCCATGGACACCAAAATTAACTAATATATTTTATCCATTGTCCTAAAATTGCATAACGTTTTGAATTTTGACAGTAATATCAGTGCCCAGCGTTTTGTCAACACGGAGAAATTTACCTTTAGAATCGACAATCTACGAAAATTATGTAGAAAACGTGCCACCATATTGGCATGTAGACGCCCTTGATGACGTCATCACACTAGCCAATAAACATCATGAATAATAATGGCCTAGTCTAGACTGATGAAGTTACTGGCTAGGCCATTAACCCTTTCGCCCCTGCATTCCCCTGCATCCAATGCCTGTACCCTGGACTCCCCAGCAAATTTTTGGAGATTGTTCAAGGTCACACAATGATATAAAAATCAGTATTTCCTGACAGTTTCAAGTAAGTAGTACAAAAAACAAACAAAAAACACACAAAAAACAAGTCATGTGCATGACTACATATTTCAAAATGTTCTGTAGTGTCTCTATGAAATCACTCATCTCCAGACGACACTCATTGTCTGTCGCTCATCTCCAGTATTCCTTTTTTGTGTGGTAGTCTCTAAAGCAACTATATTCTTCTCTCACACACAGAAACTCTTTGCACGCAGAGCACCACATCCGAGTTTTTGTCACATGGTGAGGGTTGTTACGAACATTTGGATTAGACAAACAGAATCTGTTGTGCTTTTCACGGCAAACACGGCATCGGTTATTGCCTGTCGCATCGGGTGCTCGCTCAGGAAAATGAACACCAACATCAGTCAGACGTGTTGTTTCCCTGGAATCGGTACGCCGTTGTGTGATGGCAACTGATGTAAACTCACCAATGAGACCAGTCACGCATTCCTGAAGAAACTTCGTGAACGTATAGGGCTGCCGACCAGAAAGCTTGTGTGGAACAAGATGACCATGTGCAAGATAGGCATTGTAACAAGTCCACATTATTATTTTCATCAACATGCGTCGTGGCCACCTATAATGTTTCCGCGGCTTGAACAGCTTTGACACCTGATCGTTGAGATCAACTCCTCCCATATATTTGTTGTATTCAACAACAAGTCTGGGACAAGTCACACTCACAATAGACCCATCTTTGTTCTTGCGATTCACCGATGTTGTAACAGTGGGGTCATGGAAAGTTGTCAGAAAGTAAATAGGTCGCTTGTCATACCACACAACTGCAGTCATATCATCAGAACAGAGGAATTTGTGTTGACCACGCTCAAGTTGCTTCTTGGTTGATATCAACTGTTTGGGAAAAAATTTGCGGTTGGTCTGTATCGTACCACAAGCCTGAATGCCACTCTGAGACAAGTGACTGTACAACAGCGGTGACGTATAAAAAACGATCAGTAAACACAACATGATTTTTGTGTTCAATTCCACGAAGCAAACGAACAACGACATTCCCTGTTGCTCCAAGTTCATCACGGAAGCATTCGTCAACCTTGCCTGTGTACACCTCTGCAGTATACAGGTATCCATTGATACTGTCAGTCAGTAAGAAAACTTTGATACCCCATTTTGTAGGCTTGTCTTTACAGTACTGTTTTATAAAAAGGTGACCTTTGAATGGCACCATTCCTTCATCCAGTGACAGCATGCGACCAGGGTAGTAATAAGACTGAAATTTTTCCAGAATGTGACTGATAGCTGGACAAACCTTGTATATCTTGTCTGATTTATTTATACCTGGATCCTCTTCATTTACCACATGAAAAAACTTCCAGATAGATAAAAAGCGATCTTTGGAGAAAACTGTCCGGTACCCTGGTGTATGTGTTAGTTTGCAAGAAGTACTGAAATAATCGGCATATCGTGGTTTTATAACCAAATGCTCCATTGACAGACGGACTACGAGAAAAGCTCGCATCTCGGAAACAGTAATGTCAGTCCACGAGCTTGCATAATAGTCATTAGGCTTCATTTCCTTAGTCTGTGCTGCCCTCTTGTTAGTGCGATCCACCATAAGCTGAATAATGTCACTGTCTAGAAACAGTTCCAAAAAATCAACTGATTCACTGTTATTGGTAAGATTAGCAGGTAAATTCCTGAAGCCGTAGGTCTCTGTAAAGTCAGCAGTTGGAACATTGACAGCAGAAGTCCATGTAAATTCTTCTGCAGGATCTGCATTAGAAGAACGTTTACAGCATGTGCCATTGGTATTCATAATTTTAGCAATAGGCCCCATGACAGAGGTATCAGCAACATCACTGTCAATGACAGAACCGTCAGTAGCAAGACTTTCACTTTCTGTGTCACTAGAAGGAAACTCAAAGTCACTGTCATCATTCAGTTCAATGTCAGAATCTTGTGCATTCATTAGCATTGCAGCTACTTAATCAGAAGTTTTTCTACGTTTATTCAAAGCCATACTATAAAAAACCACAAAATAACACTACAACTCCGATTCTTGCGACATCAACAACAACACAACAACATACAAATATAATGCGGTAATGACCAAAAAATATTTATTTATTGGGTATTTTTTGAGGCTAACCGGGGATTAGGCAAAAATCACTTATGCAGCATATGCGGCCTCCCGGGGATATCACAAAGACTGCAAAACCGCAAAAGAGACTTCCCGGGAATATGTCATTTTAGATAAAGCCACTTTTGAGGCTTCTCATGTTCAAAGGGTTAATATTCATGATGTCTCTAGGCTAGACTCATGACGTCATCGGGGGAACTGGTAAACTAGAATTTTTCACCTAACGTAAATGTATTGCCGCATGTTGTTTGAAATTGCACATTAATTTTGGATATTTATGAAGCTAATATCAACATATTATATATGCGAGGTTAGATGTCTTAATTTAAATCTACATAAATTGCGCGAGTGAGTTCGACCGTGGCCATGGAACTTTAAAGACATTCTGACGGTACTTGGTTGAATATATCGTGGTTGTCCTGATGGCAGAAATTCTCTCAGGAGGTGATCAACACGGACACTACGGGTCGCAGCGTGAAACTGGAGACTGTTGTCAGAGTACATAGAACTGAACTGGGCGTGAGCACGGTTTGGACATTAGACAGATTCCGTGACAAGCTGGCCGTAATGAGACAGCTGTACGAGAAATCTCAGGACACTTCTGAAGATGCCGACTCTGATGCTGCGGATGCTGTATTTAATGATCCTAACGATGCTTGGGTGGCAGATTCACCGTCATCATCATCATTGTCTCAGTCTCCCCAGCTGCTCTCTCCACATCTGTATGTCTTGTTTTTTATAGCTTCTGATCCCATACGGAGCTGAAATTTGTCAAACATTTTGAGTTTATTTCGTGAAAGTTGTCTCGTTGTGTCTCTGTCTCTGTTTTCCTGTTTGTCGTTGTCACTGCAGTCTATTTTCTTCCATTAGTACGATGTTTCTTAGTTGCTGAAAGTGAAGTAGAATTCTTCCCAAGCCACGTGGCTCGCACAGCTGTGCTGCTATGTTTGTGCTGTCAACGTGAAGGTAATAGGGCCTTTGTCTCTGGTTGTTTATTTGCAGTATTTTGACAGTTTTTAATTATTTTATTTTTGCACTGTTTCTGTGACACTAAATTATTGTTCTTTTTAAGCATCGCTGGCTGCCCACTGTGTTCATCTTCCAGCAGGACGGTGCGCCAGGCATACACAGTGCATTGCGCATCGAACACACTATGGGCCAACTGTCCAGATTTCATCATAAAAGACCAGTGACCTTCAAATTTGCCGAATATAAACCCAACGGACTATCACGTGTGGGGTGCAATGTTGGAGGCTTACCGCAAGCTTAAAACAAAGCAGAAAACAATCGCTGAACTCAAGGAATTGCTTCAGGTTATCTGGGGCAACCTACCACAAATACCGATCGACAAGACGATGAAAAACTTCTCAAATTAAGCAACTGAAGGCTTGTGTTGGAACTTTAGGCTGGCAGTGGACACTTCACACATTTGCAGTGACAATGGAATTCTAACATCTGATCATTAGTTATCTGTGTTGTTTCAACGATGTTATTGAATTGGTATTGTGGCTTGAACATTTTTTTGATGCTGAAAAATCGGTAGGTGGTCATGTTAAAAAGTCTATAACTTTGTCGTTTTTTAGCAGAATTACATTTTACTTGGCAGTTGGATGTAGAAGGTTGTAGTAAATAAATGTGTAAAATTTCAAATTAAAATTCTAATCGGTTGCTGAGAAAACAGCGAAAAAATTTAGGGGGCTACTTTTTTGCCACACCCTATAGTGTTCTATCGTTACACCATCATGCCAGATACAATGCGTAATGCAGGTGAATAGTGTTTAGAGCAGTTTTTGCCGGTATTCATTCATATTGGTGCGTAATTAAGTGTACATTTAGACTTAACAGAAATGTGTCGCTATCATTTGAAGTTTTATCGGTGCTGGCAATGTTGATGCTGATGATGTCTGTGGCTGCTGTGTATGCAGATTGAAAGGTCTTCATCGACAGAGTGTTACTGGCTTCATGAATGACACGTCGTTTTTTTCGCAGTCTTTACTTGACGGTATGTCCACTTCATTCTGTCTGTCAATTTGTAACTTTTGTCAGTACCAGTTATGCTGTTCACGGTTTGCTTATTTTCACTAAACATGGTTTAAACTGCATTTTCAACCGGTCTGGCAAACACCGGTTTCTGTCAAAGTAAATTTTGATGTTAGCTCGTAACAGTTCACTTTTATTAGCTAAACCAATATATTGTAGGTGCCAAGAAAAAGATTACTCAATTAATAAAATGCACCAAAACACCAGTCTGTCATCTTTACTGATTTAACAATCAGTTTTTATGCTTATACAGTTTAAACCATTTTCAGCAGAAACATATCAACTCTGCAATTAAGTGACTGTAGCAGTCGGTGTAAATATGAATTCACCAGTGTTCAGCCCATCAATCTCACTACTACAATTAACTCAATCTATTCTCTACAGCTTTACGTCGTCAAAGTATGATATTAGTAACTGCCTAAGATTATGATATACCAAGTATTCAATTTCTTTTTGTTTTTTTTATATAATTCAGTGTGCAGTGTAATTCAGTGTAAATTTTGCTTCTGTTTGTTTGAATACTTGGCAGCCTGGTTTTTGCGGGTTTCAAAACCAAGTTTTTGTTGGTTTAAACCACTGGCATGGCAGAAAACCATCACATGTTATTGCTAAATCTGGCGTATTGTGACAAATGATATAGTACAGTGATCTGTCAGTCTGAAGCACTTGTGCACTGCTAAAGCCATGGGATGGAATTAGATGTTATTTGTTTCATGAGGCTTATCAATAGGGCCTGTGGTTTTCTGCGGGCCATGGAATTTCGAGCCGAGCCGTGGAATTCTGGTATTTCTGTGGAATTTCGTGGAATTTTGCAGAAGTTGAAAATTCACCGACGATTAGTACAATTTTTGACTTGCTGACGTATTTTTATTGCGAAAAATCAAACTGAACTGCCAAAAGCTGTCAGCCCTAAAAGAACTTACAAATTTCTGTATCTTTGTAAAATTTCTATATTATCGTAAATAGATGCAACACAACTTGATAGATTGCACTTTTAAACAAAATAAAGATACATAATCTTCTTTGTACGTTGCTAGCATAACTCAGCACAATGTCACTATGCCAACCGGCCCTTCAGAAACTAAAGTTTTTGAACAGCATAGAGCTCAGTTTACTTACAGATGGAAGGTGGTAGTGAGCTGGCGGAATTTGTAATTAAATGCGGTACCTGATGAGGGTAATTCATTGCGTGATTAACACAATAGAAAAAATAATTTGTTGAAAAGCTCTTAACAGGTTAATGCTTTGGTAACGATGTTATTTATCTGCCAGATTTGGCTGACCTGGACCGCAGTGTTGCGGGTGTCGGTGGGGGTGACAACCTGCCAACAGTCCAAGAAGATGACACTAATGATGTCATCGACGTCTGTTCTGAGCTCATTCGCTTGGCCGCTAACAAAGCTAAAGGTTTCCATACATTTTTTTGCTTTGTTATTGTTTACTGTAATGTCTATATTACCATATGTTTGTGTAATTATTGTCTAAGAATGAGGTGTAAGTATTGTGTAGAGCTGAGGTGTAACAGTTTCAGTAAAAACGGCTTCTTTAATGCTATATTACTGGAGCTTTATGAAGTGTCAGGATGTTAAAACACTTGAGACATTTCCTATCTTGAAGTCTGTTTTACATTGCTGTCAGTGTTACTCACTGTTTTCATGCAGCATCTCAAAACTGTTGTCTTTAAAATTATGTTTTATCCCTCATATTTGTTTGACACTACTCACCTCGTCCTAGAAATAATGGTGTTGAGGTTGTTAGTCTTGTTGACACTGTTGTTATTGTTTGTGTTTTTGTAGGCAGTCAGAAGGACAGTTATGTTGAGATTATCTTAGCCTGTTGTCAGCACATCAAAGCCGAGATTGTGGACTTGCAACAACAGTCACAGCGTTAGTACTGTTAGTGTACTGTTGAGGTTATAATTGTGACATGATGACAAGTGTTGTCGGATTGTGCAGGCATCAACAGAGGCCATCAGAATTATTGTGATAATAAAGACGGCCGTGTTTTATGGACTGCTTTTTGGTTAAAATAAGGTGTTATGCTGATTAGACTGTAGTGAATGATGTAAATGGCATATTACTACATATGCATTATTGTATGGCAGACATATTTTTTCTCAGACTCTGTAATGGCAAGTCCACCCTGAGTTCTAACAGGCATAGGTGTTCAACTATCTTTCAAGAATTTTCAGCCAAGCTTGTTCGGTTCTTACACCACTTTGAGCACATGGCTCAGTCTGCAGTATAGTACTCAGTTATTCTATTGGCTATAGTGTTGTTTCTGATATTAACATAGGCTTGGTGGCTCAGCAGTTAGGGTGTTGGATACGAGACTGAAAGGTCCATGGTCCAATTCCCAGCTGGTGCACTGCCGGGTAACAACTTTGGGCAAGTTGTTCACACTTACGTGCCTGTGTAGGTGCAAGAGGTCTTGTGGTTAGTGTCGACTCGTAACTTTCAGGTTGCGGTTTGATTTTCACTGCTGGTCATTTGCAGTCTCAGCCCTATGGGCGTTTTCTTGCTTTCAGTTTTTAGAATGGCTTTGTTTGTCGGTGATGCGGTGTTAAACTTTGCAGAGAAGTTTGTGGAAATCCTAATTTAAAAATACAGGACATGTCTAGCAGAAATGTAGATATGGCTTTATAATTGTATGATGCGTCAATGTAATTATGTTGTTGTCGCAGCTAACTTCAGCAAGACATCGTCCTGCAAGTGCACTTGTGTACGTATCATGGCCTGGTACAGTGAGTTGTCAGCAGCTGTTCGTCATTGGTCAGACTCCGAGTCGTTATCGTCCAATCACGTCGTTGCTGACATGTTTGATTCCGCTAGTGGAATTGTGGCTGCTATTGGAAGCAAACTGTTACTGTTCAATCAGGTATGACCACGTATACTGCGTGTGCTAGGAAAAGTCGAGGAGCAGTGATCAGGAAAAATTTTGGAATGTAGTTTAGTGTTGTCCATTTAGCATAATTGTCGGTAATTATTGTTCATGATTGGTAGTTTGGCATAGTTGGTGATGCAGTGGTCTGTGCCATTCCAAGTATGGACAGGTGAACCAACAAATCATCCAGATCAACTTGGTTTAACTATTGATAAGATGGTAAAATGTGTATCAGCAATGAAGTTGAGTGTAAATATCGCTACCCACATGTAAAGGCAGATCTATGGCTCAAGGTGATTTAGCACCGTGGTCTCACATTATAGTTTGTGTCTAGAGCTTGTGAGGGACCAAACCAGTGTTGTTATGAAGTTGGGCTGTCTGACGAGCATATGACAATGGCCATGCAGTCATCACCCCTTGTCCTCCAGTAGGCAGCATTCTGACATTGATGACTGTCTGCATGGAGCTTAAGAGGGAAGATTATTTGAACTGCCGTTATTGTTAGTTACATATGCAGTGCACACTTTGGATTGGCAGTTCTTACAATTTTAGGTTTAGGTTGTTTGTAGGTTTTGTGTCGCATAAAGGTTAAACTTTTTGTTTTGTTATTTTTGTTTTTATTCTTGTTTTGTTGTTTGTACATGCATTCTGCCTGGAAAGGCCTTCCTTGAAATGACCTATACTATGTCAGTCAGGACGTAAAACCCTACTCACTCACTCATCAGATGAATTGGGTGAACTGTCAGAATGGCTGTGCAATGATGATAGCATCATGACTGTACTGGTATTGTTATTAGCATTGTGACAAAGTTTTTTTTGTTTGTCCATTTCTCTGTTACCACAATAACTCATCAACTGCTACATTGAGCTTAAATTTTGTACTAACCTTGTCAACCTCTAGAACCTTATTTAATTTTAAGGTCAAAGGTCAAGGTCACAGGACTAGATTTTTTTTGACACTTTACCATTGTGAGATAAGACCATGATGCTAATTGCTGCTACTGAGCTGTCTCTATTGGCTGATGCTCACGTAATTCCTATAAATATCGCAGCATGTCACATCGGCTACTGCAGACAGCTTTAGCCTTGTGCAGGGCTTGACAGTTTAGTCGTTATTGTTAATTTCCTGGAGGCATCTAAGGCTGGTGCACACCTGATGCTGTGATGCACTGTTTGGTCTGTGTAGGGATCTGCTCAGGATCTGGTTGCATTGATTGATGAGTCGTGTACTGCTATAAACAGCAATCTGTCGTCACTGTGTGAACTCACTGGCAAGCTGTCCATCTGCCTTGGTGTCATCATAAAACAAGATACTACACGCCTCAGCAGCCATGTAATAGTCACATGTATCGTCTAGAAAAAACATTGGTTTAAGGTGACATAGTTTGCGGCCATCCGCCTGGAGTTGTGCATCTTTAAGCATAACCATAATATGCTGATGATCAGAGTGGAACTTATGTGACTTGTGTATGTTTAGAGCTGAAAATTGGCATGCCACTTTCACTGCTCTGCAGAACATTCTCACAAACTGTGGATGGTTTGTATTTTTGTTTTAGAGTTGGAAGCTTGTATAGGGCAGACAGATACATGGGAAAGACCTATAATGTAGCCTATATTGTTATACTGTACTTTTGCATGTTATGACCACAACTAACATGACTTGGGTTTCTTCAAGTTTGAATACTGAGATGGATGCGCGTTGAAAAATAGTTTTGTTAGATTGTTGCCATGTCTAATGAAGCAGTTTATCTGCTGGTCTGGGTGTGTGTGTCCGTCAGTCATCTGATGCGGGTCTGACCAGTGATTTTATGTCTGGCTCTGACAAGTGTCTTGGTGAGCTGTTATACTCAACGCTACAGACTGTGGAAGACTGTGAGATTCGAGTTGTTGACTGCACTGAAGATATGCTCACTGCTCGTCAGATACGCTCTCCAGTCCATCGACTCCTCTCTCCTATGAAGGTTCTCTGGCTGTCTTTTCATCTGTCTGTACCACTGTTTGTCTCTTTGTCTGTCTCTCAGCTTGTCCATCAATTTCTGTGTCTGTCTGGTCGCTTACAGTATTTTTTCTTCCATTTGTGCGACGTGTCTTGGCTGCTGAAAATGAAGTAGAATTCTTCTCAAGCCACGTGGCAGGGCCATACACCAGCATACACTGGATTTTCTCTCTTACTCTGTTGCTTGGCATTATTGGTTTCACTTTCTGTCTTATTTTTTTATCTGTTCATTTCCTGGTTTTCATCCTTCTTCATGAAAAAAATTAACATGAAGTCTTTTTCCTTGGTAAACCGGTGTGTGATAACAGCAGTGGTGTTTGTGGTTGCTGGTATGTCCAGGCCAGCGACTGCAACGATGAGATTCTGAAACGTGTTCAAATGTCAGTCTCATCAGCAAGACTTCTCATTCACAAGCTACAGACATGGCATGTCAGTACCGTGCATTGTTTCAATAATACCTTCCAGCTACAGTTCTGTTTCGAATATCGGTCGTGTTTTGCAATGTTTCAACATACTATTGGTTTTCTGCCTTGGCCGTTGCAGTTTTTACACCAAGCTCACTGAATTGCTGTAAATATTAGCATTCCAGTATAGGTCCAGTTCGTTATTAGTGTTCATCTCTAGATGCACTGGGGTTGGGATTTATAATTACAAAAATTTTAATTTCTAGAAAGTAAATTTTGTTATGCATTGTGATGCATTCTGATATAGCCTATGTTGGTGATTGGCAATGATATGTCAGTTTAACAAACTGGAGTGAAAATTGGGACTTCACAAAGTTTGCTTTTCTCTGTGGACTTTGGGTGTAGAAGTTGAATACCAAAGTTCTCATCAGCAAGTGACTCAAAAGAATCAACAAGCTTATTTGATAGTTTGTATGGTGTTTTGGTGCTTGATACAGTTAAGAAATTAATTTATACCACTTAATCAAGTTATGTCTGATATTTTTTTGTATTTAGTGCTGAGCGTATGTGATTATTATGTAGGCTGGACAGGACAGCACTGCTAGCCAGGATGTTTTAGCAGAAGGTGAAAGTGAAAGTACCATGACATTGGGAATTTCCTCATCATACAGTAGCTCTGTGGCTCTGTATGAGGCTGTTACTGTGCTGGCTCAATGTGTTACTCAGATGACTTCTGCTGCTCAGAATATCTCTAAGGGTATGTTGTCTTGATCTTACTAACACTGTGTACTGATGAAATGTTGTAAACAGTTACCATATGTCTTGAAGCAGAGATTAATCGACTTCTGACTGTTTCTGATTAATTACGCATTACATCAGTATATTGATAGCTCCAGACAGTTTTTATTTTATTTTGACATTTTGTTGCTTTACTATGTCATTTTCTGATTCAGTAAAGTTTGTGACAGCATAATGATGAATAAGTAAAATTGATACCTGTAGGTGTCTATAGTTCTTCCTATCTTGGAGATACAGAGCCTCACCTGCCATATGATATCACAAGTTATGCAATGGGCACTGGACAGATAGTGTGGCTTGGTAGTCTAGTGGTAGTGTGTTGGCTAGGGGATCACGAGGTTGCTGGTTCGACTTCTACCTGGTGCAGTATCAGGTAGCAACCTTGGGCAAGTTTTTTTACACACACATGCCTCCGTTCACCAAGCAGTATAATTTGGTATTGGTGGTCAAAGGGCAGTGACGCTCTGGCTATGAAGATAACCGTAGGTCTAGAGTCGCACTTGCCATGCGTCACGGACTCAGTGTTCTATTCACCTATGACCTCAACTGCCGTAGAAAGGGCGATGAACACCTCGCCTAGCCCCTTGGGGGATGGCATCTTTATTTTTAGTGGACAGGTAAAAAAGATTAAATTGTTGATAGTCATGAGCGCTATCTCACAGCTCTGTGATCGATTCGAGCGGTTCTCATCTCTGTTTCCAAGGCCCTGAGCAGCAGTGAGTGCCCATCGTATGGGATCACACAGTACTACCTTCCACCTGACACAGTTGGACGTGTTCCTGCCTTATATATTGGAGGAGGGCCAGACCTCTGCCCATACTGCCAGAACTTTCCTGGTGGTGAAAAATTATACTGCTTAGGCACTTGTGTGAACAACTTGCCCAAGGTCTTTCCCTGGCAGTGCACCCAGCTGGAATCGAACCAGGAACTTCAGGGTCAGTAGTCACTCACTCACTCACTCACCAAGCCAATGCGGATGGCCGCATACAAGTCGAGGTGACATCTCAGCTTAGTGTGACTGGCATGGTGTATAGGTTGTAATGCTGCAGCTGAGATGAGGCTCATCTCATCGGCATGTGACAGCATACAGACAGCGGCTGTGAACGTCCGTGCAGCGCAGCGTGACTGCCGTGCATCAGTCTATGAGTCCGCCAGCAGTACGTCTACCACCAGATTGTCAGATCAGCTCGGTGAAGCCGTGGAACTGGCTATCAATGAACTACTGTCTGCTGCTCGTCACCTGTGCACCGCTGTCAATACTGATCTACCATAAACCACTGATGTGTTCTACATCAGATCTGCGCAAGCTTGCAGTGTGCACCGGTTTGTACACTGTGTCTCAAAAATACATCCTCGACATTTTTGATTGTAACTTCAAAAGAAGTTGTCAGATTCTAATAATTTTTGGTGTGAATATTTCCGACACAACTTGCCATCAAATGACCGTTTAGCTTCTCATCTCACCGAATGTTTGTTTCTGCACTACCAAGGGAATGCAGACCAAGTGAATTATGCCTTGAAATATGCAACAATGTGAAAAATACATCTTTGACATTGTCGATCATAACTTGAAGAAACAAAAACAGATTTCAATCATTTTTTGTCTAAGTATTTCGGTCTCCACTGGCTATTGAATGGTTGTTTAAGTTCCCACCTCACTGAACTTCTGTTTTTGCACTACCTGGGGAAAATCAACCAAGAAAATCATGTGTTGAAATGAATGAAAAACTTCGATAAATTTTATCAATCCAGATCTCTGGCCCCCAACAGCCAGCTGATTACAATGTTTGACTGTCATAATGCAATGTGTCTATCAGATGATGTGCAGAAATGTTTATGAATTCAAGAAGTGACTGGTGAAGTCTGTAATAGTCTGAAGCAGAGCATTGTCAATACTGCTGTCAATAAATGGGGAAAACATCTCCATGCCTGTGTTCACACAATGCACCCATATTTCAAGCAATTTTGCTGTAGGCAGTTGAAAACGAAACACTTGGCTGAAATGTCAGTCAAAGTATCAAGAAAGTTGTGCATCATTTAGATTAAGCAATAGTACTGTATTGGGTAAAAAAGCAATATTTTGTTGGTTCTGTTTTCTCAAGGTAGTGCACAAACAGACTTTGGGTGAGGTGGGAAATTAAATGTCTGTTTAATGGCAAGTTGTTTCAGGAATATTCATACCAAAAGTTATTGAAATCTGAGAATCTTTCTTCAAGTTACAATCGAAAATGTTTGGGATGTTTTTTTTTGAGACACAGTGTAGTGTTCTTTTCTGCTTGTTATTAACGATGCTCTGCTGAGGATCGACTTGTGCTGTTTTCACTTTGTCGTTTTTTAAACTGAGCATTGGCTTACATGCATCAAACTGATATTGTACAAAAAACGATCAGTCATCCATTTCATTTTAAAATGCCTTTTTGGGCATTTGATATCTTACAGAAAAATGATCATATGATCATCTCTTTAGTTAAAATATGCGTTTGAGAATACTAGAGAGTTTGAAGATGGTGATGACCTCTGAGTATGTGCTTGGCTAATTTCACTTAGGGCACGTTGCACCAACGTCGTTCAACTTTGAATCCGGGTCAAATCTGAGTTTGAACCTAATTCAGTTGTAAATTGCATTGCACCAAAGCGGTTCAAGCGTTGATCTCTGTTCAATTCTGAACTGCCATCTGGCCACCGATCAGAAAATTGTCCAATTCGAATCTTATCCTGTCCAAAAAACTTCTTCGTATCGAATTATAAGACTTTTAATGCAATTATACTGATGATCTGGATATGTTAGATTTCTACTGTATTTGTTTTATGTTCTCTTTGTGCTTGATAAATTAACAAATAGATGAATAAAACGCATTTTTCGGTGGCGATATCTTGCTGCTACAGTAAACATACGATTGAACCCTAACCACAGCAAAAAAAACTCATTTGTATTGATTCATAAGACGTTAAATTCAATTATACTTGTGATCTAGATATATTACATTTGTGCTATATTTGTTTTCTGTGGTGTTTTGCTGGATAAATTAATTAATGGATAAATAAAAGCCATTCAAGAGTGCCAATGGTCGTTGCTATGTCGTACCTACAGTAAACATATTATCTTGACAATGGACGTAGAATAATTACCGAATATCTATTGGAACCAAGTCTGTGATTGGAACACATATCTTTGGAACTTTATCAATGCAACTGTTGATGCGAAAATCGTGTAGTAACTTCAGGGAAACTTAAAATTCGAACAAATTACGTCCAATCTGTACTGGACCGTTTCGTAAGCATTGCGTGTGACTGTGACGTCATTGTAGTTAGCCCGTAGGCCGAGTGTGGTTGACCAATCAGCTTCGTCCATGGTATAACCATGGCCGTTCAACTGAACGGGATCAGCTGATCCGTGTTCAACTTGGTGCAACGTAATTCAGCGTGAACTTGGTTCAACTTTTGATCTAGGTTCAGCTGAACCGAGATCACGAACGACGTTGGTGCAACGCGCCCTTAGCCTGTTGATTTTTTGGTGCAGCGCAGACCGTTGTTGCTCAAGCGATTACTGAAGTGTTTGACTGCATTGCTGTTGCACACAATCATTAGGCCTGTTGTTATGCATTTTTTTTTTATTTTTGTTCATATTTTTGTTGGTTCCCATATATGTTAGCATCAAGTGTGGAAAACTGAGAAAATATGAAACATGAAATTTGCTGCATGATTTACAGCTGCTACTTTAAAGAAACTGAATTTGATTTCAGGAATTTTGTTTTATGTTGACGAGTACCATTGCTGCTATGCAGTGGTTTTTGTTGAATACTTTTGGCAGTGTTATTAAGCACATCAAGACAGCTGTGAAAGTCAACAGCAAGGTGAAATATAATGAAATTTCGAAAACAATTTGTTTTTTCATTTAATTGATAATTTTGATTAATTTCATAGTGCAATAAGTTTAATATGACAGTTTAATATGACATTAATATGACAGCAGTGGTAATTGTACTTGTTCACTTGAGAATAGCATGTTGCATAGATGTGTGACAATCAGAGTGCGCCATAAGGATGAATTCGCTGTCACCTTTTTTCTAATCTGGTCTACCGCTAAGTTTTTCAGATATTGAACTTTAATGCTTGTAGAGATTGTTAGTGTATATATTTTTTTATCATGTTCAGGTTGTGGGTTTTCCAGTTTTTCTTGTTTCAGTTTGTGTATAATTGTACATTTCTGTATCATACTGTAAGCTTACTTTAATTATTGCAGTTTAGTCACAACTCTGAAGCATGTATTTCTGATCATGTTGAATGATATTGATGAATGGATTTTGTATTCTAAGATGATAATATTCAGACAAGTATGGTTCACAGCTCTCCGCGGAAAATTTTGCCAAATTCCATGGGCCAGTTTGCAAAATTCACTGTGGCCATACATTTTTGAGTAAACTGAGGTCTGTCCTGTTAAGAAACTTCAGTTATTGAAGGTCGGCATTGTGCTTGGTTATGCATACGAAGGAAGTTGTTAATCTTTTTTTTTCACAAGTGCAATCTGTCAAGTCGCATTGGTTTAATGCTGTTAATGGAGCCAGCTATCTGACTCATGTGGATTGTATGCTAGCTTAAATGCAGTTAATCCTTGCTGGTTCAAAGCACTGCACAGGTCTTTATGTTGCATGCTTGAAGAACAAAATGATTTTGTACGAGGAATGGAAACAATATTGCAAAATTGTTGTGTACTTGAGAAGTTTTATGGATGTATACTGTGGTACAGAATGACTTGTTTGGAGGATAAGAAGAAATATTATTAGAACTGCCATTATTTTTTGTTGCATATGCACGCTTATAATGTAGAGTTCTAATAATCTTTCGTTAGAATATAAGGCCAGAGCAGTGATTTTCAACCGGGATTCTGCGGAACCCAAGGGTTCCACAAGCATCTCCAAGGGTTCTGCAGCTGGCCAGTAAAAAATAACGTCATGCGAAATCACATTAGACAGTGTTGTAGAAATACTCAGCATCAAATTCTTTGCTCGAAATTGCGTTTTTGTGCATCTATTTTTGCATAGACCTACTGTGTTAAGTCATTTTTGTTGTTAGTAATCTTGGTATATTTGCATTGTAGACCTACCGGTATATTGAAATGTACATTTTGGGGCATAAAAACACACCAAAATTTTTTTATCATAACTTGAAGAAAAGTGATCAAATTTTAATAAGTTTTGGTACGAATATTCCTGATACAACTGGCCATCAAATGACTGTTTAATTTCCCACCTCACCCATTGTCTGTTTCTGCACTACCTGGGGAAAGAAAACGAACAAAATACTGCATTTTGACCACTTTGGTATTACTGATTAATCAAAACAACACACATTTTGTCCATAATTTCATCAGTGTAGACCTCGTATGCATGACATTACTCGGCTCCGAGGATTATTGCATTATCGGAAATGAAGATGAAGAAAAGAAGAACGTATTGATTAGGGTTATGGTTACGAAATTGACCATTTACTTAGTTAATTTAATTCCTTATAAACTCTGCTAAGAAAAAATTTTAAAACCACGCCCGAGGGCATCCACGTGATGATTTTTGGGGTTGGTGGCGGGGGCTAAGCGGCAGTCAGTTGACGACCACCTCGCCCGACGCCCGTCGTGTTTGGTTAAATACAATACTGCTCCCTACTAATGTGGTCAAATTTCATATCGTAATTTGTCATTTTTGTCTACTTTGTTTTCTTCATGAGGGTTTTGCCCTGCTAGGGAAATGAGTCCGTATATAGACACCCTGTAGCTTCAACCTCATCTACGTCGCTGGACTCATAGATCTATTAGTTATTACTATTAACTTAAGCTGGACGTCTTGCACCGTTTCTGACATACATTATTGGTTGAAAATGGCAAATTTTCTCTACCACCCTCTCATTATACTCTCAGCCATGATGATTCCTTTTGAATTTCTGGAAGAGCTTTCGGATCAGGAAACTAAGAGACTTTCGTGAATGTTTCATGATCCTACCTTGCACCGTTTTGATAGAGTTGCAGAGTTTGACGTACGGTCAGTTACGGACCGACAGACGCCTCGACGACAACTAAGACGCGCTACAGTAATACGCGCTGTCGCGCATAATAATATGTATTGTATGCTATTTCAAAACTATGGCATTTTTGCGCTCGTTTGGCGCGATATTAATCTGCACTTAATATTTTCAGTGAAAATTAGTTAGCAACCGTGCGTGAATGTTTGTTGTTTTTTGGCTGGAATTTCTAATGTAAATGTGATAGTTCGCCAGTAGGAAGCAGCGTTATACAATACGAGTAATGTAAGTTTAATTTTGAAACTAGTCATGCTGGGTAGTGGCAACTTTACAGTGTTTATATCGGCCTAACGATTCGCCGCGGCTGAACGCAACTCTGTATGGGTTCACATAGCCGACGGTGACAGCAGACAATAGCAATGATACTGAGTAAGACGCTGTGTGCCATGGCTAGGGTTCACAATACTTCAAGTACAAAGTTGTGCAAATGTCACAATGTTACTATGTCAAATCTGAAAAGACAGTCAATTTGACTTCTCCTTTTCATGTCCATATGGTGACTGGAACTTTCGTCCCTTGGAACTTTCGTTCTCCGGAATGAAAGTTTCACTTATGGAACTTTCGTCCCCTGGAATTTTCGTTTCCGATAGAGCTGTCAAGGCGTTAATTTCTTTAATGCATTAACGTAGTGCGTTAATTTTTTTAATGCATTAATTAACGCGTAAAACGCACCCAGTCCTGTCGAGATGGAGTGTAGGAG
>Ga0209671_1001574_pt1 | contig 19364 bp, 10 predicted proteins | sample WorMetHERISLAND2_2_FD_187401 | JGI IMG/M metagenome (GOLD analysis project Ga0209671, IMG submission 187401) | Marine gutless worms symbiont microbial communities from Max Planck institute for Marine Microbiology, Germany - Olavius geniculatus... | ecosystem: Host-associated > Annelida >...
GTTATAACGGTATTTAGCCTATGAAATTGCCAGCTCAACTGCGGACAGCATAATACGTAGCCGTTGGCAAGCGTGAATAGAATCTGCTCATGTTGCTACCTAGAAAGTCCTACCACTCTGGTGTGCTTTGATGTGAGACGACTCGTCAGAACTTTTCAGTAGGCCTAACTATGTTGCACATTTTCTACAGCGACGGCTTTCCATAACTTTGAGGTTCTCCTGTTTTCCGGTCCCGCGTTTTCCACCCCTGTGATTTGGTGCCGGGTTTTCCAGTTCCGCGTTTTCCAGTCTCGCGTTTTCAGTGACCCCCATCTGTGACGTATTGCGGTTTATTTCACCCCCTGTCCCTCTCTGCCTCTGGACCCCGCTGGGGGCTTTGCCCCCAGACCTCCATTATAGCAGCCTCACACTTGTATTTGGGGGCCTCCAAGTCTCTAGCGCCGGCACTGGAAGTATTATACTAATTACTTTTAAGGAAGGTTTGGTACTTATGTTTCAGGCATCACTGTTTTGGGTTGTGCATACTTTCCTGAGTCATTGGGACATTAATAACTAATTTTCACCCATACAACACTGAAATCTTTTGAGCCATTTATAAAGTCATGTTTTGTTTGATTGCATCTTACTCTGAGTTCGTAGTGGGACTTGTAGAGAATGTGTGTGCTATATGACATTTTCGATGTTACTCTTTATATATTGATCTTTATGTTTCTGTTTACTTCAGAGATATTAAAATATGCTCAGTTTGATTACCATTATATTATATTCATTACTGTGCATTTGTTATAATTTGTGCATACATAGTGCTTATTGCATGTGCAGGATTTGGATCTCTAGGCATGATGACGAGTGTCTTGGTCTGTCCGGATGGTAAGACCGTTGAGGCTGAGGCTGCGCATGGTACAGTCACTAGGCACTACCGTTTTTATCAGCAGGGCAAAGAGACGTCCACTAATCCAATAGGTCAGCTACATCTCGAACACAGTATACAGGGTGCGGCAAAAAAGTAGACCCTAAAGTTTTTAGCTGTTTTCTCAGCAACCGTTTGGAATTTTAGTTTGAAATTTTACAGGATTATTTACTGAAACCTTCTACATCTAGCTATCGAATAAAATTTGATTCTCTTGAAAAACGACGAAGTTATAGGCTTTTTAACAAAAAAGAGAAAAACTTTAGGGGGTCTGCTTTCTTTGCCGCACCCTGTAATGTTAGTAACTGTATTCATCATTTTTATCATCATACATCTGGAGGTTTAGCATGGCCTGAAAAAATTATATCATGTCTAGGTCCAGGTCAGTAACATGTCTGCAGTCTACCGAGGTTTGGTTAGCCACTCCCCAAAGGCAAGCTTTTTTGGAATTGATAAAGGAGAACTTTCTATAGACCAGTCAGCAATTTTTATTATTCAGCCAGCAGTTATCATAGCATATATTTTCTGTCATATTCACGTATCCTGTTAAAGCCACTGGGTGGAATACGATTCCGCAATTGATGGTTTAACTGATTGATTGATTTATTTATCTATTGACTGACTGATGCTCATTTGGTCCTCAAGAAACATTGCATTTTATTTAACCCCTTAACTGCTGCATGCCGGATATTTCCGGCGCTGCAGTAATATTGCTCACGCCAACCGCCGGAAATATCTGGCTTTATACGTACTGGTTGTATTGGTGCCCGGCACCAGGAATATTTCATGCTTGGTGCTTTGTTTATCTTGGCAGACGTACGGCGTGTTTTGGGTCACGTTTGGGAAGTTTAGTGGTCACGTGCACAGCAACTAATTTGCATATTGTCTGGCAGTTGTTGTAAACAATAGCAATGGCTAAAGTTGGAGTCAGTCATCAGTCTCACGGAAAGACACTTCCCGTCTGCACTGGCACCTTCCACAACGTGGACGATACCACAGTCCAGATGCAGAGTGTGCAGCAGACAAGGTCGGCTGCGGGATGTCAGAACTATCTGCGATCAGTGTCCGGGTAAACCGGGACTATGCGCAGTGCCATGTTTTGGACTTTGGCATAGCAAGGCCAGATACTGGGACTGAACATTGACGCACGTTTGATTTGATTGACGAAAATTGTATTGGGGTTAAAATGTGGTGTACATTTTGATTAGTTTTGGAAAATAATGTTGAACTTACACATGTAGAAACATTCTGCATTTCTGAGTTACTTGTAAACCGGGCCTATGCGTGGTAGCATGCTTAGAACTGTGGCACAGTAGGCCTAAAACAGATATTGTAACTGAACTTTGACGTATGCTTGATTTGGTGATAAAAATATTGTGACTGAAGTCTGAGGTACATCTTCATGTTTTTTTTTTTTCGAAAAAAAATCCACTTACACATTTCATATGCATAGCTGCTGTTTTTACTTACACATAGGCTTATCATAGGTGTAGCCATCAGGAGTACTGGGGGTAAGGTGGCTAGCCAACATGCACAGATTGATAAAGTATTCACCATATTTCGCTTTTCTTCTGTATGCTCCATCAAGACAAATACATGGCTACACATACAACACATTAATTTTACCAGTATTATCTGATAACTCCGGTTAACGCGGTTTTGGCTGCGGCGTAGGGATTTTTTATGGGATGGCGGTTAAGGGGTTAACAAAAATGGGTTTTTTGCCACAGGAAGGTAAGATGAGGGAGCCAGAAGCCATAATCAGAATTTGCGATGTGGGAGTTGCAGTGGTGCCATTCACTGCCGGATGGCTTTGTGTTTATATTGGCTGTCATGCAGCACATTCAAACGAAACCTTGAACGTTATCGTTCCAGCAAGCTTTCTCAGACTCTGATTTTCAATTCCCTTCATTTTTCGTTGTTGTTTGTTGATTGACTGGTTGTGGTGTATTTAGCTTCAATATTTGCATGGACGCGGGGCCTGGCTCATCGCGCTAAGCTTGACAGCAATGCTGAGCTGGCAAGGTTTGCCCAAGCACTGGAGGATGTCTGCATTGAGACGATTGAGGCGGGATTCATGACTAAGGATCTTGCGCTTTGCATCAAGAACATCAACGAGTTAGTGCAAACAGTCTGCTCTGTTCATATCAGTGGCATTGTGGCATGGCAGCAGGGGCAGGGGGCGGGGAATTGTTTTCTTTTCTTTAATTTTTGCGTGTCAAAAAATTTTTTCTGAGAAAATTTGCGTCCAAAAGTACAACATTTGGGAAGGAATTTAGGGGCAAAAAAAACATTTTAAGCACCCTTGATGTTCTGTGTCAGAAATTTGCATTTGCTCCCCCTCCCCCCTCATTGTCTACTTTTTTGATCTACAACGCCACTAGTTTAGTTACTCTGGGTGAGGGGGGTCCCCTCGAGTGAGGGGAAGGAAAAGGGGGACCCCCTTAAAAGTCGTTATTTTACCGCTGTTGGCTTGTCTGGTGAGGAAATGGTTGCAGATATTTAAGACATGCTGCATATCATAACAATCACTGGCATCAAGCTTCTTAGGGGTGTCAAAATTGATTACTTCGAATGACCTCGAACCCCTAAAATAGAGGGTTTGAGTGAATTGTGTGGAAATGGCTGGAGATAGACTAAGACAATCTGTCTACGAAGTTTTTAGCATTAAATGTAGATTTTAGCAGTTCACTATCTTTGTCTCAATTTCCTATGTTCAATGAGGCACACGGGTGTCAAAGAAGGGTACCCCCATCTAAAAAGTGGTTATTTTTTGCTATTGGCTTGTCTAGCATGAAAACGCTTGTAGATAGGCACAGACATGCTACTTATAACAAACGTCAGTGACATGCTTTTTAGTGGTATCAATGTCGATGACCTTGATTGACCCTGAACCATAGAAGTAGGGGTTTATACTGATTTATTGAGATTTTTGGCTGCAGAAGACTGAATTGCAACAAAATGCTTGTACATAGACCAGGACAACCTGCAAACAAGAATTGGTATAGGCTGTCACATGTTTCATGAGCATTAGCTTGGATTTCTTGTAAATTTTTCATTGCTGCACACAAGTTGTTGTATTTTAAAACTGTTGATGACCGATACTGATTGCTGTGTATTTGTGCTGTGTTGCAGTGTTACTCGAAGCGACTATCTGAACACGTTCGAGTTCCTGGACAAGCTGTCATCAAACCTCCAGGCCAAATTGTCCATGTGACAAACATATAATATAGCTCACATCAAGCCTCATCTTTAGCATATTTCACCATCCTACTTGTTCATATCACAATTAATTGTACTTATGCTAATTGGCATTATTATGTAATGATATATTGTGTTACTGCACGTTATACATTACAGCTGGATATTTGTAATGGATGCTGTTAGTCTAATTGGATTGTTAATATCTGTTTAATGGCAAGTTTTTTGTTACATTGTTTTTCGTGTTCATTTGGATAATGTTTTCAGTTTTTCTAGCATTGCAGAAAGAATGAAGCTGGCAGTTTATTGTAAAATGAGAAATAATTAATTTGACTAATGTGTGTAGTCTCTGTGTGTTTTGGAGGTTTTTGATTGTTGTTTTTTCTGTCAGTAATTGTTGTAAAATGGTTTTAGTTGACGTTGTTTGGGCTTAAAATAGTAACTTACACTTGCTCATTTCTTGTTCGATTAAGCAGCAGTATTGAGTATTTGACACAGATTATCACAGTATTCAGCATGTGTCTTAGAATTTCGAACCTGAAAATTGTGTTGCCACTGGTCTGTCTTTTATACTGGTAACATCATTTTTGCAGTTCTTCCTATATCTGGTGTAGACCGCGCCACATTGTTGCATACAGTATTGTTAGGGATGGCCAAAAAACACGGCAAACTTTGGCAAAAATGGCAAAAAATCACGGCAAAGAAATAGCGTCAAACCACGGGCCCAAAGACCTACAGTCTACGAGAAATCTGAGCTAATGCTCATGAGACGTGCGAGAGCTTATGGCAGTTCCTGTTCGCAGCTAATATCGGTTTATCTCCATCCATTTCATCACACTTCAGTTCACTCTTCTGCAGCCAAAAATTGCACAAAATCACAAAAATCCTTTTATTTTCTAGGAATTATAGCCCTTTTGTCTCAAATTTTGTTGCCATGGCAACAAGAGTCAGTTGGGGTAAAATTTTGTTGGCAGTATTCGATAGCCCAACCTCAAAAACCCCCCTATAGACGCAAAGATCTCGCAAATATTTCTAGCAGAAGCTGAGTTATAGCCCATTTTGTCCCAAATTTCGTTGCCATGGCAACCAGGGAGAGTCCAGTGTAAATTTGAATGACACTGTTAGATTGGCCATCCCCGAAAACCATACCCTAGAATTACAAATTACGACACTATCTTATATAGAGCCAAAGTTATGACCATTTAAAGAATTGTTTAATTTTCCCCATAGGTGCCATTGTAATTTTTTGCAATAAATACGTTAAATATTAATTTCACGGCATGAAATTTTGTCACGAAATACTAGAGACAATATGCTATCATAATGGTGAAAACCCGAAGTCTCTATCTCAACTGGTTTTGGAACAGTACCGGGACGTGACACCTAGACAGACATCAAGACAGAATTACCATAGCTAATACGCGCTTGAGCTATGCTAGCTCTCACACGTAATAAAACTCAACATCCAGCATTCACAACCATCAATACATGAGAAGAAGGTTTTTTCTGTGATATTTTGTCGCTGCACAACATTAGAATACATATTTTTATGATGACGTCACGCTCACATATTAAGCTAGAAAGTAACAAAGCACACAGACTTTGGTAGCAAAGGCAAGACTAAATATTCTTGTGTTAAAATCATACAATATACTTCAAGTATGCTGATTAAAAACAAAACGTTCTTGTAAAAAATGCAAAAATCATGGCATTTTGGCTAAAAACACGGCATTTTGGCAAAATCACGGCATTTGATGAAAATCATGGTTTCCGTGATTTCCGTGTTGCTGTGATTTTTTATTGTGCCTGTGTATTGTCAATGATTAAACTTACATCCAAGTCCGACTTTTATAATGGTTCGATAGATCAAAGCCAATGTTGTCATGGGTTAAAAACAGTAGGCAGGGCAGGAAGTTGCAGTTTTCCTCCGGACACTGCAAATTTCCGACAGAGTAGGTTATGGGTATGCATAATTTTAATTCTGCCCTTAAGTTTGCTGAAAATGTCCAAAAATTGAATTTTGGGCAAGAGAAAGATTTTCTGATAATTTTTGGACAGCTAAAAATTTAGAATCAGAAACAATTGTCCCCATTCCCCTGTCCTCCAATAGACAGCATTCTGCAATTAATGACTCTCTGGAGGATAACAGGGCAGATTTACTGCCATTGTGTTAATTACATATGGACGCTTATAGTGGAGTTCTTACAATGTTGGTTTTACCTTGTTTCGTGTGTGTTTTGTGTTTCTGTAAAGGTTAAACTTACCGTTCCATTACTCTGTGTTTGTGTGCATTCTGCCTGAAAAGGTCGTCTTCGAAATGACCTATACTCTGTCAGGTGGGACGTTAAACCCTACTCACTCACTCACTTGCCATGTCGCCTCTGTAATAATGCTGCTATTCCTGTTTTATCCTCATCATTTGACTTAGTGTTATTTTGTTTTTTGTTGCTTTATTCTTCACGTTGTTGTGTCATGGGCATGTAGAGATGTAGACTAATGAAGTGTGGCTTAGCATGTGAGAATGTTTGCCTAGATTGTATTCATGAAATGGGAGACATTTAATTGTTAATTTGTTAATGGAGTTCTGCATGATAATAATTGTAACTAGTTTTTACAATTTTTTTTTATTTATGTAATATTCATCATCTTTATAACGTTTGTAGCAGATTTTACATACCCGGTACTGGATTATCTTTTTGTAATGACTTTACTTGGAGTAGACTGCAAGATTATTAACAAGTTATTGACAGTTACTAGTTAATGAACATCAGTATGTGAATGTGCCAGCCACATGGCGCATTTGCTGCATTTTTTCGAACTTGCGCTTTATAAATGGCATTATTAATAATAATAATAATGTGTTATATTTTATGTTGTCCATTGGTTTGTTATAACATGGCTTGTTTAGTGTTCATGCACTAACTGTACATTCCGTAATAAATTGCAGAAAAATGTCCCGATATATGCTGTGTTCTGTTTTACTGGCAGTTCTAAAAGTCATCCATAAGTCTCACTAACATCAACCAATTCGCTGCTAAGCAGGGCTAGAAAATAGTTTATAGTTTTTTTTGAAAGCTTCAAAAGCCCATATTTTGTTTTTTTTATTTGTTGTTAATACAGATAGGTTGTTGTAATTGTGCTTTATTTTGTAGGTAATTAGATTAATGCTCTCTGCTCTGATTTACAGAAAACGATGTGACAAAGATTAAAGTGTAGGATGAGTCTTCTATGTACACTAAGCACTGAAAACTAAAAATTTACAAAAACCTCACAACCTTATAGAAAACCTAGTTTGTTTCAAGCCTGCTGCTAATTTTATCCTTTGCTAAGTCTGTGACACATGGATGGATGTTAGGAAACGCCCCTCCAGCGGTACGTTTTTGTAAAAAGCTGTGGTCTATCAATCAAAGAGTTAGGAGTCTGTCACTATGTCCCATTGTGGTCAAGCAGCAAATTCTTGTAAGCTATGGTCTTTCATCCGCAGTGATTAAAGTAACTTCCTGGAAAGATGATCCTAATCCAAGCAATGACTGTAAACACTAGTGGATCCAGCCTCCAGGAGCAAAACATGGCGGGAGCATCGGTCTGGGTCCTTTCCATGATTACGTTACGTTGTGTTACGTAATGAGCTTTTTGCTGAATGTTCTTAATCTTCAATTTTGTTGTTAGTTTGTTGAACTTGACTGAGGCTGAGCGCGGAATGACAGCTTGCTTACTTGACATTTCTTGACGTTTTTACTTCCGGTTAGCGTTACGTCGATAATGACGTCATACGAAGCTTGACGTATTTGGTGCGTTTATTTGCCGAAAAAGAAGTAATAATGTAATTATTTAAGTTGGTTTGTTTGTCTGCGACATTATTTATAAAACGTTATTAACTAATTTGGATCAAATTTTATGGAGCATTGAGACCGGTGTAATAGTTTTAAACGAAAGTGTTAACAACTGCTTTGATTAGTTACAGCTAGAGCATTGTGCCAGTTTGATGGCGGTTTTCTTACCACATCGGCGTTTCGGCGACAAAACAGCATCATTTGATCACTGGTCCACAAAATGTAGGCCTGTGAAGGACGAAGGAATTTTATGAGCTAGCAAAAAATTACGGGATAAATCTCAGGGCCGCTGTCGGCCGCTTCCCGTAGTTATTGCAGTTATTGCGTTTTTGCACATGATGCGAATTGCGAACACCTTAAGCGCAAAATAACTGCAAAAGTTACAACAGTGTCCACCTGTCAAGATTTGGATGTTAGAGCGAAAGCCGTCCGTCCGTCCGAGACAGTTTCTCGCCCTCACGGCGAGGAACTCGCCTTGGCGCCAGCCGGCACGCTGCCTGACCCACAACCGACCAATCAGAACGCGTGCTTGTGCGAGTTGTTTACAGTATGTGAATTGCGTGCGCTTTCGGTGTGATAAACATCGATTTTTTCCCTGAAGCGACTTCCCCCAGCTGACAGAATGGTCCGCAGGCGTTCTACTAGCGCGCACAGGCAGTCAAAGGTTGCCGAAGTCGCTGGCGAAAGCGAATCCCAGCAAACCGTGACACGGACAGTCGTCACCACCGAGGAGTAAGTTTGCGTGCGGGCAGTTGATCCTAAGTGGTGAATGCTGCTGCAACTGATTTTAGTTTTGTGCTAATGTTACCCTACAAACGTGTGCTTGGCATTTGTTTTGCCGGCCAAGCTTGCCAGGTGATGAAAATTGCCAGAAGTGTGTGTGTGTGCAAGACTTCCATTTTGAAATAGAATTGTGCCTAGATTCCCTAGAAGTAGATTTGATTTACAGAAAACATTCAGAATCGTGAGACTTAGTGGAATTTATTGGATGAGAATGTCATTTAAATTGTACTCCTACCGTATTTCAGAAGAAGTTTAGATCTCCTAAAATGCAACAGTGCATTTATTAAAACTTATAGCTTTCTTTACATTATTGTTCTCGCTAAATAATATTTTTTGTATGTTGTTTTAATGTATATGAGCAGTTCAGGTTTCATGTAAGACAGTTTAGGTAGTTTTGCCTGGTAGGCAAGAAGAGAAACAATACTTGGCGCGTTGCCATTTTGAACTGAACCACAGGCTTGGGCCACGAATAAAAAGTGGATTGTGGATGTTTAACCATCCTTTAATCCTACATCTGACCTTAACTTTATTCCTAACCCTAGCAATAGCCTTGGTGCAACATCCACGGATTTGCACATTTGTAGGTCTGCTTTTTACTGTTGTTCACAGGTTGGTCATCCAGCTTGTCAGTCCATTGCCCTTTAGCCTGACTGGACCTCGGCTTTCTTATCATCAGTGCTTTTTTTTAGATCAGAGCAAAAAACTTCAACAGTTTACAAAGCTATGTAAGGGCGATATGAGTCAAAACTGGAAAACAGTAAAAATGGTTTTGGGGCGATATTATCACATGTTGAATTCCAGACTGGCCCTTACAAGACTAGCCATTCTAAGTACTTGAAAAATATTACTGTAGGCCTATATCATAAACAAAATTTTGTTGTAGATACTTTTACTAGGTGCCAAGCTAAGCTAAGTGAAAGCCGTTTTCGAGCATTGACTTGTATCGCCCTTACATAGCATTGTAAACTGTGAAAGCCGCTTGTGAGAATGCGTAGGCCTATGTCCATTAATGTAAGTTTTTACTCGGTGTAATTTAATGCACATTGAATTTTAAAGTTAAGATAATAATAATCCAATTTTTTCTTTCTTAACAGTAACGGCCTATATATTGTATAGCTATAATTTTCTGTTACTGGCACGCTGCCAGCGTTGCAGCTGGTGACGTCACAGGCAACCAATAATCTGCTGCTGGCCTACTGACGTCGGTCACTATGACGTCACACCACTGCACACACACGCAGACAGACAGAAAATCAGACATGCGTGGACGCGTCTTTTTGCCATGGGCATGAGCATTTTCTGCAATACACGTATATACCTATATACTGTTCGTTTCGCTGGATAACAATATTTAAATTATTTCTTTATTAACAGTAATGGCTTGTATACTGTATAGCTGTAATTTGCTGTTACTGGCATGCTGCCAGTGTTGCAGCTGGTGACGTCACAGGCAGTGCATAAACTGCTGCTGGCTATACTGACGTCATAGTCACTATGATGTCACGCCACTGCGCACACACGCAGACAGAACGATAGACTAAAATTCAGACATGCCTGGATGCGTCTTTCTACCATGGGCATTAGCATTCACTGCAATATAAGTGGTGTCAGCACAGACTGGTGTACTACATTGTTTTGGCTTACGACTTCTGTTTTTGTATTTTTATTTCAAGTATTTAGAATGGCTAGTGTTGTAAGGGCCAGTCTGGAATTCAACACGCGATAATGTCGCCCCAAAATCATTTTTGCTGTTTTTGAGTTTTGACTCAAATCGCCCTTACATAGCTTTTTAAACTTTTTGATCTGATTTTTGCTGTTTTATTCGAAATTTTGTCTAAATTTTTGGTATTTGATTTTATGACAATAAATTTATTTACTGTTTCAGAATGCCTTCGGGTAGGTAAAGGAAGTTGGTGCAAGGAAAAAATTATGTGTGATGTAACAATGTCTGCTGCAGCCAATTTTGTCTTTGAATAAGAATGGGTAGTTGCCATGGCAACAGGGGTCGTCATGGGACAAATTTAAATAACACCATCGGATAGCCCGGGCCCGAAAATAGGAGGTAGGTGCAAACAGCGTGCAATTATCTTTCACGGGGGCCGAGTTATAGTCAGTTTTCAGTCAGTTTTTTAGTCAAAATTCGTTGCCGTGACAACGGGGGTTGGCAGGGAGAAAGTTAAGTGACACCATTGGATAGCCCAGGCCCAAAAATAGAGGGTAGGTGCAAACAGCACGCAATTGCCTCTTACGGGGACCGAGTTATACCGCCTTGAACTCTCATTGGCTGTAATGCAAAATGGTTGGATGGTTGCTATGGCAACAGGAGTCATTAAGGGGTACATTTAAATGATACCGTTAGATTGCCCAACCCGAAAATAGGAGGTAGGTGCAAACAGCATGCAATTTTCTTTTATGGGGATCGAGTTATACCGCTTTGAAGTCCCCATAGGCCATAATGCAAATTTTGAAAAATTGGGGCACAAAAAGTGGTCAGTATCAAAAATCTTAATTGAAACCATATAAGGAATGTATCCGGCATCAGGACGCTTCGTTTGAGCCATTAGCAGCATCGGTTGGTCCAATGGGCTGGTCTGTAGCCATGCGCAAGGAAAAAATAGACGCCTAACGGCGAATTTCGCACATGCACAGCCACACCCCCTTTGAACCGATTGTAACCAAATTTCGCATGTGGATTGTGGGGTCGTGTGAGTGATGTGATCACTGATGCCAAGTTTATGGAAATCGGTTAATGGGTTTCGGAGTTACAGGACCCTCCCAAACGCCATTTCTTATACTTAACGTTCATTGCCTTTACAACAATGTCAGCACTACCGTGCTGCACTGTGATGTTGAATTGATGTTTTGTTAGAGTAAGCTGCTAATCTGTCAAAGTTGATTGTGGGTTTGATTGCAACTGAAATTGTCAAACAGTGTTTGTTTTTAAATCTAGCGATTTCGTACAAACTGGCAGATCCTGACAACCCTAGTCTAATGCATTAGAGTGCAGCTGTTCTAACATTGTGGTCAGAATGTGAATACGTAGTGACTTCTGCTAAAGGAAGCAGTCTGTTCTTCATGTGTGTCTGATTGTCTGTTTGTCTGCAGTTACTGTTGTTAAATTTTAGTTTACACAGGTTGTTGATGTGCATGGTGATTAAATTTAGTTAGTGATTTTACATTTTGCTATGACTTTACATTGTGTAGATCAAGAACAGATACAAGTTCAAGCGTCAGAAGTCCGTCATATGTGTACAAAGAAGATAGATGGGAATTGTGAGTAAAACAGTAGATGTATTACTTATGTTCACTGTCATGAATTTGTTCATTTCTGTTGCTTCTAAGATGATTTTAAACATCTACTCAAAGGTTATTTTGGTCCACTTTTCATTATGATAGTTCAATATTTTACTTCAGTGAATGATAAATATTTTTTGTATTGATAAGGAGTGTAAAGGAATTAATGGCTGTGTGTGTGGAATGTATTATTATACAATTGTGAAAATTTGCGATCTCATAAGTTAGCAAAAGTATAAGATATTTTTTTATGTCAGATGTTGGGCCTTCTTTTTTGGCTGACAATTTTGGTGGCAAATAATGCAGTGATAACATAGTGTAATTTGTCATATGAGATGGTTGGCTGAAGTGTTGTAAGGTTTTTACTGTGAAACATAGCGAATGGGTTTTTTGTAATCATAATACCGTAATAATGTATACCTTTTTAGGTGTTTAGTGTTTAGCAGAACTGTATCTTTGGCACTTCAGCATTGCATGTGCAAGTTAAAGTGAAACTAGTGCCACTGTATGCTGTAGTGCATGGATAGAAGTGTAAGTAGTTTGATTTTACTCTTATCTTATCGTACCGTAAGAACTTGAAATTGTTGCTGTAGGTCTCCGAAAACTGACTACACATATTCCAGAACGTACGTTGGATTGCTTTAAACTTTGTGTTATTATTTTTCTTATGTAAAATGCACACCAAGAACTTTAAGAAGGCTGATAAAGACCTTTGGTATTAACTGATTCTTGACGTTGTGAATATGTTAATCTCATATAGTAAATGTAATTCAAGATATAAATATCAAGATTTTGATTCTGTACTGGATAAGCACAATCTTTACACAATCAGCATGGGGGGCTGCACATTGAGTTGTTATCTGGTTCACAAATCATGTGTTCTGTTTGCTTTTATGAGCCACCTATTCCATAGCCTCACAGACTTTATACAGAGCTGAGTAATTTTTATGTTGATGTTAATTGCATTTTTGTCTGTCATATATTTTGTAATTCACTGGTTTGCCTCAAAATTCGCTGCAAACTCACCATTGCAACCTGCTTCAGTGCAGAATTGGTGCTGCCATATTGTAAAATAAACTTGATTTGATTTGATTTGATTTGATTTGATTTGATTTGATTTGGTTCGATTCCTTGATGTCTTACAATGTGCGTGCACAGACTGACATATTCACCTTTGTATGCCAACAACAAGTGCGTCTGGCCGAATATGTCACGACCTCGACTGCGTAGCAGCTGTGTCGAACCTTGCGGTGATCTTCGGGCTTGGAGTTCCTCGTTATCATCATCAGAAACCACGTCGGCTCACGGCGACGGTCTGCAGACCAACGTTGCTAGTAGTTATTGATTTCTTTATTTAATTCAGCAAATGGTTTCTCATAGAGGAATTTGGTAGCCATTATCTAGCCTGTAAAAAATATTGGATCGGATCGGCATTTCCTTAATGACGCTCGTGACATTTGGATGTGTGCGCTCGTTTGATTGATCACGATGTCAGTTGATGCCGGTGAAGTCCTACTGCAACTGCCACCAAGCGCTGTGCTCAGCTGTCATGCTGGTGGCCGCCATCAGGGGGTCACTTTGAAGGCACCTAGCGAGACGTGTCTGCTTCCTCTGCCAGGGAGATTATGTGATACCTGTTGTTTATTTTTATGTTGGCTTGTTAGCAGGATTGCACAAAAAGTTGCAGGGAGATGTTGCTGAAATTGTCAGGGAAGGTAGACTTGGCCAGCAAGTTGTCCCGGCTTAGAGGTGATTATAGCTGATTGGATTTTGGTGTTGATTCGGATTAACGTTTGGATTTTGGGTTGGATTTTTGGATTCTTTACTATTGCTAGATAAGGCAAACGATGCTGCCACCTGGCAAATACGAAAAAAATTGTTGCATTAAGTTTTCTTTGTATTTGCCAGCTGGCAGAACCATTCTTGGCAGAGGGTCAAACTTTGTGAGTATTTTCTGGAAGGGTGGATGGAGTTTTGATTTGAGCAAGTAAAGCGTTGTTAATGTTGATCAATGTTTTGCTGTGTTTAGGTCGAAGGTCGCGGCGTGTGTCAGATGTGCGGGATGTTGCGGCGGGCAGCAGTCTGATGGTGAATAAGCGTATACAGACTGTGGTTGCCGGTTCAAGTGCCAGCAGGAATACTGCTGTTGATACAACCCATCATCAGCAGCAGCAGCAGCAACAGACATCCACGGACAAGTCACTGGCTTATGCAACCAGCTCCCGACACGTCACTGACAAAACGATGACACATCTGTATGGTTAGTATTACCGTTAAGTCAGTGGTAACTCTTTTGCAGTGTAGTAAGCTGTACTGGAAATAAGTCTCGGTCTTGGTGGATCATCATCTTGGTGCCAGTCTCGGTCTCAGTTTTATTCTACTCTTGACAATCAAATGTCTTTGTCACTTGTCAGAAAGTGGGAGAGTCTCGTCTCAGACTCAAAATTCAATGTTTCTGTATTATCTTGCTCGTGACCTCAAGACTTAATTGTAGCTGTCAAGGTCTCAGTTACATCTTTGATCATCTGGTTTAGGTTTTGTTATTTGGTTTGGTCAATTGTTTATTTTGCTTTTGTACATATGGGTTTTTAGTATCTAAGCTGGAAGTCTCTTGAGATACATTAGGCCTATAAGAAATTGGGAGGTTGTTTTTATAGTGACAAGGTTGAAGATTGTTGATGTAGTTTATTTTAGATTTTAATATTATTGTGTTGTTTGTGTTTTGTAACCTCTGTTCAGTCTGTTGTATTCATCATAGTGGTATAATTTGTTGTAAAATTTTACCATTACAGACAAGGTGGCTAATCATAAGTATACAAGTATCAGCAGTGTATTATGTGCAGTTTTGCTGTATATTATTGCATCCACTGAAGTGAGCTGAAGCGAAGCAGAAAAGGTTGTTTTTGGCTTTTTTTGTTGTTTGCTGGTTTACACCAAAAATTATGATGAAGTTTCGTGGAGGGATTGGGCATGGCTGATTAATTGGACTTTTGTGGTGATCTCACATTTGATGTGAATTTTGAATATTTGTCTAGGATTCATTGGATGACTTTAAATTTCGTCTAGACCTAAGTTTTAAACTATAGTTTTAGACCAAAACCTAGTTAATGCAAAATTTAAGTGACGATTAAATCCGGTTTTAAGTAGGGTTTTAAACCGGACGCTTCCGCTGAAACCAAAGTTAAAACCGAACATAATACCAAACTTCGGTTTAAACGCAAACTTAATCTGAGCAATCCAGTTTCAAACCTGATCTCCGTAATGCATCGAGATATAGGCGTTTCTTCTTAAAGACAAGCCTTTAGGTTTGGTTTAAAACCAAAATCACTTTAACTTTCGATTTAGCGAAAACAATATGGCGTTTCTTTACCCAGCGGTTGCTATTGCTGCCGGCTTTCTAGGACCCAATTGCCTATGACATGTGCCTAATGTACAGCGCGAATCATGTTTATCTGACAAAGATGAGTTTCTTTCAACACGTCTGAGTGCTAGACAAATTTACCAGCTAGCCTTAGAATACATCTGGTGATGTCGTCAGGCTGATGGAATATATAATATCTGTGTATCGTCTGGATATTTATAGGGTACCAAGGAAGTAGGTTTTCAGTTTAAAACTTAAGTTTAAAACCGAGCTTAAAACTGAAGTTAATCTGAGCATTGGTTTAAAACCATGCTTTGGAGTCCAGATTAAGGTTTGGTTTAAAACTATAGTTTAAAACTTAGGTCTAAGCGAAATTTAAAGTCACCCATTGCCATTAGAAGATAGGAACTGCATTACAGGTAACTCAAGTCCATTGTATTCACCAGGTGGCAGCATGTGCTTGGCAGAGATTTGAGATTTTTGATCACTTGTAGTTATGTTAGCGAAGAAACCGCCATCAGTATGTCCAGTTTAAGCTGGTATCTGATGTAACATAATGTGAGAATGTCTGTGTGTGTGCAATATCAGCAGGTCTTGACCGGTCGGATGACGAGGCTTTGTATGCAGACGCGTCAAGAGAAAGACTGAGTCTGCTGCACACTGTGAGCCACGTATCGCTTTGGCAGAGAATACTCATGTTCTTCGGTAACTGCTGCTGCTGCTTGTTGATGTTTTTTTCATCCACATCAGTTAGCACAAAGGGCAGCTGACCCAGAACATTTTATCCAGCTAGATCGTATTGTGTTCAGTGCTAGAAATTTGATTGGGCAAATGCTTGCAGTGGAATCATAAATTATTCTGTGGCTGGTTCAAGAGGGCATTATTATCTTGAGCTTGTTAAGTTTGAACACTGATTTGTCTCGAGTCTACTAACAGTGCAGTTGCTGTTTCAGTCTGTGCATTTATTAAAAGAATATGCTTCAGTCTGCATTTCATTCTCAAGACTGCTTTGATGCTTTTGGCTATGCCACAGGAAAGACATCTAATCTATGTAAGTTCTGACACAGTAGTTCCAAGTAAGTTATTTTTTTGTGGTTTCCAAAATGTATGCGACTGGATGTGACTGTCCTTACTTTTAGTACCGTGTGATTCTGCGAACTTATAGCAATGAATAACCCAGTAATTTGTAGAACGTTTTCCACTTTTTTGGAAATTCTTCTCTTGGATGACATTTGCAATAATTCTGCATGAGTTTGTCCTGAAATTTACTGTTGGTTTTCTCAAAATTTTTAGAAAAATTTTGCCGGAAATTTTCCAACTCACAGCCTAATAATATACACTACACTGTCATTCATTAATGGTCATGTTGGACTTTAACCTGTTATACCACTGCAGACATAGTGCTCAAGAGAGGTAGTGTGAGTGAGAATGTGCCATAAGACATAGAGTGTGTGCATTGTAGTGAAGGTGCCAGTGCTGCTATGGATTGTTGTGACAAAGCCAGCACAGTTGCTGGTGTCATACACGTTGGTCGCATTGAGGACGATGGCTGATACAGTCTACGCGATGTTTACGCGAACCGCTTCCAGCCAACTTACCCGTATGCTTTTTTATACTGCGGTCGTTCTTTTCAGTTATTTTTGCTGTTGCGTTGTTGCAAGTGTACCAATTAAGTGGCATGTAAAGTCGTCAAACAGTTTAACCAGGGGGCAGAATGTGACGGACATATGGACAGACAAACCACGCTACGATGAAATGTATTGTATGGGAATAGGCAGAATTGGTCATAGCTTCGGTGATGTCACTTAAAAAGTAAGCAAACTGCGTCAGAGTTAGTGCAGCTGTGCAGTTGATGCGAAGTTTTGTTGTATATATCACAGGTTCTGTGGGTTCTCAGATCTCAACAGAAACAGTCACCAGACGTCATCGTCATCAGTCTCAACGTGCAGGCGCAGGTGATGCTCACGAGACGTCTGCCATGGCGGTGACCAAGTCGACGTCTGTAACGACAGAATCATCTCTCTCCATCTGGCAGCATTTTGTCGTGGCTCTTCGATCTGTGGCATACTTCTGTCTGGTTGCATGTCCTGCCGGTATGATTTAGAATGTTTTTAAAAGTCATTTTTCAGTTAATCAGTAAATTTACAAAGTGCCCCTCAATAAACAAAGTCGTCAGAGGTGCATGTTGCGAGTAGGCTGAATGACTTTTATTCATGATGCAACATTGTCTACTAGTGTTACTGTTTCAATTGTCGGATGGCGGTGGATTAAAGTTCGATCTACAGCAGCTCACTATGCTAGCCTGCCTATGGTCATAAAATTAATTACTTAATTACTTACTCATAAATATGTATGAATTAAATAGTCTATGGCAACTTGTAAACAAAACTTCAAAACACTATTTGACAAAACAAATGTTTTGCAATGGTAAATATGGCCACAGTTAGAATTCAGAATTGATTATCAGGGCATTAAACCAATGTCTGTGGTATGCTGTATGAGTTAGGGTTAGCTCGGTTAGGCTTAGGCATATTTACCGTCACAACAGCATCGTGCGTTTGACAACACATTTAGTTGCTGTTGCTGACATGTCATTTTATTTTTGAATTCTAGTGGTATTTTAGACTGTTTTAAAGAACAGTGCAAGCAGCAGCGCAGGCTGTTACTTTTCTCTCCCTCTTCAGTGAAATGGCTCTTCCTTCTCCCTCCCCTTTCCTTGTTGTATCTGTAATAGTAGTAGTAATGTTTAAATCACTTCACTTGGTGCATTTGGCAGAGATATGCTCTCTCACGAGAGCCTTCTAGTTATGCTTTAATAGTTTTATTTCTGAAATTGCTTTACATATGATTGTATTACTTGTAGTTGTTGTGAATACTCGATATATTTTTACATTACAGTTTTTTTTTGTGCAAAGTAGCGTTTACCTGCCAAAGTTCAAAGTATATATTTTGTTGATTATATGAACATTTTTACAGTCATTTGTGACATTTCCGTTTTAATGCATTAAAATTGCCACTTTAGAAAACATTGCCGGCAGCTATGCACTTAGATTCTCAGTTATGACAGTGTTGTGTTGTTTGCAGGTGTGCTGTATGTTTTGTCAAAAACAGCTCTGGCTCCCATAAAGATTGCTGGTGAGTTAATTCCGCAGTAGTATCTACTGTTTGAACACTCTCAGTCCTTGGCTCATAATGTAGATTATTTTGATGTCTGCTGTCACACCTGCATTTAAGTTATCATAGTTAGCATGCATTTGTTTAAATTGGCTTGGGAAGTCTACCGTATTTGAAAAGTGATGCTTAGTGCAGCATGTGTGTAGCACTTATTTTTGCTTAATAGAATGTTAGATAAAAAATTTGTCTTCCGTCGGATTGAAATGAAGGAGTGATTCTTGCCAGTATATAGAAATGTTGCCAGCATCATTTTGCATCAGCTGTAGTTCATGAAAATAGCATACATCTAGTAAACGTGGTGCATTTATGTCCTGTAATAAAATGCTGCTGTTAATGAACATAAATGTACAAAACATCAGTTTATACACTTGTTAACGGCAACATTTAAGGACTTGCACATCAAAAACAGCAAAAATTACAAAAGGTGATATTGCCGGCATCACACTGACTGTGTGTCAATGTGCTGCTGAATAGTATCACCTTTTGTAATTTTTGCTGTTTTCGATGTGCAAGTTCTTAAACGTTGCCGTTAACAAGTGTAAAAACTGATGTTTTGTACATTTATATTTGCTGTTTTAGTACTAAAATACTGTTTTTACGCGCGAAAGCAGCTATGCTTTCAGCGCGTCTTAGCTATCGCAATTCTGTCCGTCCGTCTGTCTGTCTGTCCGTCTGTCACATGGGTGGATCAGGCAAAAACGGTCCAAGCTAGGATCTCCAAATCTTCACCATTGGCTGCCTGGAAGACTCTAGTTTCAGGAACCGTAAAGCTTTTTCATAAATTCGAAGGGGGTCACCCCGAACGAGG
>Ga0209671_1001576_pt1 | contig 19357 bp, 19 predicted proteins | sample WorMetHERISLAND2_2_FD_187401 | JGI IMG/M metagenome (GOLD analysis project Ga0209671, IMG submission 187401) | Marine gutless worms symbiont microbial communities from Max Planck institute for Marine Microbiology, Germany - Olavius geniculatus... | ecosystem: Host-associated > Annelida >...
ACATTAATTAAATGAAGATTCATACAAAATTACAAATGCAAGCAACAAAAAACAATTAAACCGTGAAGCATGGACAAGATGTAACTACTTACAACCTTAAACAGAGAGAGCGCAAAACTTTACGAAGCACCTTTTCACAATTATTATGAAAATTAACAAACAAACAGACAAATTTAAATACCTAACAATCAGTACAGAATGTAGGTAGCACCAACGCAAGTGATATCACACGCCATCGTCGTCCTTTGCACATAACATAGACATGACATAATAAAATCCAGCAACAATTAAAAAATTCTTAACTTTTGAAACATGAACAATAATCATCAATGATTTCATAACCATTTTAATGATTAATGGTATACAGCAGTTACTAACCGCAGCTTTACGTGTAACATCTGCGCTGGCCTGGCCGCTAATTACCAATAAACACCAGTCCTATGCATTTAGTCTTTTTTCCAACTTGTTAATTTTCGAACTGGGAAACTGTAGGTACACAAAAATCAAAAAATGTTGCTCAAATCTCATTATTTTCAGCAGAATTTTGTTATGACATGTAAGATAAATGAGCTGTTCGGCATTTTATTGTACCAGTAAATAAGTAAGCAAGTAGATATGGCCTAAGCTGATGAGCAGTCAGCGTTTCAGTGTATGCTAAATTATTTGTCATCATACTGCGATTTGATTACTAGTCTCAACAGACAATGACAACAGATTTTAGCAAGACTTATACAAGCTGGCTGTAATACACGCATTTACACAAAGTAAGGTTGGCAAAAAAGTTGGACAGCATCACACCGATGTTGTGCAAATCCAAATCACAAGTACCCATACAGAAAACAGTCTAAAGACATTGAAAGAAGAATATCGCAAAACAACTGATAACACGGTAAAATGCAATTACAGAAAACGAACCATAAAAATACATAAATAAGTGCATATTTGTAAATAATGTGCACCAAATATTACTGAATAAAGTTAATAAGTTATATTAATGAATCACTGAGAAAAAGAAAAACCTCCACCAAAATGGCTAACGACTTTCACAAATAAGTGCAATAATACCAATAAAAAATAAAGCAAATATATATCCAGGTTGTAGGCTATAACCCACAGCCAATATATGCACTGATGTAAGAAAAAAAGATAATTATAAGAAACTGCGATCACCAAAGCCACAAGCAAAAAGCATGATTTGCTACTAAAAATAACCTAATATTTGAAGGATTAATCAGCGACACATGTCAGCTATACCTGGGCAGTGGGTACATACCCAAAAAGCACAGTGATGGGATTACGGGATTTATTGAATAAACCCACCAAAAAACCCACAAACAGATCTAGTCCAATTTTAGTTTTGTTTCAATAACAATGACACAGTTTATTGTGCTTAAGTTTTCTTTACACTTTTGCATCTATCAACTTGCAATTTTTACTCCGCCAAGTGTGAACATAGTGAACACTGGAGGAGATTATGAAACTGGTCGTTTAGTCCGTCGTTTCGTGTGTCCGTCGGTGTGTTTGTTTGTGTACATGTACTTTTAAGCACCACATCTCTCTATAACAGTGCCAGATAGACGCATGGTCACAATGGACCACCCATAAAAAGTCAACTGCCGGGAGTCAAATGGTCACGTGGTCGATGACGTCACGTGACCCCGAAAGGTCAAGGTCGTGACCCCATCATCTTTGAGGCACCATATCTCCATAACTGTGCCAAATAGATGCAAGGTCACAATGTAGTAGTAGTAGTAGTAGTAGTAGTTGTAATGTACAAATTACTTCACTTGGCGGAGATATGCACTCTTACGAGTGCCTTCTAGTTATCAGTTCATTTGATGCGGACGTTCTCCGACAGTGTGCATTCTAATAACATAGAATCCATAAAAAACCACCCAACAAATTGCTTTTGAACAAATTTTCAAAATCAGGTTTAAACCCCTCCACCCAAAAAAAACAGCAAAAAATCACCGGGTAAAGCTCTTGAAAAACCCAGGTTTTCGTAAAACCCTATAGCTACATAATAATGTGATGCCAGATAATGAATGAAATATTACGTGAAATACGAGTGCAACTTTATTACAAAACACATGACTACCAAGATAATAACTATTTAGCTAAAATAGAACCTTGATAACAAAAGCGATAGTTGATCGAAAAAAAGAGTTTAGTTTTGTCAATAAAAACAACAACAGTGTAAATGAGACTTCAGCCGACTAAAAAACAAGCTGCTCCAACAAAACCAACAGCATTCCAGTTGTGAATGCATTCAAATGGATACACCAGAGAATAAGCAAAAATACTTTTTTATTAAAGCAAACAATTTACATGCATTTCTTGCCAAAACGAGCCATTTTCAGATCAATATTGATAAGAGTTGTAATATGGGATAATTTTCACCGCAATTTTTACGCACGAGAGCATTCTGTCGCAGTGACAAAATTTTGTGCACCTGGGTGAGGGGTTCCCCTTGAACGGGGGCATGAAAAAGGGGTACCCCATAAAATTTGCTTATTTTACCGCTATTGGCTCGTATAGTAAACGGTTACAGAAAGGCACAGACATGCTGCTCATTGCAACAAGCACTGGCGATGAGCTTCATAAGAATGTCAACAACGATGACCTTAAATGACCTTGAGCCACCAAAATAAGCTGTTTTAGTGATTTTTTTTCATGATTTCGGGCTGTGACACACATTTTAAGAGTGAACTGCGCAGAAATGGCTGGAGACAGACCAAGACAACTTGCGTACCTGGTACAAAATTTTCAACACTAAGCATAGATTTTATTGCTGCAAGTTCGGACCCCCTAGGTTCAAGGAGAGTGGCGCATGCGGGCGTCAAATAAGGGTACCCCTGAAAAGTGGTTATTTTACCACTATTGGCTTGTGTAGCATGAAAACGCTTGCAGATATATGCAGACATGCTGCTTATCATAACTAGCACTAGCGACACGCCTTTCAATGGTGTCAACGTCAATGACATTGAATGACCCTGAACCTCCAAAATAAGGGGTTTTAGTGTCTTTTGCGATTTTTGGCTGCGAGGCGCACATAGAGTATTGCGTAGAAATGCCTGGCGATACACAAGGACAACCTGCAAGCAGGAACTGCTAAGGCTTTCTGCTAAGGCTCTCGCGCGTCTCACGAGCTTTGCTCAAATTACTTGTTTTAGATATTTATGTGACATAGACGATATACAGCTCAAAATAACACACGGACAGTGTCTGTGTCAAAGCCAGCATGTGCTTCATCTGACATGACGTAATAACAGACAGATCCGCAGCCAAAGCAACTGTTTGACGAAATCAGCAAATATATGCAGCATTCGTAAAGCTCCAAAGATGTGCAGATCCGCTCATCACAAAAAAGTGGAACTCACACTTACAACCAGCAGTTCGTTGTGGTACACAAAGTATGTGCCAAAATCTATTCTCTGAAACAGCTGAACACAGCAACAACACAAGCACATGCATCACGCGCCTAACTGCAGCTTCGGCTCCATGCAAACACGAAATAAAAAAATGATGAGATCCTTGCACAGCTCCTAACAGTAACCCATCTCAGAGTTACAGAGCGTCAACTGCCGTATGGGATCACACATTGCTACCTGCAACCCAACATAGGTGAACGTGCCCTGCCTTAACCATGGCCAAGCAATCTGGCACTGTGGTTGAGTTGATCTTAATGGTTGGCTATATATACCTGTCCACAGAGTACTACTTACCCTGGATAGCAAAGTAACCAAATAATAACAAAATCTACGAGCATATAATAACCAAATAATTCAAAATACAACAACTAAAATGAAAATTAGCACAACAAGCATGCCAACAAAACAGTACACTGTAATACAGGCAGACATGCTTTCATGACATCTGACTTGCTTACTTATAATGACATGCTTCTTACTTTATTATCCCACTCTATAGGGTCAGTTTGTGTGAATAACAGTTGTGCAGAAATATCGTGGCTCAAGTAAGCACCACTGCACAACAACTTTCCATGAATTCATGACACGTCAGCCAGTGAAATGGCCCCGAGAGTTGAATCGGTGACTCGGGACTGCAAAACCAACACCCTAACCATTAACCTTATAATTTTCTTAGCAATCATTCAGAATCAACCACCGGTGGCATCTTGATAATCCGAAGGCTCAACAGTCCAAAAGTTTCAGGGTTCTTTTCTATACACTTACACCGACGTTCACTCAGTCTGCACATTTATTCTCAACTAAGTGCAGGGTTAGGGTTAAGGTAAGGGTGAGAGTCAGAGTTAGTGAAAATGGACGTTGTACAGTATATACCTTTAGACTACTGAACCTTTGGATTATAGACACACAACCCCACGCTAGTCATTCTTTGCTGTTATGTAGATGCTTGTTTTATTGCTATAAATGATAATTTTTAAAAACTTTTATAGTTTGCATTGTGAGCATTCTTGCATCGTGCCAAGTTCTGCTATTAAATGAAAACATGTTTATGTATATGGAAGGGAACAAACTTTACTGTAAGCTCATGCACACAACATGTATTGCTTACACATGCAGGTTACAATGACATACAAGCTATGAGTGATATTTCAAATGCGTTGATAGTGGTTGTCGTTACCTTCTCATGAGAGTCCGATCGGTGGAAGCTGGTTGCCGATCCATCGTGGCTCTGCGATCTCTGATGTCGATTCTGCAGCAGCTTTATTCGACTCTGCGTCTACAGCGTGACCACATGAGTGTTCAAACAATAATCAAAAGCCAATAACAATAACAACTAGAAGGCGCTCGTGAGCGCACATATCTCCGCCAAGTAAAGCGATTTAAATACTACTACTGTAAAATGTACATTGTACAAGTTTTCACAAGAGGGGGCCACCGTTCCTGCCGTTTGTGTATGACACGTGGATATGATGATGAGTCATCATGTACACATACAAAACGATGAACAGAACGACCAATCTCTTAATCTCCTCCAATGTTCACTACGTTCACCTTGGCAGAGATAATAACAATAATAAAAGCTATGTCAGCTCACTGCCTACATAATGCACAGTCGTCATCCTAGCTAAAGATTGGCACACCAGTAACTACTGCCCTGTGGTAATTAATTTTGGATTTTTATGCTATTTTTGCTTTCAAGTTAAGAGCCTGTACACGACTGAAAGACAACTGTACAGGCAAGACATGTACCATAATTGGACGTATTCGAAAGACAAGTCCACAAGCGTACAGACAGTACCAAAGTGCACGATAAACATGCTATGTTAAATAAAAATAGTTACAAACTATACATTGATTAATACGCAAATGTGTATACCGAGTGGCACTTAAAAATGCAACATGCACACTTCACATATGTTGAGGAATTGCAAAGTTTCAGAAATAAAGAGCCTCGATCACTGCAGTGAGAGATAGTTGATCATCTTAAGTTCTGCGTTCAAGGGATCAATATGACAGCTTGTCACTGCAACGATTGAGACTAATTGTTTGCAAAGCAGTGACTGTCCAACTGCTCAATCTACTGAAGGCATACATGTTTCACTTTTTATGAACTGCCCTGCCCCACCGTGGTCAGCCACCTCGTCGTGGTGGTGGGGCTTTGCACCGACGACCCGAAAGATTTCTAAAATCTGAAGGCAAGGAGCCAACTAAAAGCTGACCAAACCCGTGAGAGCAGATTTGCTACACGTTACCAGTGCTTTTGTGCTGGTTTCGGCTTTACAGCCGACTACGGCTTTACAGCCATTTATTTACGGCTTCACAGCCATCTACAGCTTTATAGCTGTTACCTGTAACCTTGTGGTTACATTCGGAGATGCGCATTGGGCCGAACTGATACGGCCTCAGCGCTGGGCAGGTGTAAGAGCTTGCCCACCCCGGAGGTAAGGTAAGGTAAGGAACTGCCCTGCACACTCTGCGTTCTGTTCACTCACCAGATCTTTGAGGACTTGCTGGAGTCTGAGTTTTTCCTTGGTCAACTTCTCGACCTCCTCGATGTTTTCCGTCTTCTTGTTTGGTGCCATTTCCAGCACTGCAATGTGGGCGTCCTTCTCACTGATGGCAGCCAGGATCGCCTCTTGCCTAGCAACCAGCAACCAGCAACAGTGAGTGAGTTAGGGAGTATGGTTTAACATACCACTCAACAGATTATAGGTCATTTCAGAGATGGTTATTAACTCAGCAAATAAAGCAAGTAAATCATGAACTGCAGTGTTAGCTAACTAGACTGGGTTCCAATAAAGTAAACAACTTGATCAAGTTACAACCTTCCTGTACTAATTCATTGATGGGGCGACTGAAAATGCGAGACTGGAAAATGGAGCACAAGAAAAAGCAGGGGTGAAAAAAGTGAAACTGGAATACAAAGAAAAATGAGCACCTGGGTTGGATGGTGTTATGATATGATATATATAATAATAAATTAGCACTGGAAAAACTGACGGACAGGCTGTTGGTTTAATCTACTACATAAACTAAAAAGAAATAAAATGTATGAAATAAAAATAAAATGAGAGAAACTGAAATTAGAGTGCAGTTGATTGATAACTTGATATGCGTAGTTCCACAAGTGCTAAGAAAGAACTGCTTCTGTGTCAAATCTTTGACGAAGTTTGTCAAACATACGGTGCAAAGTGCACAATATGCAACATTTGCCAAAATGATAGGGCTATTTGCATAACTGAATATCTGATATATTCTGCAGTAAAGAAATAATGGTACAGTTTTACGTGACTTTTTGCATGCAGTTATAGCCTTGGACGTATTATTTCATCTTCATGGCTGAAATTAACTACATTAACCACACACGTAATTTGTTTTTTCCTGCATTTTCCAGCCCTAAGTTTTTAGCGCTCCATTTTCCATTCGCGCATTTTCCACCCCTGCATTTTTGACTGCATTTGTGTCGCAAATTCCAGTCATGCATTTTCAGCGTGCCCTCACTGACATCTTCAGAAAACTGCTTTTTAGTCTTGGTATGGTATTTTTGATCCTAGACGACTGCTAGTATGTAGCTGATAATGTTGTGGTGCAGTTTTGGCATTGAATTAGTCAATCTGTAAATTTATACAGTGCCCCTTAAACACAGCTTTTAAAAATGTCTGTAACGAGTAGACACGATTGAAAATCCATGTCTTAAAGTCTAATTTGACACATTCTCAACTGATTTCACTGTTTTTCAATTCAGACAAAGTTCAGTTACAGTTTATCACTCCAAGTTAAATCAGAAGACACTCGTCACATCTTAAACATAAAGTTCAACTAAAAGTTAAAGGTAGGTTGGAATAGTGCTATAAAACCCAGGACAAGAAACAAAGGCACTTGCTAGTTACAGTTACAACAACAGTAAACTGATGAGCGTGAAGTCTTAAAGTCTTAAACTTTAAATTTATAGGCAAAACTGTGAATATTCTACTTAGTTTAAAGCGTTCAGCATCTGAATATTATTCTAAATCATGAGATTTAGGTCTCATTTACCTACATGACACTGGCAGCTGTAGTAACAGTGTGTGGCAGCAGAAAGCAAAGAAAGTTAACTGAAAGAAAGTCTGCAATAAGCTAAACGTACTTCATCTCATAGACTTCAATGAGCTGTCGCTTGGAGTCGGCCTGCATTGATTTCATATCTTCATCCTTTTCCGTCAGTTGACTCTTGGTCTTCTCCAGTTGCTCCGATGTCTCTGCGGAACTTTTCCTCATACCTTCTATCTCTTCCTGCAGTGACTCCATCTGCACCAACCAGACCGGTGTCACACAAACATGATTAGCACAGCCAATGTCCCACTCCATATACTAAATGATAATGGGAGAAAAACAGACAGAACTAGAAAGCAGTCAGAGCCTGCACACCTTCACCAAGGCAATGTTGTTCGCTAGGTGGCAGCACCATCTTCGGTTTCGCAGCGGTTTCCCTTATGCCCCATTGAAAGCAATGGTAACGAAAATTTTAAAGTGATCCAGAATCCAGGATTCCTTCTGGATCACCCCCAAAATTGAACCACTGGTTGTTTGTGCCATTCCCAACATACCCTCAAAATTTCAGAAAGATCCGTCCATAACTTTCTGAGTTATCTTGCTAACACACAGACAAACAGACAAACAAACAGTCTCGCAAAACATTACCTCCTTGACGGAGGTAAAAATAACAAAAATTACTAAAACTATTTACCAGACTATTTGATCAGCCTCAAAACATGCATCCATGAACAAGATTACCATAATAATTGTCCCTGTGCTACATTCGAAAATAAACAGCAAATGAAGAGAATAGATTATATTGTTATACATAAATATAAACTAATGAAGCACACTAATTCTTTTTCTCAGCTTCACCACAGAAAGTTCAAATCGAATAATAAATCAATTTATCGTGGAATGTGCAAAACACGTGCAATTCTTCGCTATAGTTTTTAACCCCGTGGAACCTTTATTACAGTGGTATAATAAAATAATAACAATAATCCAAATCAGACAACAGAGGATATTAATAACTGTTGTTAATCCTGTTTTATGACAACAAAATAATAAAAATGTGCAAGAGAAACTGATGAAAACTTGCAAAACATCAGTCAGCAAAGTAAGTTAAAATTTTATTTCATCATACCACCTAACTGACTGCAACAGTTATTTAGAACAACTCTTTGTATAACTAAAAGTGATGTTAATCTGTCAAAAATCTCGCACAACCAATTAGTGATGTTACATCTGACAAAACTGACCACGCGTTCCGTGTGCTCGAGCTTCATCTGCTGTTCGTGCATCACTACTTCTCGCTGCGCGGTGATACGGATGCTTTCCCGCAGCGCTTCCTCTAGCTCCGTGATCCGATGGTCCCGATCCTGAATCACACCCTGTACCAACAAATGATGATGTATGTTGCTGTATAAATGCACTCCCTGTACAAAGGCTTGGACACATCTACCTGTAATGGAAAATGTATTGAAGCAGCCCAAAATACCACAGATAAAAGCGACATTTCTCAGTAACAACACAATCCTACACTGTACCCGGAAAAAAGTCCCCTCTTACACCAAAAGACGAATACATATATGAAATTTTGCACTGGCGACCCAAACAGATGTCACACTGTGTGCTAAATTTTATTAGACTCCATGCACTTCATGGTTTAAGATTTTTAGAAAACCCACTTTTTTCCTGACTAGCAGAACTTTTGGCTTTCTAACCAATGGCATATTTATGAAAACAGGTAAGATATAAATGAGCAAATTTCAAATGATTTTAATCACGGACGGACAGATATCAAATACTAATTTATTGCAAGTCTTGTCTATATTCCTCACACATAGTCGGAAAAATACTAGCAACCACCCCTTGGTATTAAAAGTAAAATGTAAAGTTCAGTTACTTACTATAATGCTGCTTACAAGAGATGGACTCAAGACCAGAAGAACTTTACGATCTCGGAAGTCGCAGCTGATTGGAATGAGCTAACGATACCGCAGGGCAGTATGTGGCCATCCACTGCCCGTGTAAACAACTGGACCTGTGGTTTGCAGCAAGCAGACATACCACCACCCCAATCAGCCACACTAGGCCCTTACCCCATAGCCCATAAACTATTACTCATTTCCCATCCCGCAGAGGGTAGAAGGCTGAGTTGACCTCAGATGAGCAGCTTGCTAAAAACTGCTTGCAAATGAGCAATGGTGAGAATTGATCTCTGAGCAATACTAAGTCCCCTCACTGCAATACACACAGGAAGAGTACTAACCTTGAGCACGGACGTGTCGTCAGGTCCATTCTCCGAGCCGTGTGTTCCGCTGTCTGCTGCTGCAACCTTCCTCTCAAGCTGCTCTGTTAATGACGACACTTTCTGCTTGCTTTCACTCAGCTGCCTGTCACACGCAGCAGCAGTAATGTTCAGAATAATAATGATAAGAATAGTACTAGCACAATAAACAAAAAACAAGTTTTCCGCAGCTTTGGGAATTTTGATCCAAGCTATGAAATCTGCAATTCCCCAGACTTTCCACGTTTCTGCTAAGTTTTGTAGATATTGGTATTGGCCAGTAATGACTTTCACTTTCCAATTTAAACCCATGTTGATGAACACGTCTGACAAAAATGCCAATGTTTTTAAATCGATTGACTACTTCAACAGACATCAAAACTCCTCTACAATGCAAAAAGTATTCCCAGCACTGATAAAGTACTTCCTAATCAGCAATGACTAAACTACTGATGCAAAGATTGACAGATATTTTTGTAGTTTCAATAATGCAAAAAATCCCCAATTTAGTTAATAATTAAGGGGCCACACAAACAGGAAAATTTGCTGTGGTGAGCCACAAAATATGGCAAAGTGGCCTGCAGAATTTTAAAAAAAATGCCGCAGTGGTCGCTAATAATAATGATGTCAAATTTGACACATTTTGTAAAACTACTGACATATGATATAACAAGGCAAATGACTGTGTGTGAAAAGCATCATCACTCCATCAACAGAAAAAACGTAAAGTAAAGTGAAGTTTTTCCCAAGAATTACGGAAGACTGGGCAGCACTGATCTACGCATCCTTAGCCCTCAGCCAGACACCAGTTTTTACACTACGAGACCACGGATACAGGGCTAGTGCAACGCGCGGTGTGCCTGTTTACGTCCCAGCTTTCGCTGGTACTCAATGCGCCTACTCACGGAGGGATGGCCAGGCTGAGTTGACATGGGTGGCTAGTTGCATATCAAGATGGTTTACCCATCCAAGTACCAACTGGGCCTAGTGTTGATTAACTTTGTTGATGCAATCAACGACGCTACCAACTGAGCCAAACTAGTAGTCAGCTTACTGCTGGAGCTCAGTAAGCTGTCGGTCCTTTGACTTCTTCGTCGCCTCTGCCTCCCTCAGTGCAGCAGAGAGGTGTGAAGCCTCGACCTTGACCCGGGCGGCTTCACCCCTACACTCGTCCATCTCCCGCCGCATGTCTGCCAGTCGACTGTCAAACTCCGTCGACGTCTTTGACGCCATCTCAAGCTTCTGCTCCTCGGCCTATGCCACACGCAGGAGTCTGGCAAATTGAAGATACATTACAGACGTTCAGCTAGTGATAAGAACAGTCTGCCTGAATATGTCACCTCTACACTCTCCGTGGATGTCTTTCAGTCCAACAGAAAAAAATCATCTGTTTTCCATATTCTATTTCATACAACAGTGTCCGCTAGACCTCAAAATCGATGAAAGCGAGCAAATCGACTTGGCTCGTCAAGACTAAAAATTAATCGACTTGGTGGATTTCAACATCTAGTGTCCACGCACACTTTAGGACAGTTGCTTTAAGACACTTATTGATTATGTTCTCACTTACTTAATATTCTGCACAGCTCTAAATAAATGATCACCTGTCGAAGCTGTCGCTGAAGTTCATTGATCTGATCAGCTTTCTCCGACACGCTCATCTCAAGTCGGTTGATTTGAGTTTCTTTCACCAGCCGCTCAGACTTGAGTCGAGACATTTCCTCACGCATTTCCACCTCCTGACGCTATCACACGCAACAACCGCTCACGAATAAATATGAATAAATAAAGACAGACCACTTATGAAACTGTGTTCATATTTCAGCACTCGTCAGTCGCTGTCCAACGCTTCAACACGGCATGCTTGGCTGACACATTCCAATTTCCGAGTCCGCACTGTAACCACTAGAAACATAATTTCAGTTTAATATTTTGAATCGAGTATCAACAAATAAACGTGCACATTAATGAAGTGCCACAACGCTGTCATAAATTACAGAGTACTGGTACTCAACATACTCCTGAAAAAAAAACAAAATTAAACACCAAAATAGCGGGTTACATCCCAGCAGTTCGTAAATACTGGCAATCAACAGGACAGATTAAGCTGGCTTCAATATGTCAGATATGATGCTGACTAAAGATGGAAATGAAAACTGGAAGAACTAGACAGGGGTAACTCCTAAAGTAGTCACGTAGCTTATGAAAATATGAAAAGTTTAGTCGTTGTTCAAGTAAGAAACAGCGACTAAAACAGCCACTGAAACGGTCTGTGCATGTGTGTGGTTTTCACGCAGATAACCTGTTATCCATGCCTTTGGAAACGTTTGTCCCCCAGTCAACTGGCTATGGTACTAACAATGACTACTAACTGCTGCTAATACTACTTTGAATGTTTGTTTAACTAGCCATATATTCCAGACTTACTTCAGTTCAGACTGGGTTCCCAAAAACTAAGATTGTGAAAAATTTGTTATAGCACTGACTGGTGAAAATAATACAAAAAGCTATTATGACCACCGAGTTTGCTTTGTTGATAATGTCATTGGTCACACCAGCAAGTTAACAAACGCCATGCCTGGTTAGTAGTTGGATAAGTGACCATCGGCAGACAACCAACTGTGTACCTGTGCCAGGTCAACTCAGCCTGGCCATCCCTCCATGAGCAGGTGTGATGAGTACCAGCAAAAAACCGTGACATGAATAGGCACACTGCACAATGCACTAGTCCCGTACAAGTGGTCTCGCAGTGTAAAGTGGTCTGGCTGATCACGGAAAAAAAACGAATATCTGTGCCACGCTATGGCATTTCTGGTACATGTGAAGTCACTGAGACTGGGATTTTTCGGTCATACAACACGAAAATGCAAAAGGCTAGAAAAAAATGGTTCAAGAATGTGTGCCGGGTTACAGAAATCGTAGTCGACACCGCCAACGTTAGACAGATGACATCAAAGAAGGACTGGAAAAAAAAACAATGAAGCAGATGCAGCAACCGAAAATTGCAATTGTTGGAAAGGGATAATACACGCTAGCAACCCGTCTTTCAGAGGAAGGCACTGAATGACGACGACAGTGATAGGCATTTTGGCTCAGAAAGGACTTTACATTTTTTATAACTATCATAAAATTCATTAAACCGCTCATTAAATGTCTTATCATAAACTGATAGTCTCAGCTAAGTGCAGTGAGATCACTCACCTGTCTGTTGTTGACATCAGTCTGCAGTGCCTCAGACCGTGTTTTATGTTCCGCAGACTTCTTGGTCAACGACTCAATCTCATCCTGATGTCGCTGCTCTAAACGTTCACGCTGCTCTCTCAGTCTGTAACATTAGCCGGCCAACAATATGCTAGCTACTTATCATTTAGTTCAATATAGATGCTGTCTACCATGTATGTATACATAGCACACACATTCTTGCTTAACCAGCCCACTTCCGGATTTACTCCAAATTATGCCAGTCACGAACAGTAAACTTTTGAGAATTATAGAAGCTAGCCGACCTATCCATTGTCCAAGCAAATGCAAAGGAGCAGCAAAACAAAACATGCTGCAAAGATGATACATTTTTATAGCAAGCACAGACAGTAGTTAACCATCGATGTAAACTTTCGTTCGATTTTTGCCTAACCTGCCCATCTGCCCATTTTTCCAAATTACACAATGTTCTGCCAGGCCGTCTTAAGAAACCTTTGGAAAGATTATGACACCATATAGACTGAGTGTCATTCCAGTATCAATTCAATAACACAAAGCAAAAAACAACAATAAATAAACACAGCTACATTTGCAAACGGCTGAACACCATTATATTAAAAAACAAAAAACATTAGAAACGGTAAGCAACAAACCGTTCAATCTGTTTGTCTTTATCAGCAAGTAGTTCCTCCAGGCCCGAGACAGTGTCATCCGATGAACTGTGATCAGCTTGTAATGACTCCAGCTTAGCACGCGTTGACGTTAGCAAAACGTCTTTCTCTTTCACCAAGTCTTCCAAGCTTTCTATCTGCAATCCAGGCAGATAAACAACAGCTTCAGTGCAACAGAATATTGCTGTTGTTGTTGAACGTTGTTGTTTTAGTTGCCACCACTACCACTACAACAACTACTACTAATGACTCCAGCTTAGCAGGAGTTTATGTCAAAAGCACATCCTTTTCTTTTACTGAGTCTTCCAAGGCCACTACCTGCTCAATGAGACAGATAAACAACACATTCTTTATAGCAGAATACTGAACATTGTTGTAGTTGCTGCCATTACTACTACTGCTACTACTGCAACTACTACTGCAATGACTCCAGCTTAGTACGAGTTGGTGTCAGCAGCACGTCTTTCTCCTTCACCGAGTCTTCCAAACTGTCTATCTGCTCCAATCTGACAAATAAATAGCAGCTTCATTCATTGCTGATCACACTGTTGTTGTTGCTTTTTTGTTGTTACTAAAACAACAACAACTACAACTACAACTACTACTACTGCTACAAAAAAACTAGATCCTGGCACATCCTTCTTCTCGAATGAATCATCACACTGATTTTGGTTAAATTTGTATGCCATTTTGTTTTCGAATTAAGAGCCCACCATACACAACTGATAGATTAGCAAAACCCATACCAATACTGTAGCCATTAAAATGGCCACATAATACTAAAGAAAAAGCAAAAAAACTGCATATAAAAACACAAACAGCCAACTCCAATAACCTGTGAAGACTGTGAAACACAGCGCGATTAACAAACAGAACAGCACACTGAAAAGAACAGAACAGCCAGCCAGACAGACCTTGCGGTTGAGTATTCCAATCTGTCTATCAGACGTCGAGGTCTTGTCTGAGACATCACTGAGCTCTGTCTCAAGACGTTTCTTGTCAATCTGAAGTCCAGCAAGCTGCTTTGACTTCTTGTCCAGTGCCTCGTCCTTCTCACGTAGACGATCTCGCAACAGCTCCAACTGGGCAAACAACGAAATAAAATATAAAATGCTAAAAAACATAAAAGTTGCATACAGCAACTAATCTCAAGTGATATGGAGCATCACCTGCTATACGGGATCGCACAGTTACCTGCCACCCAACACAGATAAACAAACCACACCAGTCAGACAGGCTGTACTCGATTTACCCAGCCCCGGTGGTCATCTGTATACCGAGATGGTTTACCTGTCAATAAACAGTCAACCACTTTAGTAATAACTACCTAATAGGAACCCAACTGAAAGCTGCTCACGAAGTCTTATCGTGAGTCCACGGTCATTACTGTAACAGTGTTATACCACCAAGCCACCAGAACAAACAAAATTCATTTAAAGACTATTGAAATAACAATCTCAAATGTTGCATCTTAGTAGAATTAACCGATTTTTTCACACAGTCAATCTCACAACAGCACCAACCACACAAAAGTAAAAATAAAACCCAGATGAAGGCAATGCCATAAAGACTACACAAGATCAAGCGCAGTGGAGAAAATGCATATTCGACCTCAATGGTCTTCAACAAATTACAATGAGAAAACAACAGAACAGAAGATAAGAGAGCACTGGAAGAGGCACAGCAATGGCGTCCTACATCAGTCTGAAGCATGGCAGCCTGTTCTTCCTTGGCGGTGATCTGCTGACGTAAGACCGACACGTGGTGGGTATGATCCTCCTGGTGTTTGTCCAATGTGTCAAGTTTCGTTCTCAGTGCTTCGATCTCAGCATCTCGCTGTCCAACCGTTGCACGCATCTCTTCGACCTACATCCGTACAACAGCGGAACGTAAAACTTCCAATAGAAGCCAAGTCTCGAATAAAATCAACCAACTAAGCAAGCAATCAACTGACTGCATGCTCTAACAAATAGCCGACACACTGTCTGCGGTAAGCACTGTGGCATGCTGCGATATTTATAGCAATGACATCAGCACGTCAGCATCAACCAATAGCTATCGACAGGGACAGTAGAAAATCACGGCAAAAAATAGCAAAAAAAACGCGAAAACTTTTGCGAAAATCGGAAAAATCAAGGCATCAGGCTACGGGCCCAAAAACCATTATAAAGTCTATAAAATTCAACATCTAGCATTGACGTTACCGAAAAAACAAACAAACACACAAAAAAAAACTTAGCGATGATGCTAAAAACATTACCATCACTATTGCTGAGAGTAAAAATGACAATAAATGCAAAAATCAGGACAGAAAATTTGTATCAACTACACCAATTACAGATGTCCAATGATTAACATTTTTAATTTTGTTAACCTTGGGTTTAATTATTTCAACGGCAAATTCCAAATGCATTCAATCACAGTTTGTTACACATATATATTTGTTGTGTTATAATCAGGCATCATCAACCAACAGAACACCGTCTTATAATAATGCTATAAGAATTCATCAAAATACAAATCCTATTCAATGATGTGATGACGAGTTGGCAACCTCTGTTGATAAGCGCATGGAGCATTTATTCAAAGACTGTTTTGCTGCTAATTTATAGCTCACACGCTGCACCAAACACTGCCGGCTAAAGCGAGTATCTTCACTTTGCTACCAGTGACAGAATGAACTATAACGCATTCAATGATGCATAAATCGGACAGCTAACAAACGCTGAATCAGTATCTAACACAATGACGAACCTTGTCTTTGAGCTGCATTTCGCGAATCTTCAGCGTCTCCATCTGATCTTTGTTGGCGCTAAGGTTAATTGATCTCAGCCGAATCAGCTCGTCTTTCGACTCCCTGAGGTCCTTCTCCAACGAAGCCACTCGGGAATCCTGCCAGCACAAACCACTCCAATCAATCTAACAGTCAGTTAGTCAGTCAAAACATTGATATAGCACCATGTGTATGCATCATAGTCACCCAATGAAGTAGATAAACTGAAAAATCATATGCAAAATGCTGCTCACATCTAAAAAATCTTGGTCACAGTGAGGCAACGCTATGGCATCTACCAGCTAAGCGCTAACTAAATGACAATGACGACATCTAGAAAAGGTGAAAATAAATCGGCCGAAATGTTGAGATATAAAATAGATCAAGAACTGTACTGCTATATGAAGCTCGTACATTAACTGTGTGATGTGGGACTCTGAAAACACGAAATTAGCAGTATTGTGTTGAGCACCCTTGCAAGAATCAAAAAATTTCTGGCCTTGCTAGATACACATGAATGAGACAGAAATACAAATAATCGATAGTGATCACAGATCTCAAACATTCCACAAAGAATAGGGTGACCACCTAGCATGTTTTGGCTAGGGGTTCGACCCCAAAAGATTTCCCCTCCCTTGTGAGGTTAGGGCCCCCCATCTAACACAATGTTTCAGTGGACCCCACAACAGTACCTGCCAAACGGCATCTATACTAAAGAGTGACATGGGGACGGCGGTAATACCGCAGTAACCACGGTAATTACTGTGGTAATGGGGACAATAACTGCAGTATTCCCGCAGAAATGGGGATAAAAGCCATGGTAATACTACAGGGATGGGAGTAAAATTTGTGGTACACCCGCAGTAATAAGGACAGCTACAACTTTTGTGTATTTGCTGTAAAAATACATGTGGGAATAACACATTTCACTAAATAGTACTGGCATGTTTCGAAATGTTGATAACTTGTGTTTATGTACACTGATAGCGTGGGGCATTGTAAAATGTTATTAATTTGCAGTACATTAGTAACCAAGAATAGAAAAGTGCAGATTATTAGCGGCAATTATTTTCATCAACATAACGATGGGGATGCAGGTGGGGACAAAGCGTGTGGGGATGGGGATGTTATTTCATCCCCATGTCACTCTTAAGTCCATATTCTACACCAGTCGAACAGCTGAAGCAGAGGGCGTGAATGTGACAGACAAACAGACAGACAGACCACGATACACTGAGATGTGTAGAAACAAGCAGTATTGCTGCGATATAAGAGCAATTCCACGTAACAATAATGAATCCAGCAGCTATCATACCATCTCAGACTCTTTCTGTTCAAGCAGTTGTTCCAGCTGGCGAATGTGCCGTGCCTCGTCAGATGACTCGTCCAACGGCTGACTGCGACCTGAACAAATAAGCAACCATTTAATCAATCACTGAATCAAAACACACTCATACAGCACCGTAAGAGCTTTGCAAACAAATAAGCGAACTTTCTCTTTTTCTTCCTTTTTTGAACTGTCCAATGGACCAATTGTATGGTGGGGCACCCATTGGACAGTTCAATAAAATGTCGTTGTATTAAGGATGTAGTCCCGGAACTTATTGAACGCCCCTCATATATAGACCAACTGAACTGAAGCGTGATTTCAGCTCTGTCACTTTGTACGTGCCTTTAGAACTGGGGAGAAAATTTTTCGAGACACTCTAACGGAGCTTTCAGTCGCCATTCATGGCTGCTAGAACCAGTGTCCTGGAACCCTCTGCTGGATGACACAACACCATCTCAGTCACTCTCAACCTTCTGTCAACTCAACGCCTTGAAACCTGGCTATTCAAAAAATCATATATCCATCTTCATCTAACCTAATTACCTAAATAAGTTACTATTAGCACTGAACTAAGCCTTTCAAAAGGGCAACTACGATTCGAACTTCTGTTTTGACATATGGCGCATTACAAATGCAGACTATTTACTTACTTACTTAACTGTGACTGACTACCAAATTTTAGAAATCAAGCTCTCACCTTTAGCCTGCAGCATATCCATCAACTTGCGTATGCTTTCGTCCCTGGTAGCCAGCGTCTGTTTCTGCGTGTCAATCCGCAGTTCCATCTCTTGGATGGTTCGCTTCAACAGCTTCAGTTCCTTGGCAGCATGCCGGGCCGGGTCCTTGTCCTTGCTGCGACTTCCAGGCTCTGTGGTACTGGTGGGGTCCTGGATGGCTTCGCTGCCGGCTGGTCCGGAGGCTGCGGTGGTGTTGGATGAACTGGCAGAAAGACTCAAGTCTCGGAGAGTGTGGTTCTCCTGTTCCAGGTGCTTTATTGTCTCCACGTGTTGCTGAAACACAATAACAGTAATAACCATATATTCATACTACATTTTCACTGCTAATATCAGAACATTCATGTCAGATCGGATGCCATCAACCGAATGAGAACCGGCTGCCGGCAAGATCAACAAGTAATTTGAGCAAAGCTCATGAGACGCGCAAAAGCCCATAGCAGTTCCTGTTCGCAGGTAATCGTAGTCTATCTCCATCCATTTCGTCGCAATTCACTCTTTTGCAGCCAAAAATCGCTTAAAATCAATATTTTTAGGGTTCAAGGTCGTTCAAGGTCATCGATGTTGATAAATCCAAAAAGCCTGTCACCAGTGCTTGTTATGATAAGCAGCATGTATGTACCTATCTGCCACCATTTTTACGCTACGCGAGAAAATTGCGGTAAAATAACCACTTTTTAGGAGGGTAGCTGTCTTTGACGCCCGCCTGCGCCGGCCTCCTTGAACCTAGGGGGTCGGGACTTGGACAGCTAAAATCCACGTTGAATGCTGAAAATTTCATACGCAGGTTGTCCTGGTCTATCTCCAGCCATTTCGTCGCAATTCAGTGTTGAAATGTGCGCTGCATCCAAAAATTGCGAAAAATTCACTAAAAACCCCTTTTTGAGGGGTTCAAGGTCGTTCAAGGTCA
>Ga0209671_1001578_pt1 | contig 19351 bp, 12 predicted proteins | sample WorMetHERISLAND2_2_FD_187401 | JGI IMG/M metagenome (GOLD analysis project Ga0209671, IMG submission 187401) | Marine gutless worms symbiont microbial communities from Max Planck institute for Marine Microbiology, Germany - Olavius geniculatus... | ecosystem: Host-associated > Annelida >...
AAACAATATAAATTGCTGTTTGTCAAAACGTCACTGTGACGTCATCGACAGTAACGTGTAACCTGTTTTTAAAAATTAAATAGCATTTTTAGCATGAACATTTTTGAATGCCGAAAAATTGGTAGGCGGTCATGTTAAACAGTCTATAACTTCGTCATTTTTTAACAGAATCAAATTTTGTTTGGTTAGATGTAGCAGGTTTCAGCAAATAAACGTGTAAAATTTCAAATTAAAATTTCAAGCGGTCGCTGAGAAAACGGCGAAAAACTTTAGGGGGTTACTTTTTTGCCGCACCCTGTAGAGTGTCACCAATATAAACGCAGTTTTCTACAGCATATCGCTATTCTAAAACGTGAAACACTATGATGTCGTTTTTGGTTACAAACCATTAAGCTATGTTACACGCAAATACACAGTGTTTCATAAAAAGACTTCTTTTTCATAATTCACTCAAATGATGATCAATTTACACAAAATTTTTACCAGTCACACCTGGTCTATTGTGTGGACATAATAAAGACATATGCCTGATTAAACGGGTCTATTGTGACAGGCCAAAAAACAGTGCTCGTCAAAAAAGACATGTGAGGTCAACGGGTCTATTGTGTGGACATGTAGCCATATGTCAGACATATGACAGGCCGAAGTGCGGGCGCAGTACGCCTACAGTAGTTACTTACTAACAGTAAAACTATTCTGCGCTCTGTGATAAGTTTCCTGTTTCGATGTCGGTCGCTATAGCGGCGACATGTTCGTCGCAATTTCTGCGCACTATCAAAACCTGAGAACGCCTAAATATTGAGTGGTTCACTATTGTAGCAAACAAGGTAAGCATCAGAGCTAAACGTTTGTTGATTTCACTTCGCTTGAAAAATCGTATACACACTAAATGTTGTTGTCAACTACACTCCTTATGTCATTTCATGTTCTTTCGTTTTAACTTTTAGGCCACGCCTATTTTTTGCACTGTGTGTAATTTTAATAGTAGTAAATAAATAAATAAGTATAGTAAGTTATTGTATCAGCAGTAAGTTTAGTTTTATTTAAATTTAATTATAATTTGTAATGTTTTAGCTCAGTTGAAAGGCACAAGTATGTTAAAAGCCCAAGGCGATGGCTCGTGAGTATGACACAATCACTAACACCTACCGGATGAGCAAAAAATGACATTCTTTTCAACGACGTTAATATAAGCTGCAAAACACCAGATATTTTAACTGCTTGGACAATTGTTGCAATTGCTATTAATTATTTACCGTTTATGTGCGCGTTTATTTGAAAACATTTGCATATTTTTTTCGCAAATTTATTGTTTTTCCAAACGCACATCAAACAGCGTTCATCGCAAATTAACTCATTCACTGTGACGAGATTACAATTTAGTCGCATAAAAACAAAACGTCGGGCTTATTTATATTTACAAACGCCAAAAAATGACGTCATTCAGTAAAAAAATAACACATGATTAAACCAAAATTGCAAGTACTAATGCATCTAGCGCAAGAGAAAAAACTTAACAAAATACAGAGTGTCATTATTGGCCCATCTTGTATAGACAGCACCAATTGCAGCGCAGAAATGCGTGTAGATGCTATTTGCGTATAATTAGACCAAGGATGCTAAACTCATTTGCTCAATCATGGTTGTAGTTTAAAAATTGAACGGCGATACTGTTTTTCTGACGTTTTACCCATTGTCAAACCCCAGCGATTTACATCACAGTTTTAAACAGACTACAGCAGCCAGAAAATCAATTATATCTAAGGTCGGCTATTCTGCCAAAATTCAAACAACAAAACCTATAAATTTTGTAGAAATTATTTACGTTCTGTCTGTGGGAACTGAGAACACTATTGCATTCGCCATTCATGCAAAATGTGGTCTCAAAGTACCAACTTTGGCAATAAATTTCAAGCGTTTTGTAAACTTCGTAAAGAGTTTGTGATAGCACACAAAGGCTCAACATTGACTTTGATCTTGATACCAAAATGGAGCCTCTGATTCCCTTCGCCAGCGTAGGCAAGCCGTATTGAACAGTAGCATAATCTGACACATGTTCTGTAAACCGTTTACTCAGTAACTCACTTACGTACTTAGCCGTATGATCGTGTCCTATATATGGCTTATGTGCGTGTGCAGTGGTCCCGCACAAGTGCAGATGGTTAACTTAGCGTATCAGCATTCCCAGCAGGAAATCCATGTCGTACACGAGTTTCAGGAAGTCGAACAACCGCCTCCTCCCCACATACCGTGCTGCGAGAAGTGCTGCTGTGAAGTCTGCTGTCACAAGTGCAACTGCTGCTGCAATGGCTGCGAGTGCTGCAACATGAAGTGCTGTCTCATAGCCATCGCTATAATCGGAATCATTCTCATACCAATACTCATCGGCGTGGTCGCATATTTTTGTTATCACCGACAGAACGCCGGAGACGGTCCGGGTCCAAGATTTGGTATGGCCGTTGAAGCGTTTGTGGGTACTGCCCAGTCCTCGGCGACAGTCCCCCAGCAAGATAGAGAAATCTCACCTGGTAAGGGCGCTGTAGGAGCTTCAAGAGCAGTGGCTCCGCAGGTAACGAGTAGAAATGCTAGTGTGGCGACTGGCTGCTACTGTTGTTGACATTTTTGCGCGAGAACGGCCTTTTGCGGCATCTGATATTATGCCTTACACCTATTTGTAGTACATATTTTTTAATGTGGCATCGCAACTTTCGTAAGTGTGCTGTTAAAACATCATACTGGCAGATTAGTTATTTTGTAATTAGATAGTAACAGAGTTTAGTTTGTAAGTCTATAGGTTGTATAGCGAATATGCTATGTTACAATGATTGATTGACTCGGTGTTGAACGTAAGTTATGATGATGATGCGCATTCAGTTGAACTAGATTGTGGACGTGACAGTGCCATGCACACCCCTGCAGCCAATGCATTCAAATTGTGACACTATTGATATGATGACAAATCGGCATGTTCTGATGATGAATAGAAGGCCTCTGCCACTCCTCTCAAAGTCGTCGGCCTAGAAAGTGACCTAGTCGACTATTTACGAGCATATGCATGTCTGTGAAGGTCGTTTATGCACGCAGTCTTTCCCTTTCTTTCCCACTAGCCCATTATGTATACCATTTGCAGGTATGCCCTTGCCGAAATATGTTGAATTGCTGCATATTGCAGCCTGTCTATTTTGTTTGCATGTGTACAAAAGCACGAAATATGTGTGTGCCCGCAACGATTCGATATGGCAAATTTTCCCCGATATGTTAGAAATGTGCGCGCTGTTAAAGGCAACATTTTATAACATTTTCGAGTGTAACATTCGCTACGTTATTGTGCGCGCGCGGCCATGCACTTAATATGCAGTTGCGTTGACTTCACATTCAGACATGCCATCAATCGATCTGTTCAAGTTAAAGCGCGCCTCCTGACATAACTTGACTGTTGAAATGTTGAAGTCAAAATGTAGTTTTACGTCGATTATTGTCATGCTAGGCCAACTTGTCGGGAAACTTACTATAACAGAAGTACCGCAGACTAACAGTAACAATGACCGCTAGATTTACGATATACTGCTCCTTGTTATTATTACTGATGATTATTACTGATGAGGACGATGCTGATACACAAGGCTGTCAGTTACAATCGTTTTTATTCGGCACACATTTGCAGCAGTCACCGATGAATAAACAGTATTTTCTCTCATCACGACCGTAAAAGTGCGGCTATTTTAACCACTGTTTCCAGGGATGTTAACCCTCCGCTCGCAACATCTTGATTCTGTTTACTCGACAAAATAGAGAATGTTAGTTGGAATTATTGGACCGAGAAAAACACAATCAAAAAGCTAAATAAATTTTCACACAATGTCGCCCACAGAAACAATTTTTTTTCAAGCCGTGGCCCAGGCCCCGCAACAACAATTGCCATAACTTAGTGTTTGTTTTACTCAACGAGCGAAACTGTCGGCCCAATGACGACATATGCGGTCGTCTGACTAATACGCGTATTTGCGCAATGCACTGCACAACCCAGAACCTGGCATTTGACTTTCTGAAGTGAAAATGGGCACACATCGGTTAGGCCCTATTCTTGCCTTGGTCAACGTTTACGCCAAATTTTACTAGTTTTTTTCTAGTTCCGAGTCAGATCTAAAAAATTATGTGCTTTTGGTTGCCGTTCGTCCCGAAAAAAAACTTGCGTTTCAACAATTTTTATTTGACTTTAAAAAATATTTTTCGCAGTTTTTAGTTTGTTTTTAGGGTATTGCCAAACAGAAATCTGTCAGCAATAGCATCTACAGTGTGTATTTGCTATGCTGCAGTATCTCATCAGTAGGCTACCATTTAGTGTATCAGTTTTTTATGTTATGATATAAAAATTAAAAATTCAAAAGTTCCACCTCTTTTTTCCTTTTTTGCCGGCTGCAGCCGAAAGCGAAAGCAGACGATTTTTAGGCCATAGGAGTCCGCATGGTTCATGGACAGCCGACAGTCACGACCCGCAATACGGCCTATAAGAACTGCGGCATGATAACGCTAAGGTCGGTTATCTTCGACCGTGAAGTAAAGGCCTGTTGTGGTAAACACGTGATCACGACGTGTGTGACATCATACGGTATGAACGACGTCATCAGACGGTGACGTCACGGATCCGCGGCGCCGGCGGCGTCGTTACGTCATCGTCATCTTCGACGACTGTAAACAACAAACGCGCTTCCGGTATTACCATAGCAACAACTTTCATCCCGACTCACAAAGCTGATTTATGTTTCCTTAGCTCTCAGCCAGACGCCAGCTTACACTGCCAGACCACAAATACACGGCTAGGCTAAGGCATCGCGTGGTGTGCCTGATTAGTTACGTCCCAGTTTTCGTCTGTTCACAAAGGGATGGCCAGGCTGAGTTAACCTGGGTGGCTGCATGGTTACACATTAAGGTGATACTACGCAATGCTGCAACGATGACAATGGTAACAACATATTATGCAGCTATTAATTATAGTAAAAATAAAATGGAAATAAATTTACAAATTGTCACATATGAATCAAATCCGACAATTTAATTTTTCATTAGATCTGATTTTTCAATACAAGCGTGGTTACGTTCGAAACACCAAAAGAATGCAAAAATGTGTTGCAAACGTTTTGTGTTGTGTTACACGTCAACGTGCACGTCTAAGCATTCACAAAAAATGTTTCAGAATTTTACGCAGTAGGTCGCGTTGACTGCTTTAATTTTGACATAAGAATGATAATCATAAGTATTAACGAATATGTCAATATTTAGCTGACAATACGGAATGTGGCTGCCAAAAAAAAACGAAAAACCCGTGCAAAATATTAACTATTATCAAAATATTCAATCGAATCAACAGCTTACCTGTGTCGCTTACTCTGCAACAGAAAACACAACATATGTGTTTATGTGTTATTAAAATAATGTTGAACTAGAAAGCAGTCATAGCCCGCAGATACCTCCGCCAAGGCAATGTTTTTCGCCAGGTGGCGTCACCATATTCGCTTTGCCAGCGGTTCCCTTATGCCCCCTTTAACGCAATGATAACAAAAAATTCAAAGTGATCCAGAATCCAGGATTCCTGCCGGATCACCCCCAAAATTGAATCACTTGTAGTTTGTGCCATGCCCGACATACCCTCAAAATTTCAGAAAGATCGGTTCATAACTTTTTGAGTTATCCTGCTAACACTCAGACAAACAGACAGACAAAACCGGCAAAAACATTACTTCCTTGGCGGAGGTAACAAGATAATGTTTGCACGAACACGGAGTCTGTCGAGTGCATTTCGATAGCTTACAGTAGGCCGATATGATGTAAATAACATTATTGAACTGTGTAGACCAGTGGCAAAAATTAAAAAGTTCTATTTGAAATTGTACCGCAGCAATGTTATTGTTATCTTTCGTTATTATTATAACTTAACAATTAACATCGTCAGTCACGTGACCATTCGAACCGTCGCCAGCGGTTTACTATAGGTGGTCCATTGTGACCATGCGTCTATCGTGCACCATTATGGAGATATGGCACTTTAAAGTTGGACACTGGCGAACGGACGCACGGACGCTCATAAATATGCTCATATAGGCTAAATTATGACATATAAGCAACGTACAAATAGCGAAAAAGTAAAAAATCAACTAAGCAAAAATAAAACAAAAATTAATATTGTTCCAATCTGTAACGGACCTGGTAACCGAGTCGATGTTTCGCGCGTGATAGAACTTTATTGTCTCTGAAACATCGCCACAATATTAATTATCCTGTACATTTATGTATGTTGATATTGTGAAGATTGTGCAAAATAAGTAATAAAGTCAAAAGTCCAATAGTTTCCGTGAAATATGAATGCTTTCTTTCACGCAATCGACTAGTTATGCATTTCTTAATACTTATACATAAAATTAGCTCAAATCAAAGTATTCTTTAGTACACAACTAGCACACAGCAATTGTGCAATTACTTGTAGTAAACGTAAAGCTAGCTTATTGGCGTACAACACGATGCAGTCAATATCTGGAGTTATGACATGTCGGATAAAATGGTCGTATATACATACGCTTGGGTTCTCAATGATGCGTTGATTATGAAAAAAATACTGTAATGCAATCGCATATTGCGTGTGCACAAACTGCTCTACCGTGTTCAAGTCGTTGTCGTTGTTGTCGACGACGTCGTCTTGAGGCGTGAAGTTTGACGATGACAAATACTACTACAGCGACGAGAGGTGCAATAACGACGGCGACTACAGCAACAACTACAACAGCGATAACAACAACAACGACGACGACGACGATGACAAATACTACCACAGCGACGAGTATTGCGGCACAAACAGGACCTAAAACGATCGCTATTAGACCATCGGAAACATGCCCGCTTCCACCAAGCATCGGATCTGACACCACACACATACACATACACAGTAATGTGTGTGGCGCAAAAAAATAGAACACGCATGCGTGGATCGAGCAATCGGACAGTTTCAGAAACAACTCACCTCGATCGGTGCAGTGGAAGATGATCATGGTAAAAAACTAAGCAGAAATGTTCTATAGGCGTACTTTTTGTTCTATCAGTACACCCGGCGTGTTCAGAAAACAAAAACTTGTATTTACGTTGGCTTTTATATCTTGCTAGTAAATGCTTGGGTTTGCAGCAAATTTTCACAAACTGTTTAGAAGACATTAGGCATTCCACCGACATAAAAGTTAGGTGTTCACTGCTAGAGATGTCGTAGATGTGACGTAATATTTACATGTTCAAAAATACCATCCTCGACTGACAGACGGCCGGACAGAGACGGACAGTCGGACAGACGGACAGACAACTAACAGCATCAATAGACCGCACGCATCGCGCGGTGTATAATATGAGAAATGATAGATATGTGGGACTGACCGCCAGTGTGGAAAACAATGGACGGGCTGGGCTCACTAAAAGCGTCTCCATCATAACTTAACACTCGGAAGTGGTACGTCGCACCGCGCGATAAAACTAACAGTAGTAGTAGTAGTAGTAGTAGTTGTTGTTGTTGTAGTTGTTGTCGTTGTTGTCGTCAGCAGTCTTAAATGATACGTCGCACCCCGCGAGGCAGTCTTCCATTCGTACCTGCATATATGACCAGCAGTAAAAAGTACAAACAATTACACAACTATTCCAGAAGCACTTTACAATCACGAAACTGGCAGCTGATTGGCATAAGCTAATGATATACCACAGCGCACTATGCGGCCATCTATTGTTTGCATCAGCGAACAATTAAACCCGTGGAACAACCAGCAGACATATCACTGCTCCAATCAGCCCACTAGGTCTTTATCCAGTAGCCCGTAAAGCTACTACTTATTTCTTATCCCGCTGACGGTAGAAGGCTGAGTTGACCTGAACACACGAACACAGTAAGACGACTGACTTGCTAAAATACAAAATCTAAGCTTTCATTTGAAAGGATTATTTGCAGAGAAAAAGGGGAGGGTTGTTCTGTAAAAATTAATGTAAGGGTATCAACCCCCAAGAGATGATTTTAAATGTGATAAAATATAACTTTCTCAGATTCAGCGCGCGCCACACAAATGACTTTGTATTATTAAAGTTACGATTTTAGAGTTAAGCGTAACTTTCATGAAACATGGAATAAAACTGTCCGTGATAATACCACGTGCGTTCGGCATCGATTTTGTCCGTTAGGTCGACCCATTGTCCCACGGTTCTGTACTGTACGACGTACGCCCGTATCCTGCGGTGTCTGTCAGTGGAACCGGGAGTCAGTCGGGGAGGCAGCCATTTCAGCATGAGTCCGTTGCGCTGTTGTACGACTGATATGTTCAGTGGAGCCGGCGGACGATGCGTTGATACCGCCGCTGGGCCAAAACCTAACAAAGACAATCGCAAAAACCTGCCTCACTTTCGGTTTTTAGCTACTCTGCCAATTGAGTGGACTTCTTGAAATCACTTCTTGTTAAATAACGATAACGATAACGATAACAATAACGGTAACTTTTGTTAATAAGCAAAACAAACGCACGCAACATAGAAGCAAACACAAAATATAACCCCGAAATACAGTTCTAAAAATAATAATACATGAAGAATAAAAAAACAAAGTAGACCAACCAAGACAAATAAAAACTTAGACAAAACTCATAGACATGGACTGCAACTGTTTAGCTCGATCAATTGATTTTAAATGTACGAAGTAGTACAAAGAAAAAATAGACATCGAGTTTTTTGCAAATCGGTTAACTATAAGCAAAATACTCGACTGTAATCAACTTAAGTTCATTATTTATAACTACAGTAATGTTAATCGTATCGTTAACTGCAATGATGTTCTGTTTAACGTTCGTCGGTGTAATAAGTAAGTAAGTAATAACGTTAAGAGAATCGCACGTGGTGCGGGAACGTTAGGTCCGGTGCCACTGTCTGAAGGCGGAGCGTCAACTACACTCGATGGCATCAGAGCATCGAAGTCTTCTCGCCGTGGCGGGTCGTTACCTGTGTTAATAGCTACACACGACAACCACAGCATCGCACGGTGCAACCGCACAATTACGACATAGTACGGACGCAATCCAACTGCGTCGTGCGTTAAAAATGAAATAGAAAGTTGTAATTTTTCTACAGACGGTTGCAAATTTTCGACAAAGAACATTATTGGTATTCACAATTTGAATTATGCCAAGAACTTTTTCATAACGGGAATGTTTTTGTTTAATTTTTTCCACAAAAATATTCCCATAGCCCAAACATTTTGGGAAGGAAAAATTGTGCCTCGTGTTCCTCTGTCACGACGTTATTAAAATGTTTTGGTCATTCTTTCTTTGTTTTGTCTTAGCATAAGAAAGCTTCATAAATGACAAATGGCATCTATTTAGCGACAGAATGCGATTCAATCCAATACGATGAGAACGAAAACTAACGCCCGCTCAAAAAATGATCAATTGCAAAATCAGTTTTTATTTTTGTTTTCGACGTTTTAATGCATTTTATGCTTGTACGTTATGAGTTGCAATTTCATGACTTGTTTTTTACGCGACCATGATAAGTCTATGACGATGACTCACAATGATGATGATGATGATGACAATTTAACGCTGAAAATAATCTGATCGAATTCCCCCTATCTTTGAATGCAGCACACGAGAGGCAGACGTTTCGGTTCATGGCTTTGTTTCTTGGATTTTGATCTTTCGGTTCATTACGTAACGACTGCGTGCGTGCTCATCTGTGATTGGCCGGAGGGTGTGGTCTCGCCGCTAGCCAGTCAGCTAATAATGAATCCATTGACCGACATAGCACAAGATATAGCAGTTAGAATAAGACATTAAAATTCAAAACATTCAAAACATTTAAAATTCAAAACATCAAAATTCAAGGTAATCTGGTAGTGCTGAAATAAAAACTCAATATCTGTAATATTGGCGGTCAATGGATTCATTATTAGCTGACTGGCTAGCGGCGAGACCGCAGTCCGTAAAAATTAGCTAATTCTGTAAACATTAATTGTAGACAACTTTATGCGCAAAGTAATGTACATCACAGCCAATACAATGATAAACAAATACAAAATAAACACAAAATATAGCAGTTAAAATCAAACATTAAAATAAAATTCAACATACGCTGCATAACATAAATTGGGTGTGAGATTAATACAATGACATCTGCATAGCGTAAAAATCCAATATGAAAACCATGAAACCTGCAGCCAAACCAGAGTTCCTCAGTATTAATAATACAGTCTGAACATCTAAGCCTAGGCCTAATGTGTCTAAACAATAATTATGACAGAGTCCGGAAAAGTTATAGGTGTTCGTCACGGTGACGCACGCCACGTGCAATGAAGCGTGACGTCAACGCCGCCCACGACCACACCCCGAACGCACCATGAACCGAAACGTCAATAGTACACTTCAAGGGCTTGAACCGAACCGTCATATAATCGCAGCACACACTCTGTCTATTAAACGCCATCTCAAACACTTTTATTTTTTTTCTACCAGCACATCCAACGCGTTGCACGTTATTACAGTTAGTGTACTATAAAAATTACTCACTCACTTGCTTACTTATTTCCAGATCACGGTCGAAATCGGTTGATTTCCGCCTGCCTATAATTGACGTATATCGTTATACACGGAATGACGTACGCAGCGTGGTCTGGGTAATTGTCGGACTGAACCGCTGCCGACCGAAACGATCTCTGGCCATGACGAGAAAATGATAGGTTCTGTGTGGCCACAGTCGGTAGATTGTCATTGAATACACTGACACACTGCCGGGACTATGTACAGGAATTTAGACGACGAAAACGACGACACCACGACAACGACGACAAATACGACTACAGCGACGAGCAATGCGGCACGGACAGGAACCGGCAACAACGGCAATGACAAATACAACAACACTATTGGTAGATTGTCACTGAATACATTGATACATTGCTGGAAACATACAGAACTTCAGACGCCGACAACAACAACGACAACATAATACTACTACACAATCGGTAGATTGTCATAGAACACGAGTCGTTGGGAACCACGCGCAGAGTTCGCCAGTCTTCTGACCGTTCTGTCTCGCTGCGATACCTAATATGACAAAACGCACAATAGTAATAATATGATATCTATTATCTGTCTGATGTTGCTGTTTCTATAGCTGTTTGCTCAACATGACAATTTTGCGAGTTTAACTCTATATTTTCGTTCTTTTTGTTTGTTTTTTTTGTGTCTACCAATGTTTGTTTGGTGAAATAAAGATTATCATTAAAGCAGTCGAAGAGCACAAACCTCCATCTAGAAAAATGCTGCCGCTTGTCCAATAAAAAACGTAATACGGTTGACAAAAGAAAAATCAAGAAGGAAAATGCTGGACCTACTTGTGGAGCAAGAGGACAAAAAGATCAGTTACGAGAAGCCAAAGATAAGAGCGTAGAGCCGGGTCGGATTGCGTCATCGTCAGTGGAACCTGCCTTTGGCCAAAGCATGCAAGAAAAAGAAGAAAAATGCAATTTTCTAATATATTCATCTTTCGTTGCCACAAAATTGCCGTTAAAACAATATCGACATAATACTCGTAACTTGACTAAAATAATTGCGACAGTAATTAAAATATTAGGTAAAAAAAATTCTGAAACGGGAGCGTGATTGAGATCGCCAGCAAAATTTTACTTGATTGTGTTTTAAGCCTCGTCTCACCTCTCCAAGTTTTTTCTCAAATATTGACGAATTTTTGACGATATTGCAATAAAGCGGTCATTAAATACTCCGCGTGATAGCTTCTTTACATAATATAAGCTGGATCGACGAGCCGGCTCCACAAGCGCTCCGAGCACTTGTCAAGCACACATTGAGTACACATTGAGCTGTCTGGGTGAGCGCTTGATGTGTCCTTGTTAAAGCCGCTCGATGAATGCGTGCAATATCTAACATGTTTGATAACTGAATCATTCATTAAATTGCTTCGACAAGCATTCATCCAGCATTCATCCAGCCAACTCGTTGTGTGCTTGATGTGTGTTTGGTAAATGCTCGACGAGCTATACCTTTGCAATCTATACACCGTGTCTCGAAATTAGCGGCCCCCTGCAGATAAGTTAGTTTAAAATCGATAATATCTGACAGATGTTTACAAAACTTGAAACAGACATGGAGACAATCATTCGGAGCTACACTGTAGTGTTTAAAGTTTGAGCTCAAAGTGGCCAGTTTTGGCCTTGACACAAACACTTAGTCTTAAGCGAGTACGATGCTGCTTGATCCTTTGGTCAACAACGATGCATTGAACGTAACCCTAATGTAAACAAACTCTGGCATCATAATGGCATTACTCTGAGCACATACGGTAAGGTCAGACTTCGTAATAGCTGTGACGGCAAGTACTGTTATGATAGTGCAGTGTGTATTATATCGTCGAAATCCATGAACTACAAACTAAACTAGAAAGCAGTCATAGCCCGCAGGTACCTCCGCCAAGGCAAAGCTATTCGCCAGGTGGCGTCACCATTTTCGGTTTTGCAGCGGTTCCCTTATGGCCCCTTTAACGCAATGGTAACGAAAATTTTAAAGTGATCCAGAATCCAGGATTCCTGCCAGATCACGCGCAAAATTGAACCACTAGTAGTTTGTGCCATGCCCGACATACCCTCAAAATTTCAGAAAAATCCGTCCATAACTTTTCGAGTTATCTCGCTGACTCACAGACAAACAAAGAAACAAACAAACAAAAACCGGCAAAAACATTACTTCCTTCGCAGAGGTAATTAGACGTGTTTAAAGCAGAAGGCCGTTAATTTTGGAACACGGTGTATGTACTTGGACCGGCTTAATGAGTGCTTGATGTGTACGTGTATGTGTATGTGTCCAACGAACCAGCTTCATAGTGCACACGAGGTATTATCGTAAACACTTCCGTCCGTTCACTATGAAACATTAGGCATAGTACTGGAAAACTAGCCAATTACGTTCGCTCGTTTGCCTTAATGAATATTCAAGAGCAGGTGCCCGTCATTGGCCTACCAGATGACGTAGTGTAGCGGGTGTCCAGCGTCGTAAGCCGGGAACCAGCTGACACGAGCTGAGTGTGTCGTGACGTCAACAGTTACGTTGTACGCAGCGTGTGATGACGTCACTGAAATCAAAATACGGGCTATTAGGAACGGCCGTGTAATAACGTGCTACAAAACACGGTAACATATGTACATGCCAGGACTAAAAAACTAAGTTTTACGGAAAACGTTTTTTGGTTTTCAAGTTGAGGCTATAAAAAGTTTAGGGTTTCAGTTTACAACAAAGATAGGACACAAACTTTAATGCCAGCGAAAAACATCCTATAGACCATTAGGCTTATCTACGTCACATCGTTTCTGTTCAGTAAATAACGTGGGGACGTCAAAAGGCAAAAAAGTCACGATCAAAATATGAAATCAAACTCGATTTGTATTACAAGTTGCGCAATACATGGGTTGGTGGCTTGGCGTAGCGGTAACGCGTTTCATCTCATCAACTAAGTTACTGTACGCCGGGCCGGGTTACTACTTGGATGGGTGACTGCCTACGGGCAGGAAAAGCAGCTCGGTATGTAACCAGCCGCCTAGGTCAATTCAGTCTTCCATCCCTCCGGGGTAGGTAAATCGAGTACCGGCTGGGGTTAAGGCTGGGCGCGTTCACCTGTGTCGGGTGGCAAGTAATCCCATATGGCGGGTGACGCTCCGTAGCTCTGAGACAGGTTTCTAATAAAAAGCTCTAGCATTTAACCATTTTGTTAACGTCCCAGAAATGCTTAATAGCCTACTCGTATTTGAACTTCTGAGGTTTTTGCTTTTTAAGCTTTTGTATAACCTTAACAATCTGTTTAGGACCAATTTTCTAGTCATCTGCTACGCTACTACAGTCAAACAGCTGAGTGTATTCTACTTACGTTCGACGATAAGCTGCGTGGCTGTGATGACGCTTGTAACGATATTGGTAGCCACGCACTCGTAGGTGCCGCCGTCTTCTCGACGAATCGCGTCAACAGTCAGTTCGCCGTCTTCAATCCTCACCCGCGCGCTTTTTGTCCACAGCGAACCGTCCACCTTCAAACATCAAACGACGAACTAAGTGAATATTCAAAGTACGGGCGTTTGGTGTCGATCAGTCGTCATACAAAACGAATGTTAAGGCGCGTACAGAGCGACGCAACTGAACTGAACTGACATGGTTTAGTTTTTGACGAACTGACGAATGGACAAGCAGTAATGCACTACAGTAGGCACCGTCTAAAGGCGTCGGTAGCCTACGTAACTATGGTCACCCTCGCCCTGCACGCCCATTGGTCAGTTTGTAAAAAACTAAACCGTATCATTTCACTTCAGTTCAGTTCAGTTCAGACATGTCGCTCTGTACGCGCCTTAAGTCAGTCAGTCGGTCATAAGTGTATTGAATACGTGTCAGACGCATGCGTACCTGTGTACGGTTTCCATCGTAGTTTACTTTTAGATACACAACAATAGCCGAAAACTACTTCCGTCCTTAAAGCCCCCATTTAGATCTCTACTCGCATGTTTGCAACAACAAAAACAATACACAATGTCCGGAATAAAAGAGTCTACGGTTTTTCAACTTATCTTTGTCAAACTTTAACCTATTTTTATAATTTTTGGCACGAATCGTCTTGAATATTTACTTTATTGAAATATTTTCTCTTTACATTGCCATGTCACTACGTAGAGCTGATGTCATTATGACGTCATCAAAAAGCCGTTTTTATTGCATCCGAGGTGAAAAAAGCTAACAGTGTTTCGGTTAATAACTTTAACAAGATTTAAAATATGTTCATATTTTTTGTAAGCAACATGAGAAAAACAACGTGCAACTGACACTATACTGACAGTCCACTTCGCCCGAATACTGATGCCACTTTACCGTGTAAAATAAAACACTCTTCGTATTCTTACTTTACACCACACCAAAATAAACAGAAATGCTGAAAAATAGGCTTTTTAGTCTGTAACTGCCTTAGTTATTATCAACTATGACAAAACTTGCTATTAACTAACTTTTGAGTCAACAACTTTATTACAAATGTACACTACCGCGACGCTAACGCAGGCTGCAGAAATGACGCTGCCTGTTGATACCGGCTGCTGCACAACGACGTTCCCGTACTGTACGCGACGGCCACGCGTTAACACGGCGAAAAGCAAGAGTAGGTTTAAAATTTTGATAAAATAATTTGTTTCTATGCCAACAATTTCTGAAATTTTTTTTACAGCAATTTTTTTTACCAGTTTTCTTGTTTTCGTATTGCACAGGCTCATTTAGACGTGTTATCTTTCCGCAAAATGACATGTTCGATGACGTCACGAATAAATTAGCTATACTTAGTGAGAAGCAAATTTTGAAGACAAGTTTTAGATGTTTTTAGTGAAGCGTATCATTGTGATAATGTGTGCCAAAAATTATTTTAAAAAATAAGTTTAAATTTGTTGAAGTTATTTAGGAAAAAGTGTACACTCTTTTTTCCAGACACGGTGTACAGTTAAAAAGCGCGAATAGGCGACACGCGCAAACGCTGAGCCAACAGCGACTTCTCTTGTACATGTGTAAGGGTCGGGTGCCCTAGTAAATAAGATCGCATTTAAAAACATAAATTCAATATTTTTCCCACTACCTACGGTACAGCCCCGGGTACTCAACCTGTCGACTTTAAGCAACCGGAAATGAAATCCGCCGTCGCTGCCGCGACCGGGCAACCGGAAGCGAAAGCGGCCGCCGCACCCGCCACGGGCGCGATAGACGCCACTAGGAGGCTAAGGGATGCGAACTTTACACTGGAGGATTTAACGCGACAGAGTAATAAACCGGAAGTGGAAGTGATGACGTACGCGGAGGTCGGCGACCGACGCCGGAACTTTACACATGTGCAAAACCTCGAATTAATTCATCAAAAACAACAACGTAAAACACCGAGCAACAGCAAACGCAAATTATTGCAAATCGACTGTGAAAGCGTAATTGTATATAGTGCTCCTAAAACAAGTTTACTGAAGCCGGTATTGGTGGTTGACTGAATAGCTATATGCTCAGTGATGGTCAGTAAACGGTCAGCAAATGGTCAGTGACTGATGGACGCTTCATTGAAACCACTCTTCTCATCCGTAAAGACAACGCCGGGCAAATTAGAGAAACGACATCAAATTAATTTGCTAAACGTTTATACTTTACTATAGAGGAGAGCGAGTTGAAATATTATTAATCCGCTTAACACAATTGAAAAGATTTGCAAATTAACAGTGCAAAATGTACGGAAAATGTGTCGGGTTGCAAGAAATGGCAAACAACCAGCAGTCTGGCCGCCTCGTAAAACATAACATAATAAAATAGCCAAAAAGATCGCTTACTCACTATCTCATTTACTCAAACCAAAATCGCAACATACAACCGCATTAGTACAGTCAGGGCTTCGTTTTGAACTTTTATTGTTTCAATGTTGATAAAATTTCAACTTGTAAAAGTTTGGCAATTTGTAATAATACGCATATTGACAACATTAACGTCTAAACATGCACAACGCTAATAGCTTTTTGTCACATCTCAGATGTCAACGCATTGAACTGTCCGGTCACAGTGAAGAATCAAACGCCATGGCAACACCATGGAGACGACACGTTGCCATAGCAACACAATAGCAAAGCAACCAATCAACCTGTTGTTCCGTTAGTGCTGGCTAAACTGTTATTATCAATAGCAGCTCGATGACGGTACCAATGAAAGTGGAGACTGGGGCAGATAAACTATAGAGGGAAAATTGTGAAAGCAATATGGACATTTTGTACCCATTGCAGCTTTGCAGCAAAACTGGACAACCGAAGAAAACAATTCCGGCGTTGTTTGTCGCGTTCTTCCACTAAACTTGACCTTAAAACTGATTGCTGTCTTTTCCTACAATTATAATTTATTGCTGTAAACTCCAATTTGAGTACACTTTTCACTATACAAAGCACTCGTATAAAACGGACAATTTCGCCCAAAATTTTTCACGTTTTATTCTTGGCTGAATAAGAATTGCAGCTAAAATTTAACTGACATGTTTTAAACCTTATTTCCCACTTTTCTAAAAAAATTTTATCGAAGTTTATTTATAAATACATTTTTCAGATACAACCGTATTACAACGCAAAGTGCCAGTTTACTCTTCCTTGGGCTAACCTCTTAGGCGTAATGTTAACTTGTCTCTAGTAGGAACAAGCAAGATCGGCTGGCCCAGTCCACCCAGATACAAATCTATTAGATTCTAGTGATGATCATAAGTTCTAAAATATTCGCCAGATTTTTTTATTATTCATCAATTTGCGATGGGCAAATACTTTTAAAGCATTTCAAGCTATTGAAAATTGTGGTTAAATTTAAGTGTAGCCTTGCTGATGCCTCAAAATTTCGCGGGCGTCTTGCCGACACGATAGTGCGTGGTCTGCAGATTTACTTACTTACTTACTTACTTACTTATAAAATAGTATCGAGATGTATTATCGCGACGTAAACTCCCGTTTATCAGCCGGACATTTATCCAATCGCAAAGCGAAAGTCGTCGTATCTTGTCTTTGAACGGGGACGGGCTGCAAGTCCCCGCAGTGATGGGCAGACGGCTAACTTCTCGCGCCCGAAAAATCGATACCGGACCGGAACTGATACATCAGCAGCACTCGCTAGTGATGAGCCGGCGTGAATCCGGTTTTGTTTGGTTACGTCCGACACCGGAAGCGTTATCAATAGCGACTACATTAGCCGTTGCTGCTGGTGCTGCTGCTAATGATGATGATGATGACGTAGTTAATATACTCTAGGCGGCGTGACGTCATCAGTCAGCGCTTCCAAAAACATTCAGCACTAATCCGGTTTGCCTTCTTAGTAATAGTGATAAGTCTAGTCATAGTAAACGACACTGTTTATGGTTCTGTCATGATGGCAATGCCACTGCGAGAGTTCAGCCTGTTCTTCCCTGGGTTCAGATCGAACAGCGGTTTTTCTGTTCTTTTATCTATTAATTATGTTAATTTAGCTGCATAGGCATCGACGTCAGATAACGGAATGTGGAAAAGTCACTCTAGTTTTTCAATTCAGTGTTATTCAGCACAATTATGTAGTTTGGGTTCTTTCCCGAGTTTACACAGAACATCAGTCTTTTCTCGTTTTATGTGTTAAGCTGGAATTAATCAGCTAGTCTTATGGCGACTCTTATTTTTGAGCACATTACAAATATTCGGCTCTGTTTTCCTTGTTTTTTTTATTACAGACATTTTGTGTTAAACTGTCGAAGCACTGGCGTCATATAAAGTGATCGTCGTTTTCCAGCTTGGCATCATCCAGCTGCAGACTGTGATGATGTGTTTTTGCGTTCATGTCAGCGATTAGACGGAGCAAGCACCCGCTGAGTAAGTGAGTGAGTAGGGTTTAACGTCCCACCCGACACAGTACAGGTCATTTTGGGGACGGCCTTTTCAGGCAAAATGCATAAATTTTTACAATAAAGAAACAGAATGTAAACCTTTACAGAAACACAAAACACAACTAGAAATTTGGGACAAAGCCCAACGTAAGTCCGCCCGGCGCCCTAAGTCCGATTGGGGGAAATTTAGAGGGGTGAAATTCCCCCGGTAGCAAAGTCACGTGGCATACACACAAATGCATTAGCAGCATAGGCACAACGCGCACTACTGACTTAGGGTAGGTAAACATTAGCCGCGTAATCTCTGGTGTTAGTGAACCAAAGTTCGCGAAATATTTTTTATTCAACGCGGAATTAACTCTGTTTGATAACGCCGTTTACCGCTTGTCGATATCTCTAGTCATTTCAGAGATATTTGCGGTCAAACTCGAAAGTTCTCGTAAAACGTACTAAATTTTGCACGTTTTTTGCACTCCCAAATTTTAAGGGGGCGGTGCCCCCTGAAAGTTGTACCCGCGTTATCACCTCCATGTAGCAGCACGTCACGTGGCAAAGTTTCATGAAGCTACTCCCTTTGGTTCCAAAGTTCTCGCGGTTAATACGCTACATTTTAAGCCGATTTTTTACCCCCCCCTTTGAAAAAAGATGTAAGGGGAACCTCCGTCTCCGGTGGGGAGTGCGTTAGTAAGACTTGGTCATTCTCTAGCGCGTGTAAAAATTTGGGGCGCAGCACCCCCTAGGGGCCGAAATATGGCCTTCCAAAAAATTTGATTATGGTGGGTAAACATTAGCCGCGTAATCTCTGGTGTTAGTGGACCAAAGTTCACGAAATTTTTTTATTCAACGCGGAATTAACTCTGTTTGATAACGCCGTTTACCGCTTGTCGATATCTCTATTCATTTC
>Ga0209671_1001579_pt1 | contig 19345 bp, 15 predicted proteins | sample WorMetHERISLAND2_2_FD_187401 | JGI IMG/M metagenome (GOLD analysis project Ga0209671, IMG submission 187401) | Marine gutless worms symbiont microbial communities from Max Planck institute for Marine Microbiology, Germany - Olavius geniculatus... | ecosystem: Host-associated > Annelida >...
GAAGGGGTGGGGTATGGGAAGAGATGTCCCCTCCGCACGGAGAAGGGGTCTCCCCCAGAAATTTTTCGGATATTTTTTACACTACTTTGAGTAAATGAGTAGGCTTCTAGAGGGCGCATGTGCCCTCTATGGCTACGCCAGTGCTGTTAAACAGTAACAGTCGCAGAAGCGAATGCTATTGTGCGGCCTTCCTGATATGCCACATTTCGCATCTTGCCCGTCCCTCTCTGTGCCATACACCGTTACAGCTCTCGACTCGAAAACGAGAAGTCTCAGCAAAGCCATAGTTTGTGTGAAATTTTCTCAGTGCATGAGTAACTGGTGTGCCAATGTTCAGTTTTTCAAATGTCAGAGGTTAGGCGGACGGCTGCATAATATGATGGCACTGGACCGACGACGTATTTTTCTAGTGTTTGCTGCCACCTTGTGCGGTAGAAGACCGATGGCGCTTTACGCAGTTAGTTTAGTCGACAAACTGGCGTACAGACGCTGCTGTGACATTTGCGTATTTTGACTGGAAACTGTCAGAAGGATGCGAGGCCGTCATAGTTATTATCAGCATCTTTGTACACAATACGTAGTATGCAACACCGTATAGTTAAATGTAGTTACTTGCCTTTGCCAGCATAGAACATAGCGCCGTTTGTTTGTATAGTACAGTATGTTAACGTTTGCCAAGTGCATGTTCCTTTCCCGCTGTAGCATCTTAGTCGTTTACCAAGTTTATCTAATTATGACATTTTGCGTAGGCGGTAGGCAGCGGCGTTGTGTGTTAAAAATTAGGCGGAGGAAGGAAGTTGCAGTTTTACGACAGTCACTGCAAATTTCCGACAGAGGAGACTATGAGTGCTCTGAATCTCAACTTTGTCCCTAGATTCCCCAAAATGGGGGAGGGGGTTTAGCAAAAAATTTAGCATTTTTGGACAAAATTTTTTGGACCAGAAAAATATTTTTCATCAGTTTTCCGACAGCCAATAATTTAGGGTGGGCTACTGGCGGTAGGCCCTATAAGCTTACTCTGCGAGTCTGTGTGTAATTCGGTATAGTTATGAACGGTTGATACTAGGTTCCTTTCCTTATTCGGTTTCTGTAATTAATTGGTAGCAATTCCATGCAACGCAAGTGGGGACCCAAGCTTCTTCATCCGTTGTGCTTTTCTTCTCAGCTGCGAACTGTGACATAAGAATCGACTGAATAAGACTGTGTCATTGTATACATAGTATTAATGAAGCTTTGCTCCGGCCGTGACGGCGAGTCCGTTCGAGCTGCAGTACCAGTAGTGAATTGCTGTGTATGTTTTCTGTTTGATGAACTGTATGCTAGCTTGTGCAGTGAGTTTTCTTGTGGTTACTTCAGTGACGTAGTCGCATCCTCTTTTGAGTCTGAATCACGAGGGTTCAAGTCTATTAAGTCTGGAGGCCGAGTCACAAAAAATGACTCGAGTACTACAAGGTCCATATACTGCAAACACAACTACCCAAACACAAAGAATGCAGGTAATTTCCCCCAATAAATGAAAAAAATGAGAATTCTTTTACTTAGTTCCAAGGAAATGGGTCAGTAGGTCACGATTTTGGATGGGTCATGTGGGTCAATGGATCACTGCCAGTGACCCACTGACCCATGATAAAATAATTGCAGTAGCTTGCAATTTTAAATCTAGGCTACTTTTTTCTTAAAATCACGTGGCGTCATTGATGACAACCCTAGGATGAGATGACGATGGAAATTGGTCATTTTTCATGACCCATGTGATCAGTCACTCAGTTGACCCATGGGTCAACTGAGTGACTGATCACATGGGTCATGAAAAATGACCAATTTCCATCCGAGTCACGAAAATACGAACTAGTGAACACTGGGAGTCTCGAGTACCACGTCACGGAGTTACTTAGCGCTTTGAATATGATTATAATGGTGTGCACTGGCATAGTCCAGTGAACAGTTTTTCAGAGTTTCGTAAACGAATAATTGATTGGCCTTGGCTGCGTAGCCTCCAAGATTGTGATGCTATCCCATCATCTGATGCAGTACCCATCAGGATGCAATTTGCACTTGGTTGTAAGCACTGTAGACGGTACTGAAACATATCCAGATTGACTCGGGTCAATTTCACGATTGGTTGTCTTTGGGATTCACACCTTGCATGTTTCTTGTCTGTACTCATTGTTGATGACTGTTTACTTTGTTTTATTAATTGTACCGTCTTGCTGAAGAAATAGCCTAAAGGTTTATCAAACAGTACGCAAAAATGCTTTTAAAAATTCTTGATCTGGTTATGATACAGATTTCCACCAAAGTGCAATCAGCTGTTTTGCAAGTCATGCCACATGCCTTCATAAATGCATAAAATCAATTCAAAAGACCTAAGACCTTGGGAAAATTGGCAATATTTTATTTTATATACAAACGACCAAAGCTGACGAGAAACACTGCAGAATGCAATTGCCAGTTTTATGTCCTATCTGCTACAGTCCTAGAAATATTTAGGAATCCACAAATGAATCTGGATTCTGGGTCACATCAAAAAGCTAATCAATATCCTGAAACTATCTATCACCAGATGTTCATAACTTTTCAGTATAATGTTGCACGCACACACACACACACACACACACGAGTGTGCTGGGTGAACTTTACTAATGACTATTCATCTGATTTATGACAATAATCAGCATGTTGTTGCTAAGAAGCTAGAACAATACAATTGACATCATCAGTAACTTCAGTCAACAACATTCACATCACTGTAACACTGAGCCAGCTAAACAGCAGGCAGCTGACTTAACCAAAATGAAACACATAAATACTAAATACCTTAGATTTGGTGCATCCAAAATGAATTTAAGACGCCAGTGCTAAGCACTGCAACGTGTCAGTGTAAAACAACAATCTACACTGCAACAGAGTCTATCACACATTTTTCCTTTCTTGTCTCAACAGGCAAGAATCTTATCAAAGCTAATGTACAGCAATAGGTGCAACTATCAGCAAGCTGACTATCTCAACACAGCAATTTACTGAAACTTAGTGGCACTATGTTGCCAATTACTCATCGATATCTGCCTTTATCGCCCCTTTCACCTGGCTTTTTCGTCCACTTTCACCACCTCCCCGTCATATATTATGATATAGAATAGCATTATGTCGTCCAACATACAGGGTTGATCAAGCCAGGGAGTAAAAGAACTAGGTCAAATTGGCGAATCATCCTGACGTAAAATTTGAACAAGTCAGAGACAAATCATTCAGAAGTAAAATGACAAACGGGCGACGGTGAAAAATTGTAATTCTCAGCTAACCACATCACGCACACTAACATACTAAAAGTAATAATGAAATGTAATTGTAAATGACAGTAATATGATGTGCAAAAAAACGTACCGGTACCAAATATACCACAAAAAAGTACCACATGCCAAAAACAATGCTGCAGCCTGTAAACAGTTTTCTGTGAAAAATTTTTTATCTTTCTTATGCAGTGCTGTGATAAAAACAAGATCAAGTGCATTAGAAGCAGCGCTAATAGTCAAGAGTCGGTCGTTGTGGCTGTGTGAGCGAGGTTCGATCGTAGCAAATGCATGTGATCCAGAGCTGCACTGAGAAATGGACGAACACAGTTCAACTCCATCAGGGTCAAATGATTCAACTGACAACACACGCATACACAGGTTAACGGTAACCCATTGCAGAGCTGCAGAGCATCACCTGCCAAATGTGATCACACAGTGTTACCTGCCACCCAACACAGGTGAATGCGCTCCACCTTAACCCCAGGCAGAAAAGCCGGTATTTGATTTACGTACCTTGGCGTGATATAAGGCTGAATTGACCTTGGCGTTTGGTTATACACAGAGACGGCTTATACCTGTCCGTGGTAACCACTTCATAGCGACTAAACTGGGAGTCAAATTCATAAATAAATAGTACTCATGAGAACTATAGTCAAGATAATGCAGCACAACAGACTGAATGGAAAAAATATCGTTTCCCAGTACAACTTTGTGAACAAACTAAAAATTGATAAAATAGTTTTCAGGATCCAATAAAATTTTAAAAACGTAAGGATTTTTAGGGAAGCACAGAAAATTTTCAAGCCAATTCATTATGGTTATTCATTTATTTAAACATGTTAGTTAGCTATTTCGGAAAAAAATTGTAGTTCAGTAGACACAGCAAAAATTGCAGAGATTTATTTTAAAAACTCATTCCATAAAAAAAACCTGCAGATAATACACAAGGGATAAAATCAAACACACAAAGTTTAACGCAGTGCCAGGCTAGCACACGAGATGAGAAGATGTGACAGACAAGCAGAAACTTGTCAGTCAAACAGACAAAGAATACACTTTGATATTCAGTACTGAAGCTTCGATCAAAACAGTAACCTTGGCATGCGTGGCATCACTCTTGAGAAATACATCGATACTGCTGTGTAGTTTAGCCATGCGGATGTCCCAGACGTCCTTGACTAGCGTACGAATCTCATCCGCCTTGACGACATTGTCAGCAGCACTACAGCACCAGTCCATTGCAATTAATTACAATTACAAGCACCAAGTCTTCCAAGCACTAAATGGCAGCGCTTAATAATAACAAGAAATTTGAACTAATTGCTAATGAGACGCGCGAAAGCCTATAGCAGTTCCGGTTCAGTATAATAGCTGAAAATTGGGGTGTTCACGCTAAGTCAATATAAAAAATACCAAATTCTCTATCTGGATCGCATAACGATAGTTCCGTGCAGCTGACGGTGAAAATTTGGTAATCCTAGCTTGCATCACTTTTGACTGATCCACCTGTGTGACCAACGGACGGACAGACAGACAGACGGATGGACAGAAATGCGATGGCTAAGACGTGATGAAAGCAGTAGCTGCATTCGCGCGTAAAAATATAACAAGTCAATCAATGCAATCAATCAGCGTTGGTTAGTGCTGGGCGTTGTAAACCGATTCGCGAGGTGGCAGCACCATCGAACAAAATATCACAAATTACTCTGTAAGGTATGCAAGCCGTTTCACCAAATACTGTGCATCAGAAATGTACTAAACAAGGGGGTGCGGCCGTTGAGGGGCCGCCCGCTATGGGGCCGTCCTTGCAGTTGAGTACGTGCATGCTGGTTTGGGGCTTTCTAGGTCTGTTTGTTCCTGCGGCAGAGGGCACGAAACCGAGGTCTAGTTCAGTCATCGGACAACAGGCGGCGAAGTTATGGGGCTTTTTCACCAACAACGCAATTAGCCGCCGTGACCTTGACCTTTGAAAACTGTCGTAAATTTGCAGCTGCCCCAAACTTGCTAACATATGACGCCACTGCAGCTGAGCACTATATTCAACATTATAACTCAAACAGTTAATCGCATCTGTCACTAAACCATCTAATGTCGTCTGCCATCATAGCTACATACAAAATTTTAAATTAAAATAGAGCTATAACGCTGACATTTTTATACTTCACCACACTAACTATAACAATTTTGACGTTGCGACATTTTTGCACGAACTGTACACAATAGATGTTTCTGAGCCAATTAATGTACAATCAAATATTGTAATGTAGATTTCACCTAAGCATTTCAAACTATAGTTGCATTTTCCACAGTGAACTAGTTCTACGTGACCTAAAAAAGCGTGATTGGATACACTGTCGCTTTGCCAGCAGTTCCCATATGCCCCCTTTAACGCAATGGTAACGAAAATTTGAAAGTGATCCAGAATCCAGGACCTTTGACCCCTTGACCTCGAAATTGGTCCACGGGGTGCTCGTGTCCCAGGGACCCTTCCTACCAAGTTTGGTCTTCCTAGGCCTTTTCGTTTTCCCTCTAGGTGGAGGCAAGGGACAGACGGACAGACAGACAGACGGACAGCATCGATACATAATGGGGCCTCCTTCTAGGAAGGACGGCCCCATAATAATACATTATTGCGCTCACAATACAACGAAATCGTACAACGAAAATTTCTGTCGCTGTTTGAGTTAGATTTGCGGGAATTTGGGATAAAATACAGCACCTTTATTACAGTCACGCCAAAGTGCACATAATGATAGTGACGTGGCAACACCATGTGAATAACATAGACTTGTGTCGCAGCCTGAAATCGCAAAAAATCCATAAAACCCCCTATTTTGGCGTTCAAGGTCATCCAAGGTCATTGAATTCGGTAGCAATCAAGATCCAGTGTACGATTTCCTATTAGTGATTAATAGTAACCTATGCCTTATCTCGCACCATTACTGAGATACAGCGACTTATTGGCAAAAAATCACAAATTTTGCCCACCCTCCTCTCATTTAGGGCCCTCATTCGGGGTGACGACCCCCTTCGAATTTATGGAAAAGCTTTACGGTTCCTGAAACTAGTCTTCTGGGCAGCCGATGGTGAAGATTTGGTGATCATAGCTTGCACCGTTTCTGACTGATCCACCTGTGTGACAGACAGACGGATGGACAAAATTGCGATGGCTAAGATGCGCTACAGCAGTACCTGCTTTCGCACGTAAAAAACTAGACTTAAAAAAACAGAAAAAGAATTAAAAACACGTCATAAAATATATTATGAAACATAAAAATGTACCTGGCAGGTGAGTTGAGCTATAAACTACTGGGATGGTACAGACACTACAGTGTCATGAGTACAAGCTTGCTAGTCTCAAGTGGTGCTGTCAGTTGCTACCCTGCTTCGATGGTGAACTTAATCGGGTTCGCTAATGTTTATCGTGTCAGCACTAAGCAACATGGGGACATGAAATCAGGCGTCTTGCGACCTAAAAACGCAACCATATTACAAGCTTGGTGTGCTAGTACAATGTCATGCTTGAACATGTGAAAGTCCAACTATCCCCACAGACATAGTGGCTGCAACTGTGAAACTTCAAAAATTTGTCATCAGCGAACCAGATTTTCACCATCGGAACAGGGTAGCAACTGACAGCACCAGTTGAGACTATCAAGCTTGTACCCGTGACACATTATGACGTCAGCGTTACGTCACAACTAGCAAAGAATATTTAATCAACTGCTATATTTTGCTGAAATATTTTGAATTAGTATTTCTTCAGCTACAACTAGTATAAACTTTGTGTAAATTGATAATCATTTGAGTGAACTGTGAAAAAACATAAAAAAGTCCTTTTTTATGAAACACCATGTAAACTAGCTAAAAAATAACCCAGTGTGTAATGTTTACCAAATCTTTTAGTTTCAATCACAAGTCTAGTTCGAGAAAATATGGTACCGGTATACTGTACGCTAACAGTTCAGAATTTGTAACGTTCACCATCAGCTTGCTGAGGTGATGCCACAAATAACTGAAATCTACGAATACAGCAACAAAAGCACTCAAAAAACAACATTTCATGGCAGTACTGTGTGCTGTTTTATGCAATTTCAGTGGCTGGTGTGCGCATACTGTCAGAAGAGCTTGCAGCTACAAAATTACAATAGTGTACTGTGCATTTTGTGATATACTGAAAACAGGAAGTGTTCAGCAGCAAAAAATGATCCTATATGGCCACAATAAATATATATTCTTCCCAGCCACTATAAGTTATTGAATATTTAGTATTTACTGCAGGGAGTTGTAATGACACTTACTACTGTAGTAGAAGATGAGTTAACTCTATGTAATGTTTGCTTGGCATTTCAGTGAAAAACTTCGACTCTTGCTCCTCAGCCTTCTTTGCCTCGAGCCTTTCTGTGCACACAAAATAAACAATGTATTGATATTCAGTTAATAACAGCAGCCTATAACTGTATCACAATGACTGCTTATCTTGCTGAATAGACTAAACTAGACGAACCGCTGTTATATGCCTACAGAGCTGGATGTCTGAATAACCAATGGATGGCAACTGTAATGTCAGCTAACACGAATGCACTGGTATAGCCAGAATCTGGATGTAGGGGGGCACTTGAGGGTTAGGGTCTGGAGAGGGGTCTCCCTCCCCACTAGGGTAAGGGTCTGGGGAGGGGGCTTAGCCCCTCCCTGATTTTTTGGGATTTTTTTGCCCTAAAATGAAGTGTTTTGGTGCATTTTGCGCTGTTTTAATTAAACGACTAGGTTCCTAGTGCTCGGGAGCACATTCCCACAGTGACCCCTATGGCTACACCAGTGCATGAATGACTTGGTCATTCTAGCTGACACACTCTGTTTGCACCATGTTCCTCACATATGAAATGCCTTAAGCTGCTTAAATACCTGGCAGTTCGAAGGTTATGCATTAAGTGAAATTTAACAATGTAAGCTCTCGCAATAACGGCAGACAATAAAATTCCAAAAAATCACATTCGTACATCATGGCCAAGCATGCATCAAGTATATGAATGGTTACCAATATCCATCCAGTCTGGTGGTACAATACGACACTTTTGTCGCTGCTTCAATGACACAGCCAACCATAGTGGTACTTCCGTTTGCAAACCAGGGTTGAATGGCCCAATGTCACCCTGATATAAACACACAATCACTTGCAGATTAGCCAATAACATTACACATATGTACCCCAAAATGTGTAAAAAGTACGAACTGTGAAAGCTGTGCACTACATAAACCATCATATACTGAAATACACAGTTAGTACTTTATGATCAAATATTTTACTTTCGACAAACAAACATCAACAACTTCGCCGAGCATGTAGGGGTGTCATTAAAATGCATCCGGTGCATCTGCATCTGGTGCGTCTAGACCAGTGGGTATTTTTCGTCTACACAGTGTCTCAAAAAAACAGTCAATACTGTTTTTGTCATAACTTTGTCAAATTTCTACCAACTTAGCCGGCCGTGTGTATAGAAATATTCGAATTTGCTCACGTTGCCCGGTTGCCGTTCTCTATACATACGGCCGGCCGTGTGCATAACACCAGTCTAGCGGCTACTAGTGAGCATGTAGTCGTATACTCACACCAATAAGATAAATTTTATCTTGAGAAAAATTCGGCACTATCGATATCAACTCCTTTTCTGCTAAAAACTCCACTTCACTCGGTTCCATGACAAACTAGCAAACTATATTGCAATTTTTGTTTACTTTCCCTACTTAACTACCATTTCCTCTTCCCGCCATTACGAAGAGATGGGTCAATATCAGAATTTCGATTTCGATACGACATCGATACTGTCGATATCGACCAAAATATTGAATTATCGATGTTGATATTTTACAGTTTAAAAAAATTATTAGTCAAAATTTGAAGCTAACCGTTTATTTAAAAAATAATTGGGTAAAATTAAAATTATTACCATAATTGCATTTTCGATCTGTCTAGCTACGCCTGAAAAGTACGCAACAAACGCAGCTGTCGTAACAGTCAAAACGTCAGTTGCATTACGTTTATTACGTTCGTTGCGTTGTGAACGCTGCGTGCTTTGCGTTGGATGGAAACTGCTTAACGACTCACGACTCACGAGTGACCACACGACTCTAATGTCGGCACGAACATCGAAAAATAGCACAGAGCTTATTTTGATGTGTGTCCTTGTTGGAGTATTATAGTGTTAAAATGGCTGTAAATGTCTATTTCTGCAAAGTGGTTTTATATTTGGTGACTTAACTTGCAGATGACTATGCTTATGATGCTATTGGTAATGTGTGTTGCAGCAATTCGTTGGTTCGGTAGATATTTGTGTGCAACGTAACCACTAAAATGTCAGAAGGCACAGAATGGCCAAATCCTTTCTCCAGATTGCCCAACATTCAGCATTAAAGCGAAGTTTACAAGTAATTTGAGCAAAGCTCACGTGACGCTCGATAGCAGCGGTCTTACCACTTGGGCAGCCGTGCACAGCACGCAATAAAATAATGCGTTTTGAAGGAGTACCCAAATTTGAGGCCTCCATACGGAAGACTGCTTCAAAATCAGTCGATGAAAAAATTTGTATAGCGCATCCTACAGTTTTGAACGGCAGCGCTTAACAACTAAAAAACACTATGCCTAAAATGTAACAATAAAACCTAACAAAATGGTGTGATGATGTCTAAAGTCCGTATGCGATACTGAATAAAAACGTTTTAAGATAATTTTGAAAAGACAAGTACATGCGGCAGTGTTGCGAACGTTAAAGGTCGAAATATAAATTCTTAAAAATGGTAGTTTTATGCCAAAAATTTCATAAGCTCACGCAGGTTTATCTTCAGCCATTTCAGCACAATTCCCTCTTGAAATGTGCACCACAGTCGAAAATTGCAAAAAAAAACAAAAATCCCCTATCGTTTAAGATTCCAGGTCATTCAAGGTCATCGATGTTGACACCATTCAAATGCTTATCACTAGTGCTTGTTATCATAAGCGGCATGTCTGTGTTTGTATGTAACTGTTTTCACGCTAATTCACGCGAAATATCGCACTGTGCGTGATGCAACTGTGCTGTCTTGCGTTTGGGCCACATTGAAGTTGAACTGAAAGTTTAATATGTTTGTGATCATGTTTGTTTATTGAATGTTGTACAGGTGCACAGTTGAGAGCTTGAAGCTAATCATCAAAGATAGCCTGAGAAGTGGCAGTCAGCTGATGTGTGAACTAACTGATGCAGAATTGATATAGTGATAACCACCATGATGGCAATGGTGTCGACACCTTGTGGCATGATTTGGACATGCCTGTTGGTTACAGCAGCCATCACGCTGTCGGCACTGTCTGCTGCTGCTGCTACTGCTGATGATGATAACACAGTCTTACGCAGCATGTGCTCCATAGATACACAGATGACTGCAGTCCAGTGTGTCAACAAGTCACTGCTTCAAATTCCGACCAGTTTGCCGGCCATCGTTCGAACACTCAACTTAAGCCACAATCAGATCACTGAAGTAACTGCAGAACATATAGGTCATTTATCAGTAGTTGAAGTTATAAGTTTACAAAGCAACATGTTATCAGCAATTTCCAGTGATGCTTTCGTCAGCTGTACTTCACTGCACAGCTTGTATCTTGATCACAATGCGCTGTCTTCTATAAGCTTTGTAAACCAGAGTCATATAGAAGAGCTGCATATCAGCTTCAATAGAATTAAAGCAGTGGACGTTGGCAATGCTGTGCCATCACTAACAATACTCGATCTGAGCTTCAATTTACTTCAGCAGTTTAACAGCAGCTTGTTCTCGGCTCTGCAGAATGTTCGAATGCTAAATCTCTCGCACAATCTAATTAAAGCTGTGGTATTGGATGGCTCGTCAGTACTGGCATCGAGTAGCATAAGCAGTTTTGATGTTGCTTCAAACAGATTAGCCACCTTTAAGCTTTGTAGTAAATGCTATTCATACACACTGCAGTATCTCAATGTGAGCAGTAACCGGCTGCACAGCATCGACTCTAGCTGGTGTGAACTGTTACCGAACTTAACTATGTTAATACTGAGTGGAAATCCAGTTAGCAGTATACCACCTGATGCATTCGGACACTGTTCATCACTGCGTACACTACACTTGAGCAGCTTGTTAATTCACTGGATTGATGAAGGAATGTTTAAAGGTCTCACTCAGCTGAGAACTTTGAGACTTGATGGTAACAGTCGGCTGGTATCGTTGCAGCAGCATGCGTTCAGAGATCTCAGTGCATTAGTCGAGTTGGATCTAAGTGGCTGCAGTTTGACCACACTGGAACCGGAAACATTTTTGTTCCCATCATTGTCCCTGCGAGTCATTCATCTCAGTAGGAATCAGTGGCATTGTGACTGTGATGCAGCAGTGCTGTCGGAATTGTCGGCACTGCCTGATCGTGGAGTGCACATCAGTGATGATACAGTCTGTGCTGAGCCGATGTCAGTCAGAGGTCAGTACGTGTTGAATGTGTCTTCAGAACGTGACGAGTGCCGTGCAGCAAGACTGCAGATACTACAGCAGACAGTCTGGGCATATATTGGAACCGACTTGCTAGTTAACTGCAACGCTAGTGGTGATGAGCCGCTCAATGTTACATGGTCCTGGAAGCACAATGGGAATATTTTTCCCATCAGACATACAGACAGTGCTGCTGACAGTGTTAAACACCTTGCCTCAGAGAGACTGGTGTTGAATACTGGTAGCTTGTACATTGGGTCCGTCAGCCGATCCAGTGCTGGCCTCTATTACTGCACTGTTAGCAACGCGTTTGGCAGTGGCACAATGACTGTGTCCGTGCGGCTCAACACCGATGCTATTTCTCTGACAACACTTTACAGCATTATCATAGGCCTCCTGAGTGCAGCCGGTTTCTTCCTAGTGGCTGTAGTCATCGGTATAGCGAGGTATCTAGCATACCTATGCAGCAGGAAGGAACGACGCAAGCGGAAAAGTATCCGTGCAGTACTTGAATCAATCCAGGACTACAAATGTGCTCAATTTGATCGTTTCAGTGCCTATCGGACAGCCAAGATGGACCAGCTGTCGGCGTTCAAGTCTGCAAAGATTGAGCAACTGTCTGCATTCCGAGATGCTCGAGTCGACAAGCTTCGCACATACAAGCAGGCAACGGTGGCAAGCATTCTGACCCATCTCGAGCGAATGAGAGAGCATTATGCAGCTCAGACGGCCCGAATCAAAGAGAACTGTGCGCAGCAGGCAGAACGACTCCGACAACGCTATACTGCGCGACGTGGCCGTTTCAAGAACTACCGATCCCACCAGGTTGACAAGATGCGTGAGAATTACGCTGCACAGGCAGCACGGATTCGTGAGTACGGCATAGTGCAGATGACACGTCTGAGAGAACAGTACAAAACACAGCAGCAGCACGTGCTGAAGCTTGTCGAACTGCTCGATGTAGGCAGCTGTGTTAGCGGCGTCATCGAAGCAGAATGCATGAAAGCAGAGTCGATGATATTTGATGCTGACATTGCATTTGACTTTGAGGCGCAGCCGGCTCATGCCAACGAGTCCCTGATTGGAACCAGTGCCGACGTTGCTGCAAGTGATTCGGATCTCTCTCTGTCTAGCGAAGAGTACGGCGTCACGTGTGTTGCAGACGTTTCGTTGCAGCCGGTTTCTGCTGAACTGGAGGCGGACCCTGATGACATGGCTGGGGTACTGGCGGTGGCCAATGATGTACTGCGACACATCGAGCTAACTGAACAGGCGAGTCAGCGTGAAGTTTCAGATCATGAAGTTGCAGCACTGGCGGATGGTTGTCCGACTTCAGAAGGGCCTCAAAAACAGGAACTGATACGTGCAAGACATTCATCATCGGACGGACGTGTTGAGAACACTGGTGGGTGCATGGAGTTAGCAGGTGTAAATGCTGGTGACACACATACCTCTGCACAAGTGGCTGATGATACTACAGAACAGGACACCAGCTGCTAATATCAAGCCAGTCTTCAGTCAGTATTTACTGTTGTTGTTACTTTTTTGGTGTTCTGATGCTGTTAGTGGGGCAACAGGAAAAAATATTGCATCCTGCTTGTAAAAATCTGCTTCAGCAACGCCCTTAGGGACCTGCCTAATTTGGAGTAATTTTGGATGATTAGGCTGCTTAAACAAAAACTAAACTAAAATAGTAACAGTAGTATTCATTATACTTTGTTAGGGGCAAGACAGACACTAAAATGATCTGCTGGAGGCATCCATTTTAGGGTAGCTTGTTGGGACAGGATGGAAAACTTGTCACTACAAGATTATGGTAATAGCAAAATTGTTGAGATACATTAAGTATGAGATACATTACACATGCTCATTGTATTGTTAGCATAGCATTGCGGCAACTTTGTGGTTTGCCTAGCACTGTGACAGGACAGTATGTGTGTAATAAGCCGTTGATTTTTTGTAGTTGTGCAATTGTCGTGGTGTGTACACCAAGTTGATTTAGTTTCCTTGAGTGCACGTGGTCCAGTTGTTGCAGTTGGTGATTGTATCATTGTTGAGTCATATCATATCTAGTCCAGTTGACAGTATTGTTGCGCAGTGTACATGTGTGTTCAAACAACATCATAGTCTGCATGTGTGTGTGTGTTGATTGGTTACTCTGTGCAGTTGTGATGCTAGTGTTTAGGTTACTGTTTATGTGTGTCAGCCAGTTCATGCGTTCCTGTTGATTTTGTTACTATTCCACAGTATGCCGTAGCAGTTATAGCAGTTATAGAGGTGGACAGTTACCGGGTGTCCTACACAGGAGTTTGTACACTGTAGTGTTTGCAACTGCATGGTGTTATGTCTGTTGTATTGATTGGAATTGATATTGACTGAGGTGTTCGATATCATGGTCGATAGAGGGAGACTTATGCTAAAGCGATTTTTTGCAAGTGTTTTGCAAGGGTGCTAGTGACTAATGATATTTAGTTTCATTAAGCTATTAGAAATGCTGTGGTTTATTTGGGCAACCCAATACGTGTGCTGTCTAATGTATTCATATTTGTGTGGCTGAGATGGTGTGCATTGTTGCTGAGGTAAAGTCTGTATTATCATAGCCAACTAGACTAGTATTGCACGGTTGTACTTTGTTCAGTGAGTCACTGGTAGCTGTTGCATGTTATTGCTGTACAGTAGCATGTGATATTGCACTGTGTCTTTGAACTTGTCAGTATCAGTGGCAATATGTAGGTCATGTAAGCATAGCACTTCATAAACCCAGTGTACATAATGACTTTCAGTTAGTACCACTACTATATACACCGTGGGCTGTAAAAAACCTGCCACTTTACTTTTGTCCATATATTCGCCAATTATTGACCAGTTTTCATAATTCTGTCACTGGCACACTGCAGACAATTTGCAATAATGTGATTATTATATATCCCACCACATGGTAAATGCGTTTCTACACTACCTTGTGAAATATAAATGTAAGCAAAAACTAACAATAATAGCAAAAATTTAGGTAAATGAAAAAAATGCTTCAAACCAACATTGAGATGAATGATTCGTGTGACGCTAGCTGTGTTATAGCCACACAGTCTAGTGTCATACAGGCCATTCGCTGCAATGTTGGTCTGAAGTGTTTTTTTCCAATTTTTGCCAAAATGTTTGTTTGTTGTTGTTATATATGCATATTTCATTGATATTTCACAAAGTAGTGTAGAGATGCTTTTACTGTGTGGTGGGATCTATAATAATGACATTATCGTAAATTGTCTGCAGAGTGTGCCAGTGAAAGAAGATATGGACAAAAGTAAAGTGGCACGTTTTTTTGGCCCATCCTGTACTTCTTGAATGTGGGTCTGGTATAACAGCACCGAGCAGTTGGGTTTATATTATTTTGATTTTTTGGTCCGCTTAAATTATCTCATTTGAAATTAGTAATTATATCATCTTTCCTTAGCTTTTTGCACACATCTGTAAATAGCCATTTTTTCCTTTCGGAATTGAGCAGGGAGTTTAAAAGTAGAACACTTGAAATTTTAAACTGCTGTTCACATAGTTTTGCATTGTCTCTGATGTGACAGTTTGCTTAATCTTTTCTTTAATAACAATAATAATAATTGCATAATTACCATATAATATACGTTTTAGCAGTTTACTTGCATAACAAGTTCACAAGTTACTGTCTTAATCTATAATAATCTGTATTAATTTCTTTTTATTGTTTCAGCCAGGAAGAAATTTTATACAGGCAGTAACTGATAAAATCTGTATGCACACTGTATTACCAGTATAAAATTTATGGCAAACATACTGATTGATGTACAGTGAGATATTAATTATGAACTGACAGTTTATTCTATTGCTTTTATTTGTGTTTTATGTCCTTGGAACAGTGTTTTATACTGCCATGCTACACTCTTAGTTGGTTTTAGATACCGGGTAGTTGTTTTTAGACAGATTTTGATGAAAACTTATGATGCATATTTTTGGTTCAACTTCAAAATTATGGCACCCGGAAATTTTACAGTTGGTTTGAACAGTGTCACGCAGGTATTGCTGTAGATAACTACAGGGTGGTGCATAAAAAACTAGAACATACATGCTTTGCACAGATTGAGTAGGTTGAGCGATTAGACAGTTTTGGTAGCAGGTAGCCTCAATCATTGCAGTTAAGGGTGGTCATGTTGAACACTTGAACACCGTGTTTAACAAGGCCACTCTTTGCTGCAATGATCGAGGCTAATAATTTATCTCACTGCTCAATTGTAAAATATGTATTTGTTTTTCTTTTTTTATGTGCCACCGTATACTATACAGTTTGCTAGATGCATTTGATGAACTGCAAGCCACTTATGAGATAGACTGGGTTGACTGGCATGGCGTTGATTGTGGAAATTGGAAAATTGATAGATTAAATAGAAACTAATTTTGATTACCTTAACTAGGCCACAATCTTCCTGTGTTTGTTATAGCATTGTTGTTGTTATTGCTGCACATGTGATATATATTCTGTTAGAACTGAACGGTGTGCTGCAGCTATTTTTTCTGTGCTACTGGTGTCTTCACTGTTCAGTGTTCAATATCATCTTAAACACGTCAAAGGATTTGTGATCGATGACTGCACGTTATGATAAGACTTGATGTATACTTTTTGTGTAGCATTCTGACGTGGATAGTCTTAATGGCTATTCGCTGGTGCTTCAGCTCATGTTGTACAAATGTTCATTAGACGTCAGGTGACATTGTTGAAGTCTGTCGGCTGTTTATTCCCTACCAGACCAGTACACAGTTGTGAATCATTTGCCCTTCTTCGGCCTTGCATGTTTCGCTGATTTTTCAGTTGCCATTTCAAAGCTCGAGCATTTTAAACCTTTTGAACAAATCAGTCTGTTCAAATTAGGCCTGTTGGGTGAACTTGAGTTTTAAAATTTGAACTCTGGCTGTAGCCTTGGCTTAATTTGTTCCAATTCCGCCCAATTTGAGTATACTTTCCAGTCTCGGCCAGTAGTTCTGTCTGTCCTGTGCACAGATCTGGTCTGTAGGGATTGTGTTAATTGATTTGTGCTACACATCTGTCACCGTGCACTGTTTACAAACACTCGTATTATCTAGCAGGTTTAATGATGTAGTATATCGGCGTGAAGACTGATGTGAACAATAAAATTGTTCAAACTGGTTCAGCTAATTCTTTATCTTCTTGCCGTTCAATTCATGCTGCATCTGATGTAAATAGCTCTGTACAAGTTTTTATGTTGTTGGCGTTTTCACGTATCCATGCTATTTGTAGGCCTTGTTTAATTTCGTCCATAATCTTGTACTCAGCACGAAGGCAAGTCATTCATTACTGTAACGAAAAATGTCTTTCTGAAGACGTGCAGTACTGAGTACTGACTTTGGCATTTAAGAAGATAGTATATGTTTTCCAGTCTTGTAAGCAGTGGAACTGTTGTTACTTTATTTAACTCTGGCTTTCACTAGCAGAACTTATTGAAATTTTGACTCCCATTTTCTACTATTCACCAGTAACTGAACTGACACTAGAACAGCACACGCAGTGAATAAAGTAATATGTTCACTGTAACCACAACAAATTATTTTGCTGGTTGTGAAAATATTTCTCAGACAAAAACTTGGTGCAGAATTCACAGACGTGAAATAAGATGTACAATGGCAATAAAGAAACTATACTACAGTTTTAAAAATGTGACTTTAAAGAGCATTTTGTCGAACCGGACATCTTAACACAATATGAGCAACGAGCATCAATTTTGGGCACTGTCTTCAAAAAGCATTTACGATTAAGGATCAAAAAAGTAGATATTTCCAATAGTATATAAATTCCAAACATCAGAAGAAACTCAATTTTAACGTATGCCTAAAAACTGGCATAACAAGAAATTTGAGCTAATGCTCACGGGACGTGCGAAAGCCTATAGGAGTTCCTGCCTGCAGGCAGTCACCCATCGCAGTACTAACCGGGCCCGGCGTAGAATAACTTCGTTTTAGCCAAAACGCGTTACCAACGACGCCACGCAACCAATGCCAGCACCGTGGCGCCGCCTTGTGAATGATTTTGCATCGCAGTCCGAAATCACCCGAAAAATCCATCAAAAATCCCTATTTTGGCGTTCAAGGTCATCCAAGGTCATTGAATTCAGCGCCAATCGAAAGCCAGTATACGATTTCCTATTAGTGATTAATAGTAACCTAGGCCTTATCTCGCACCGTTACTGAGATACAGCGAGTTATAGGCCAAAAATTGCAAATTTTGCCTACCCCCTCTCATTTAGCGCCCTCGTTCGGGGTGACCCCGCTTCGAATTTATGGAAAAGCTTTACGGTTCCTGAAACTAGAGTCTTCCAGGCAGCCGATGGTGAAGATTTGGACATCCTAGCTTGGACCATTTTTGCCTGATCCACCCGTGTGACAGACGGACAGACAGAATTGCGATGGCTAAGACGCGCTGAAAGCATAGCTGCTTTCACGCGTAAAAATGGAGCTGTGTGTAGCCGAGCATGAGATGAAACATACATCAAAATGTATACCAAATGGACTATAATGTATACCAATAATGTAATACCAAATGTATACCAAACGGACTATAACATTGCCGTACGACATTAGCAAAGAGTTATCACTTGGAACAGACACTGTGATCTAAGAGATTGCTAAAGATAGCACAATGTCACTTCAATGTTACGTGTCTGCTGGAGTCAGCACTAAAATAAAACAATTATCACTAAATCAATGCCAGTGCACTGAGTATGCTACGTTAACACTACGCATTATTCCCACTCTCTTAGTCCATTTTAGTTGCCGATTGCTGGCGGCATAGAATACAAAACAAAAATTGCACGCAATGGAGGTATCTTATTCAAAGAAAACTTCTGCCAGCTCGTTGGCTAAACAAGTGAAAGATGCAACAATGGATCAAAACAACAACAAAACCCATATACACAGTGTCCGGAAAAAAAAGAGTCTATGGTTTTTCAACGTATCTTTGACAAACCTTAACCTATTTTCATAATTTTTGCATCAGTCGTCCTGAATATTCACTTTATTAAACTGCTGAGATATTTTCTCTTTGTACTGCCATGTCACTACGTAGGGCTGGCTGACATAATTGACATAATCAAAAATGCTGTTTTTATTGTTTTCGAGGTGAAAAAAGTTAACAGTGTTTCGGTTAATAATGTTAACAAAATTAAAAGTATGTTTATAATTTTTTGTAGGCAACATTAAAAAAACAACATACAACTAACAGTATACTGATTACTGATAGCCCACTTTGCCCAAATACTGATGCCACTTTACCATGTAAAATAAAACACTCTTCATATTCTTACTTTACTATACACCAAAATAAACAGAAATGCAGAAAAATAGGCTTTTTTAATCTGTAGATGCCTTATTTGTCATCAACAGTGACAAAACTGGCTATCAAACAACTTTTGAGTCAACAACTTTATTATTACAAATGTGCAGTACTGCGACACTAACGCAGGCTGCAGAAATGATGCTGCCTGCTGATAACGGCTGCTGCACAATGACGTTCCCGTACTGCACACGATGGCCAC
>Ga0209671_1001580_pt1 | contig 19342 bp, 12 predicted proteins | sample WorMetHERISLAND2_2_FD_187401 | JGI IMG/M metagenome (GOLD analysis project Ga0209671, IMG submission 187401) | Marine gutless worms symbiont microbial communities from Max Planck institute for Marine Microbiology, Germany - Olavius geniculatus... | ecosystem: Host-associated > Annelida >...
GACAACCCTGCAGGAGTTAAGCCACGCTGCCCTAGATAGGCAGCGGTGGGCAGCGATAGTAAAAATGGCGTCAGACACCAACGGGCATTGAGCCCACGGTTGTCGATGATGATGATGATGATGATGATGTCAGAACATCAGTGTACATCACGTGGCAGCTCTTGGCTCTTGCTGAGCGCTGACAGAAAATCACGTCAAATTAAAGCCGCAAATACCTATATTGTGATTGTGATATACCGGCATATCGATATGATAACCATCTTGGTACCGATTAAAGATAATGAATTTTTTTAATGATAACGATATCGAAACGAATATACCGGTATCGACTTATCACTAATTTCCACAGACCGAAAATATTTTATATAAATTGGTCTAATAATTTTATATTTTAATTTTTTTTATATACATATAGTTATTAAAACGTGGCTGAAAGTCGATGTTTATATTAATATCAAAAAGTTAAACGATGTAAACGTGTTGAGAAATTGAGAATTGTCAACTGCGGACTAGCGCTCAGTGCCTTTTTGGTTTGGCCAAGATGTCCGTTTGGTTGTGTGGAAATTGAAAGATAATTGAGTGTTAAAAGCGGCCTCATTATGCGACTCAGAGGGCCTGCCTCTGCAGTTAGAATTATTCGTATTTACGGAGAAAACGTGTTCTGTTATACGTGTAAAGCTTCAAAGAAATTTGAGGCTTTCCTTTTGTTTGATTGAAATTATGAATCTGGACTCGTTATCATTTGCCTTGTCTCAGATCAGTTATTCAGTGGCCAATCTGACGAAGAAGAATTACAAAGCTAACGTAACAGAAATATCGACTGTAAGCTGTGTTTTTTAATTGTATTGGATTATTTTATATCAGTTGTATTTTCGTTAGTCATTCATGCCATCCACGCTAGTTAACTAATTTCAACCCTAGCCAATTATTGGCAGTGTGCATGGCAGTAGGAAAGGTGATAATTGCAGTAATGGGCCAAGGGTTACCAACCGGTCCTCGGATCACTGCGTTTTAAGTTACTTTTTTGCATACTACTTCGTCTTAATACGTGGTATCTAAAACAAAATTTCCGGGTTTTTGCTTAATTTTTGCTCACGAGCGATTTAAGTGCCCCCGTGTTACTAACGGCCATTGGTAAGACCGGGGCACTTTAAATCACTCGTAAGAAACGTGAATTCGGTTAGGGTTTGGGTTAGGGTTAGAGATAGGGTTAGGGTTAGGTTTTAGGATTAGGATTAGTGTTAGCTATGTTACCTGGTCATATATTTCACATTTAATTGCTGACATTTCATTGAACATGCAAACGTAAACAAGCGCAGAACACTTGTAAATATGTTACGTTGTGTTGTGACGTTCAATGTTTTACTGGTTCCAATGTTGATGTTGACAAATTCTGTTTCGTTTGCATAAAAACACAAGCGATGCTAAGTTAAAACGATTAAATCAATGACTGCCGCGCCAAATGTACACGCCAAGGTACGTTTAATACGTTACATCGAACAGAATTTCGCTTAAATTATACGACATCGCATTGGCTATCGAAAGGCATAATGTCATGTCTATGCCAATTCTTGCTGTTTTACTATAAAAAATCTCAACAAAAAAATTACAAAACCCAACAATTTTATTACAGATAATAACTCATAAGACTTAAATCTTTGCAAAAACGCTTTTTGAATCACTAAAATTTGAGGACAGGTTGATAACCTTTTACCCAGTAATGAATGCTGAGTGACGATCACGTTGATGTCAGAAATAACACAATCATTACGAGCAGAAGCTAAAAATATGTCTTTAGTAACATTTGTGTCAGAAGATAAAAGGTCAAGCCAATGCCTTAGTCTTTATTTTGGTCTCAAAGACACAACATAGCATTACTGGTTAAAGTTTAGTTTTTAGAGAAAATGGTCACACTGGCAAACTTCTGCTTAACAAAACTACTTGTCTCAACGAACGTGACTTTGTCATTCGCATGCTTTACAGAGACAGCTATTGATGTGTATATCTTTGCAAACTAGGCCTATGTCAGATTTGCTATACTTGGTTACTGACTATATATTTTATAAGCTGCGTTTGTCAGCTTTTTTTTAAAGAATAAAATGAATGAATGAATGAATGGCAGAAAGGTAATGGTTTCACTGACGCAGAAGAAAATAAAAAAATAAATCTTTTATGTATTGTAGTTTTGTGCTTCGGGCCCTGTTCAGTAAAAATGTGGAGCCCTCATGTAAATTTAGCAGTGCAGTATTCGGAGCCCCCCTCCGGGCCAGAAATTGTTGTGCTGTGTTAAGTGAACTTTTGAATGTCACAGCATGCCATAAGGAGCCTGACAGAGGCCAGGAAATGTCGCCAGGATTTGGTGCAAGGCAGCACAAAAACATAATTTATGGGTGACACATGGTAATTGAATGATGATTTTGAAGTACAAACAGTGGATCAAGTTAAAACTCCGTTAACATTTGTTTTAGTCTTATTTTGCAAGGTACTAATGCATGTCAAATACTGGTAATGAAAACATTTCTAAAGCAGTCTTCGAACTTGGGCTTGGCTGTGACCTTGAGGGCACTTGACAGTAAATCTGTCAAACCATAGATGTAAAAAAAACTACCACCACTTTTTGTTTTTCTGGTTTCAAAAGTGTGTTTCAAAGTTGCTAGTGAAATTTTAATGAACATTTTTAACATTAAAAAATGTTTTAAAATGTCACAAGAGTAAAAAAGCAGAAGACATTTTTTACATCTATGCATCAAACCAGCATTATTTAATTTAAGCAAGTAACTCAGGTGCCTTCAAGGCCACAGAGGATGCTTGAGTTACTTGATGAAATTGAATGATGTTGGTTTTACAGATTTATTGTTCTGTTTTGTAAATGTCGAATGTTAAATGTTGTTTCAGCTCGTGGAACAGTACGGACCTGAAGCAGATCGACATCTCTTTAGGTGCCTTTTCTCTCACGTCGATTTTAGTGGCGATGGTCGAAGTAGTGGAAAGGACTTCCATCAGGTGCGTGCTGAGTGGTTTTGCTGCTCATTTGATCTCAGAACATTTTATGATAGGCTGGTAGTGTTTTGATTTTACTGTGACCTTGCTTTCACAAATGGGTTTTGGACTCGTGTGCACATACATACTAACAGACAGGTGAATGTTTTGTTGGGCCAATGTGCTCAGAACACTACAAAGATTAACTGTGATCATAGCGGTAATGTAGACTATTCATAAAAATATGTAGAATATTCATGTGTGGTCTTAAATAGTGCATCTGTTGCCACTGAATGTACACAGTGTCCCAAAATTAGCTTCCCCCCTACAGATAAGTTAGTGTGAAATCGTTGATACCTGATAGATTTTTTTTACAAAATTTGAAACGAGTCATTGAGACAATCATTCTGAACTTGTTTTCAAAGTTTGAGCCTCAAGTGTCCACCTTTGGCCTCAATGCAAGCTTTTAGTTTAAGGTGGGTACGCTTGTGCTAGCTCCCTTTGTCAATAACAATGCATTGAACGTATCTTAATGTAAACAAACTCTGACGTCATAATGATGTTACATTGAGCACACACGGTAAAGTGCGTACGTCATAATGGGTGTGACCGTAAGTATTGTTAAGATAGTGCAGTGTACAATATTTCGCTGAAATCTTAAACTACAAACTGAATTAGATGTGTTTGAAACAGGTGTCGTTAACTTTGGGACATGGTGTAGTAAATTGTAGGTATTCTAGTATGTTTTGTGTATGATGGAATGTATAATGTTAGTATGTTACAGTGCATGTAGTTTTTTCTTACATGTTTGTACGACCAGTGTATTCTGTAATACAAGCAGTACCTTACAGATTTTGACATTTAGAATGTCAAAATATGCAGTGATTGATTAAGTGTGATATGGGATTTAGGTCTGTTGCCCAGTCTACCGGTATTGACTGCATTAGTGTTATTTTGCTGTTAGAGGCATACTGTTTTTTGTTCTGGTGGGTTTTTTCTTTTTATTTGTAACAAAAAAAAGACTTATGTCCAGTCACTCCTGGTGGAAAATGTAGCTTGTTACATTTTAAGGTGCTAAATTTCTAATTCCACTCTAATGATTGAATACCTCTGACTGAGTGTCTGCAATTAAAAGTGAATGATGTAAAGAAATACATAGTATCACATAAAACAGTGCAGTTTTAGCATTTTCTGGCATAGCAGGTATTTTCTTGTTTTTTTTCTTAAAAGTGATTTATGTATTGTGTGTGTTATACATTATAGACACAGTACTTGATACAAGAGTGTGCAGCATTGATTGCTAAACCGAACTTTGTGTCAGTATTGTGTTACGCACTTGACAACCCACTACATCAGCAGAAGGTATCAGCTGTGGTTTTTTAATACACTAATGTGACGATGATTATATTGTGCTGACGTTATTTTTCACATGGTATAATGTAAAGTGATTTTGTGACCTTAATATGAGATCCCTCCTGTCCTCCAATGGACAGCATTATGAGATTGATGTCTGTCTGAAAGATAACAGCGAAGATTATTAGAACTACCATTATCTTTAATTACATGATACATATGCACGCGTATAGTGAAGTTCTTACAATTTTTGGTTTAGCCCATTTTTTGTGTTTTGTGTTTCTGTGAAGGTTAAACTTTCTGTTTCTTAATTGTAATGGTTAAACTTACTGTTTTGTTATTATTAGAGCTGTCACAGTTGACGCGTTAATTAACGCGTTTATGCATTAATAAATTAACGTGCGTTAAAAAAATTAACGCACATGCGCAAATTTATTTCATTCAGTTACTAAATTCTGTGCAGCAAAAGTTCGGATATTCCATTAAACTGCGGTTATATGACAATCGAATGAAATCAAGTAACTAAACTGGATCCAGCATGAAGTAATGATGCTGGTCATCAGGCGACGAGTACGGCAGTTCAGCGTTAGGCCTACTGTAGAGCGGGCTCGACGTCGACGTACCTTCTCCCATCTCTCCCCAGTCGCACTGACCGTTGGGACCGGTGCTGACGCTGCGTACCTTGGCGGCTAGCTGTGGTGGCGGTCTGGGGTGTGTGTGGCACGTGCAGGCGGACTGCTTGGAGCCCATCGCATCAGGGTGAAGCTGGACAGTCGTCTGGTGCATGGGTGCCGGGCCACGGCGCCGCTCTGTCGACCCGTTGGGTATGGACGGTAACGGACGAGCGCCGATCATCGGCTGTGCAAAGACCGCCTTCTGGTCAGCATCGTACATGACGAAGCCGTCAGGGTACTGACGCCCCGTGGACAGCCGTGGCTTGGCGGCAGTAGCAGGCGCTTTCGTTTAAAAAATAAAAAAATCATATGTGTTTTTAAAACTTTTTTTCATTTTTCTAACTTTCTATATTCTACAGGCGGGTCCCATAAAGGTCTTGGGCCCGGGGTAATTAAACTCTTACTCTCCATCTCGATGGGACTGGGTGCGTTAATTTATGCGTTAATTAATGCCTAAAAAAATTAACACACTGCGTTAATGCGTTAAAAAAATTAACGCCTTGACAGCTCTAGTTATTATGTGTTTGTGTGCATTCTGCCTGGAAAGGCCATCTCCGAAATGACCTATACAGTGTCGGGCGGGACGTTAAACCTTACTCACTCACTCATTAATTATGAGATTTAGTTGATAAATAGATAGAAATAAAATTAAGAATTTAAAAATTAAAGAAAAGAAAGAACGATTTTCTCAAGCTTAGCTGTATTCTCACTTCTTTTGTGTAAGTAGTTGTCGGACTTGTTCCGTCATTTAAATGCTTACATGCAGCAGTGTTGTGTACCAGTTACCTTTCTGTGCAGTACTTGTTTTTTTGTTACAGAAGTCTTTAGTTTGTCAGTGCTGGAGTGAATTAGCTGCATTCTGCTGATGTTGTCTGTAGAGTTTGCGTCCATCAGCACACTTATTCGGTCAGCTGAGCAAAGTGCTCAAGTTGACTAGCGTGCAGGAAATTGCATTTGGTCTCGCGGCATTCAGCTCGTCGAACTCAGAGACCCATCGTTACTCGGTCCAGTTTGTGCGTCATAAACTGCCGCAGCTGCTCAACTCGTACATTGACACCGGTGTGTATTGCCTCTTAACACACGAGTGCATTGATAAGTATGTTAAATGGGTGTGATCAGTGGGATTTTTTTGTTTATCTAGTGTACTGTACAGCTTGAAGCTTTAATACGGCTCTCGATCTTCATCTTTTTTTGGTAACTAAAAACGACTCGACTTCTGTGCTATACGCTTGCTGGAACTTAGGCCACAAACCACTTTCATCCATTACTTTCTGTGCTGTGCCTTTATTTTCTTTCAGCCATCTTTTGAAATCTGTCTATTTTTATCTGTGCCATTGCTATAGCATGGGACAGATTATGAAATCACTGCTGTCATTCTGTCTGTAAACACTCTAACGGCCGCAGGTTTGATTCAATTTCGATGAAATTTTGCACAGTCATTCGGGGCCCGAAAAGTGAGATCGATCCTTCCCCTATTTTACCCCAGTTTTTAACCCTATAATGCATTTTCACCCATCATGGTAACTGTAGGCCCAGAAGAGAGTCAAATGCTGAAACACAGCTGCTAGGCTATATAGCGTGGCAATGGGACAGATACTTCATTCCACAGAACGTAGTTCTAGTTATAAATATTTTTAAAAGATGTTTCTTAATGTTTTTAGGTGCAACAGCAGCTACTGCTGTAGTGCATCATAGCCATCACAATTCTGTCCATCTGTCTGTTCGTCTGTCTGTTCATCATATGGGTGGATCAGTCAAAAATGGTGCATGCTAGGTTCACCAAATCTTTACCGTCTTCTGCCTGGAAGACACTAGTTTCAGGAACCATAAAGCTTTTCCATAAATTTGAAAGGGGTCACCCCGAACGAGGGCGCTAAATAAGAGGGAGTTGGGAAAATTTGCGATATCCAGCTGATACGGCGTTGGCAGAGCGAGACAGGTCACGCCCTTTGGCGAGTATGCATAAAACACTATAGATAATTAGCCGCCGGTCGTCTGGCGCCCTCTGGCGACTGTAATAGAAACATACCAGTAGATTTTGTTCTACTGGGCTTTCAAACATGCACCGCTGTTTCACGTTCCTTTTTTGCATTAGCTGGGCTTTTCTTGTTTCTCTCTGTGTCTGTGACCGTGTACTGTGCACTCTACTATAGTGCTTGTTTGGCAATACTATCATGAATTTATGGTTTCTTCTCAGACTGACAACTGAACATGTGGTAGCATTTCTTAGCAGTACCATGTTGAGTTGAACCGATGAAGTTACTCTACAGCGGGCCCGGTTTATACCTGGTTGGATGACTGCGGACAGGTAAACCATCTAGGTACACTCAGTTGACTTGGCCTTCTATTCTCTGTGGGATGGTAAAATGACTATGAGCTTTCAGGCTCAGTAGTAATAAATGGCGAATGGTGAGTACTATAGCTGCCAATTTATGCAGATCTGAAGGCTCAAGCAGATTGGCCTACTGAAAATGAATCAGGTGAACTCTTGCGGTGGCAGTGCACTGCTACAATGACAGCACCATATACTATTGCAGTGGGTTTGGCGGGTGTGATGTGCAGATTGTGGTTCTGGTGAGGGGGGAGGTCTTCAGGACACTCCCATAGAAGTGGTGCATCTGCTTCTGTCACATCTGCTGTCACCTGCAGTCACCGACTCCCTCGGCGTCTCGGCAGAGCAGAAGGAAGCTTTCTTTCGCACTTTGACGAAAGGTTCTGTTCAGCTGGTCACGCTTATTAGTTAATGATGCTAGTAATAAACGAATTTGTATAGCGCCAGTACGTCGATTGACTTCAGAGGTGCTGGACGGACTTTTTGTAATCTGCCAGGTATTCGTGTTAATTAATGATTTTCAATAGCATTAATGCATGCGTTGATTTTTTAATGCCGTGTTCACACACTAATTAATCATAAGTTCGAGAGGACTACGTTGTAAGTTGCCAATAGCAAACAACCACATGTCTCACGTACAAAATGCAACCATTGTCAAATTTGCCGACAAACAATAAATGACGTCATTGCTAGCATAAAAAATATGAAAAATATTAGAAATCTGTTGTATTACTTGTAAACTGAAAATTATTAGAGTAGTGAAGGAATGGCACTGCAAAGTAATAATTACTTGAATATTATTCGACTGTCAACCAGCTTTAGTATTAATGCATGAAGTTTTGTTGTATTTTTCTGTGTATTTTGCAACACAGAGAAAAGCAATAAAGCTTAGCATGATTGACAGATAATTGGAATTATCAGTATTAAATGTTCTGATGTTTACTGTTGCCTTGTAGATTTTCCACGTGATCGAGTTCCGGTCGTATTGGCCCCGCTGCTTTATCCTGAGACACTCGATCTGCCTGTGTCAAAGCTTGGCATAGAGTCTACCGCAGTATCATTCAGCGTATGTATCTGTGAAATTTTTGAATAATTCACCAGCAAATTGTCGTAATATATATAGTACGTAGTCTTTTTTGCAACAGAAAATGAGGTTACGTACTTGCTGTTGTGTACATGAGTTGTTTTTAGATCTGTGGAAATTTATGACGTCGAGATAAGAACAATCTTGCATACTCCACTTCACCTTTGTGATAAGCTGTTTATACCCAGTTTGCTACGGTTTATACTGCCTTGTTATTCATACCAACCATTTATGCAAGAGTAGCTGGGTGATATAAATTTGATATCTTACAATTAGTTGTTGGTGTGATATTTGTAGATGACTTCGTCGCTAGCTGATATGGTGTTGGAGCTTGGTCACGGCATGACCAAAAGGTGCGTATATTTGAAGTTTGGTAATGATGACAGCTTTAGTGTGATGTGCATGTGTTTGTGATTACCGTTAGTTAGAACATTTTTGTCCGGTTTTTGCATTTGATTTGATTGTTTAATTGAAACAAACATTGCTAAGTTTCAAGTGAATAACTTACTAATTATCACTATGGTTAGCAAGTTAGCAAGGCTTATGGCCGGTTTCTGGATCTTTTAGTTAACTGATCAGTTAGTAAACCGTCTGTTAATTGTAACTCGCTAGTTGAGTTTGTGGGTTACTTTTACTGATAGAATAAGCTAGGTTATTTGTTTTTTTGTTGTCATTTTGACTGTGGTTGATCATTGTTAACAGAAAAAGATGCTAGTGGCTGAGTGCATGCATCTCGGTGTATTAGTGGGACGGATCATATTATGATTGTTATGTAGGGCTCCAGAAATGAGCTGTTAACTAATCAATTAGAAATATCTATAGATTGGTTTTTTAACATTTTGGACTTAAAACATGACTATCATCACTAATGTGCACATTTTCTAGTCCAATCAATGGCAGGCATTTGTTTCACATAGGATGTATGATCAAGATTTGTATTTATGTAGTGTTAGTTTAACAGTCTCCACTTTATTGGTTTTGACTACTAGGTATACAGTTTGTGTACTGCTTTGTCATCATCACTTTGCTTTGGTTTGCAAAAGATAACCGCAACCAGTAGTTGAATTCTACGACTAATTGAAGTTAATTGATTAATCTCCATTAATTTTTGACGATTAATCGGTTGAAAATTTTCTATCGATCGCAATGCTGTCGTTATGCTGACCGTTGTAGCGTGGAACAGTGTCGCAATACACTGAAGGATCTCGGAGCCGGTCAGCTGACTGCTGCGTCCGTAGCGCATGTGATCGGCATGATGACTCGACATCCATCCGCTGCTGTCGACCACACCTCCCTCCAGGCATGTCTCACACAGTGGCCTTTTCATTAATACGGTGATCTAGTTAGTCATAAGGAAGGAATCACATTGATTCAGCTAGTATTTAACAAGTAATAGGTTAGCGTAGTCTTTTTCAAGCAGTGTTGGAGGAGAACAGTGGCATCTCTTCACTTTTCAGTAAACTGGTACTTGTATTGTCTTGTGTTGAGTATTCTGTGAGTTGTTGTTATGGATGTTTATAGTATTTAGCATCAATAGTTGCCATTTGCTACACAATCACTCAGTGAACTTTCTTGTTTTTCTATTGTTAATTTTCAATGTATACATTATTTTTCTTCTGTAATAAAGAACCTGACAAATGTGTTACGAGTATTAGCCCTATACCGATTTATTTGCAGAAGATGGGTTCATAATACCAGAACTTTTGCTTTGCGTACAGTTTATTTAAGAACAGTGAGATATTTTGTGTGGCATTTGAGTTAGGTGGTATGGTTATTGATCTGGTTGGTGGGTGATTGAATGTTTAGAGTTTACTGGTGAGTGGAGGAGGCCGATGGAATGACTCTAAGGATGGCGCAGACTCGGCCGGTAGCGGTAACTCACAAACTGCTAGCAGCTGGAACATCGACGTATTCGTTGATATCGTCAAAGAACTGGTATGCGATCTCTTTGACACTATGGAACTCAACTTCTTATTGTTTAGTCAAGGCTGCACTTAACACATGTTCTTGGTAACTGTATGTTGACATTTTCTGTTAATTATAAATATTGAATAAATTCATTACTATAACACTTTTTCGTTTAGTGGCTTATTCTTTGGAATTACTCTAGTTTATGTACTAGTTAACATGTTTGTGGAATGGTATATCTGCTCCATTGTAAATTGGCATGTACGTTGTGCAATGTGCATTGAACATCAAAGTTTAGACATGGTAATGTTTCCACCATGGACAGCATGTTAGCGATTTACGGTAACGTTTCCAGTCCCACTCGCAATCCAGTTTTTTGCCGTTTTTTGTAGTGCATTTATTAAAACACCCAGATGGAAATTTTTGCAGTTGTCAAAGTGTATAACTTGTAGCTGTCGTGTGTCTGAAACATTTCATTGTTAAGGCTGATGTTGAAGCTTATTAATGTCAGTATTATATTTTGCTTGCCCCATAACATTGTTGTAATAAAATAGCCCACTGCCATTGAGATTTGGGATTCATCTGCTATACATGCTAGGGACTGACGAATGAAGGTAGAATTTTCCAGTTGAAATTGTTAACACTGCTGGTACTTGCTGCCAGCTTCTATTACTGATGCATTTGTGTTAGGTGTCAGTGATGTTGTATATGTGTTGGTAGGCACCGAACATAGCATGGAACGAAATTGTCAAAGAACTCGACTACACTGGCTTCCAGATTGCCAGCCGAGCCGGATTTGAACTGCTCATTCATGGACTTCTCCGTGCGTTGCCAGATGCTTTTCCGGTTGATGTTCTGTACAGTTTGTGGAAGAACAAGGAAGGACAGGTGAGGGTCGGCTATTGTGCAATCCCATACCGTACTTACACCATGGTCCGTAAAAAATGTGCCACTTTTATTTTTTGAATAGCTTCGTGAAACATTAGCCGATTTTAATAATTTCTGGCATGCAACATCAGGAAAGAACTTGACGCAAATGACTGTAGTTTTGGCCAACTCACTTTAATACTGTCGTTACATTACCTTGTGAAATGTAGTTTGGCCATTTACAACAATGAATTCATACTGGATAGTGCACACGTTGGCTCAGAAATGATTAACTGAAAAGTGACAAACATGATTGGCAACTATTGTATCTCAAAAAGTCACACGTGTCACATCACATCATCTTTATTAAGCATGTGCTCAAAATGTCTTCCTCTAGCACAAATGCCAGCGACAAACATTGACACGACTCGCAAACAGCAGGCGCAACATCCTGCATTTCACAAGATTTTTTGTTTGTTTCGAGTGTGGGGTCTGCTTGAAATGTGCAAAAACCAAGTGATATCAGTTATGATAAATGTGGAATATTTTATTGTTCATAATATTTCATCTGGTTGCATATTGTAAATGTCCACATGTTGATGTATCGACGTGTGTGAACGCAGCTGTCGTGGCTTGCATACTCATTGAAGTACTCAGACGTGTTCTGTCTGGCGGATTTTCCTCATCGTGCCGTGGTAATGGACTCACTTAAGTCAATGCCTGATGATGATAACAAGGACATCATCGTGTGGTCAGTACTGCTGTGCTCTGTATTTAGCAGCACCTGTTGATTTTTAGTATTTTATTCGTAATCTGCAATGTTACTAATGCAATCCAGTGGTTGGCTGTTTTTGCTCAATGTTGTGTTTATATCTTTGTTTGGCTTTCGATTCCTAATATTTGGGTTTTTTTGCATTAAGTGCAGTTTATTTTAGAATATTTGATATCTGAGTATTTATTAGCAGTGAGAAGTAGTAGCTTGCAGGATACTGGGATTACTGGTAGAAGACCTACTGTGGCTGATTGGGGTGGTGGTGTGTCTGCATGCTGCAAACTGCGAGTCTAATTGTTTGCTGACAAGGGCAGTGGATGGCTGCATAGTGTGCTGCGGTATCATTAGCTTATTCTGATCAACTGCCACTTTTGAGATTGTAAAAAGTTCTTCTGGTCTTGAGTCTGTGTCTCATTTACGAAGCAAATGTCAAATGTAAATTTATATTGCGCATTGTCGTCAAAACCTCTAATGCACTATAGCAAGTACCAGACTTATCCTTTTTACGCGTGACAGCAGCTACTGCTGTAGCGCGTCTTAGCCATCGCAATTCTGTTCATCCATTTTTCTGTCACACAGGTGGATCAGTCAAAAATGGTGTAAGCTAGGGGATCACCAAATCTTCATCGTCGGCTGCCTGGAAAGCTCTAGTTTCAGGATCTTTAAAGCTTTTCCATAAATTTAAAATGGGTCACCCCCAGCGAGGGTGCTGAATGAGAGGGGGTGGGAAAAAATTTGCGATTTTCAGCCAATAAGTCGTTGCATCTCAGAAATGGTACAACATAGGGTTTAGGTTACTATTAATCACTATTAGGAAGTCACCGAAATCACTAGAGATAGACCGGGACAGCCTGCTTATGAAACTTATAGCATTAAGCATAGTTTTCACTTGTTCAAATTCTGCTTTCCTGCATTCAGTGAATTCTCCGTACGGCCGTGTCAGACTTGGGTACCCTTTTCAAAATACTCGCATTCGGCCATCCAAATGGCAGCAGCCACACGAGTCGGTGGCACCATCTAGCGTATGTAAATGCATCATACCTACTGTCAGTTGCTGGGGTTGGTGAGCTTAGATTTTGTTCACGGTGAGCCTTCAAACATGCACCTCTATCACGCGTTACTCTTTCCGTTAGCTAGACTTTCTTGTTTTTATATGAGCACTACGGTGTAATGCTGTGTGTTCTGTATGCAGGAAGTCATTGGATCTCATTGACATTCTGCTGCAGCTGGCAGATGAAGGCTTTCACTCGCTAGTCTTGGAACTGTTCAAGTTTCCCGTGCAGTATTGCCCCGATCTCCTGCTTCTCGGACTTCTCCAGATTGTACGAACGTTTACTTATTTATTTAACATGGAAAATCCTACAAAATACACCATTGAAAACAAAAAAGAAAGTGAAAATATATAATAGACTATTAACCATTCAGCGATAAATATATCTTCCAGTTGACTAACTTCAGTTGCACAAAGAATGAATTTGTATGATGTAATATCAAAAAGTTAAACGTGAGTACTATTGGCTAGAAAATGAAAGGATTGCTAGAATCATATTGATTTGTCTCTTGTCATCTATAGCCATACTGTTCGTTATTCAGAGTTAATGAGTTTAATGATCACTTGACCAGTCTGTTACTGTTTTAAATAATTTTGTTGGATAAATTAATTGCTATCATTGATGATATTCTGCCTGTTTGTTAACAATCGCAATTGTTTCATTAGAGATTGCATCTGATTATTAGGGTGCACAGTTTTCTGCGGCAAATTTTGCCAAATTCCGCGGGCCAGTTCGCAAATTGTTCTGTCAAAAGACTTCAGTTAATAATAATAATAATAATAAGTGAACATTTATATAGCGCACTATCATTTCGAAGAAATCCCTAGTGCGCTATTGAAGGCTGGCATTGTGCTCTGTTATACTAGCAAGATCTAAAGAAGATGTTCAATCTTTTTTTCTTTTCAAAGGTGCAGTCTGTCAAGTCATATTGTGTTTCTTCATGATTGTGTGCTGTATTGCGATGGCTACTAGTAGGGCTCACAGTTTCATACCTCGTTTACACGATGAAGCAGACATATTCCGTATAAACATGCATGATGTGCGCTCCAAGTTTGCTTCACGTTTGCTTTACGTTTGCTTTGTGTAGGCTATGTTTTATGTATACTTGCTTCATGTTTGCTTCGTCATGTAAGTGGGGTATTAGGCAGTTCAGTTTCATTTTTTAGTCTATTTAGTTACTATGTGAAGCCAATGATCGTACTGATCATTTTGCAGAATTGCGTGAAATTCTGCGGAAATGTCAAAATTTCACGGAAGAAGGCAAATTCTGCAACTTGGCGTGAAGTTTCGCAACTCGCGGAAAACTGTGGGCCCTACTAATCGTGATATGTAATGATGCTTGTTGCTGTGACTAACCATGATGCTTTTATCATTGCAACAGTGTCTCACCGCTATTCAGTCATCACACATTTCTATATTTAGTAATGCATTTTTGGGTGTGGTTTTGATGTTGTTTATTATCAGTTAGGCCTAGCTTTTTTGTTGTTGTTCTTAAGTGTGCTTCATTCTAGTACAAGCACAGGTCGTCTCCCTGTCTGCTTAATCTTTGCCATAGTATCAGCTTGCCACCTCAATTTTCGGTCATTCGGGCCTCAACTCAATCCAGGTTCCTCAGCAGCATTATGAGTGCTCCAGTATGTGCTGCAGCACTGATGATGCGTCACCATGGTGTCGACGTTTTATATGACGTCATTTTGCGCATCTTGTCATGAAAAAATACGACCATGATGCGTCGCCATAATGATGACGTCACAGCTAATCGCTGTGCACAGCTCTGCTGTGGCTTGAGAGGTGTGGCTGCATAATTTTGGAAAAAGTGAAATTTTCTCAAATGGATGACCCCGAGCGACATCTAACCTAGCCCATGCCCTGGCCATGTTGGATGTGGATCTGCGTGCAAAATTTCACGGCCGTTTAGAAGTTATTAGCGGTCGCAACGCTCAAATATAGTATAGATTGTGTGAGGCCTTGTAGAACACATTGTTGTAATCGTAATCAGGGCTAATTGCAGTTGACTTGTTATTTCCGGTGCAGGGCCGTTGGGCAAATCTGAAGAAGGAATTGCTGTCGACGATTATCCCGATGTTTCTCAGCAATCACCCAAACTCGGTGCCAGTTCTCCAGGCTGCGTGGCACTGCGCCTCCCAGTCCCAGAACGTGCGCGGCCTGGTGCTGCACGCGATGGCCGAGTGGTACATGCGAGGTGAACCGCACGACCAGGCTCGACTGTCACGCATCCTCGACGTTGCTCAGGATCTCAAGGTGATTATTTTGCCGATTATCTTCTGGTCATAAACTGCCAGGTAGTTTGTGCATTTTATTTGGTGGACATTTCATTGTGGAGTAACTCATATAGTGATTTAGATTTTTTGCATGCCGTCATAAAGGTATGTTAAGTGTGCCGTAAAGTTGCAGCTGTATACATCCGAATTAAACCTATTAAATTCTGTATGCAATGCTGGGCCAGCATTATATAATACAGGGTGGGCCAAAAAATCGGACCTGTTTGAGCGTTGATAACTCAGCAGTGGTTACCCGTAGAAAGGTGTGTGATATGTCACAAGTTTTAGAACGTTGTAGACCAGGCTCGACTGTCACGCATCCTCGACGTTGCTCAGGATCTCAAGGTGATTATTTTGCCGATTATCTTCTGGTCATGAACTGCCAGGTAGTTTGTGCATTTTATTTGGTGGACATTTCATTGTGGAGTAACTCATATAGTGATTTAGATTTTTTGCATGCCGTCATAAAGGTATGTTAAGTGTGCCGTAAAGTTGCAGCTGTATACATCCGAATTAAACCTATTAAATTCTGTATGCAATGCTGGGCCAGCATTATATAATACAGGGTGGGCCAAAAAATCGGACCTGTTTGAGCGTTGATAACTCAGCAGTGGTTACCCGTAGAAAGGTGTGTGATATGTCACAAGTTTTAGAACGTTGTAGACAAAAAACGACAAAGTTGCATAGCAAATCATTTAAATATTCTTTGCTTAATTTGCATAAGTCTTCATTACCCCTGAAATTAGGCATTTGCCTGGAATCTCATGTGCCCGAGTTCATTGAACTCAAAAACGCACTGTCAAAAAGTCCCAATTTAAATTCTGTGAATTATTTGTGTGGGGATATTGCAACAGATAGCATGGTCACAAAATCTCAGTAACTGCCCAGCTAAAACGTGTGCTAATCGAATGCTGGGCTCAGCTGATCCTGAACACATTGACTCCAGCGATCGATCAGCTGCCTAAAAAACTGATGACGGTTATGAATGCAAAAGCTGGGCAACTGTTTATGTCGAATTTCATCTAAACTCAACATGTGTGTTAATGATTGTTGATATTTCACTGTATGCTGAATGAAAATCAACTTAAATTCATGTGTTACTGCCAATTTAGCATGATTTTAGGAGTGGGACAGATTTGTGTAAATCAGACAAAGAATATTTAAATGCTAAGACATGCAAGTGGTACACTTCTTCTGTACACAATTTCGAAACTGTTGGCATATTACACGCCTTTCCATTAATAAACATCAGTCAGTTATAAAGGCTCAAATATCTATGTTAAATCCATGTGTTACAGTCAAATTTAGCAGAATTTTGGGGGTGACGAATATTTATGCAAATTATAAAGAATATTTAAATGCTTCATTATGCAAATTTGTCGTTTATTCTTTACAGCATTCTGAAACTTTTGACATATAACACGTCTTTCTACCACTAACCATCGCTGAGTTATCAATGCTCAAACAGGTCCGGTTTTTTGGCCCATTCTGTATACTGAGGTTGAATTAGATTGAATCAAATTCTGCTTCAAAAGGACTAGGCTAACCTATTACTTATTAAATACTAGCTGAATCAACGTGATTCATTTCTTATTAGAGTTGTTATCTGTTGATTGTAACGAGAACATGCTGATGTGTTGCAGGCATTATCGATGTTGCTGAATGCTACGCCATACGCTTTTGTTATTGACCTGGCGTGTCTTGCATCTAGACGAGAATACCTCAAGCTTGACAAGTGGCTGACTGATAAGATTCGAGAACATGGGGTATGGTCACTTCTGCCGAGCTTTGCTTGTTATCAGTATTTAAAATTAGAGCTGTCAAAGCATTAATTTTTTAACGCATTAATTAACACATTATTAACACACCCAGGCCTGTTGAGAGGGAGAGGATAAGTTACCCCGGGCCTAGCGACATTTGGTGGGCCTCTCCTGTAGATTATAGAAAGTTAGAAACACATTTTTAAATGTTTTATCGACAATAACTGACATCATAGCTAACATAGGAATAATTATTTATTTACAGTTGTGATGAACGGCAACTACAGTTTAGTTACTTAAATTTATTTGATTGTCAAATAGCCACAGTTTAATAGAATAATGAAACTTTTCCTTTACAGAATTTAGTAAATTTAAATAAATTAACAAAAATTTACATATGTGCATTAATTTTTTAACGTGTGATAATTTATTAATGCATTTACACATTAAATAATGCGTTAATTTGGCAGCTCTATTTACAATGATATCTATTAGCATAATTGTTGATATTTAGGGAGCTTGGAAAAATCTGTCACAGAAAAAACCAACTAATTGATTCTGCGAAAATGATATTGAGACAGAGGGACTTGAATTTGGATTTGAATATTTCATTTCGGATATTTTTAATCCGGTTTAATTATTAATTATGTGCGGTAATATGAGGTGTGTTTATTTCATCTTGTAGTCTTTTTGACATTTAATAGATGTACTTTCTACGTTGCATGAGCTTATAGACAGAAATACGGACATTTTTTGGAATTGGTATTTGATAATGGCTCGAGTGCATTGGGTCTGTCATGTTGTATGCAGGAGCCGTTTGTCCAAGCCTGTGCCAGCTTTCTGGTTGTTCGATGTCCTCAGCTGGTTGGTAAAGAGGATCAAACAACGCAGAGCAAAAGTCACCAGCTGCCTGCGGAAACTATTGGCACCATGTTGGCATGCCTTCAGGCCTGCTGCACGTATGTACACTGTGTCTCAAAAAAACATCCTGAACATTTTCGATTGTAACTTGAAGAAGGATTATCAGATTTTAATAATTTTTGGTGATAATATTCCTGAGACAGCTGGCCATCGTATCATTGTGTACTATCCCACTTCACCTATCGTGTATTTCTGCACTACTTTGGGTGATCAGAATCGACAAAATATTGCATTTTTTACTTAAAGTGGTATTATTACTTAATGTAAATAATGCACAAAAACACATTTTGTTTACATTTTGACACTGTTTCTGATATTTTATACAATTGCTTTGTTTTTCAGCTGCCTGCAATAAAATTGATCAAAAAGTTGGCCAATTGTGCAATCACAAACATGGAGACGATTTCTCCTTTCAGTGACAGCAGTATCGATAAACTAATCCAGACTTCATCAATCACTTCTTGAATTCATAAACATTCCTTAACGTAATGTGGTAGACATACTGCTGCACAGCAGTCAAGATTTCAATGTGTATTTTGCTTTGTCTGATTTTCCCAAGTAGTGCAGTAGCAGACATTGAGTGAAGTGGGAACTTAAACAGTCATTTAATAGCCAGTTGTGTCAGAAATATGTGTGCCAAAAAATTATTGAAATCTGATAATCGTGCTTCAAGTTACAGTCAATAATGTTGGGATGTTTATTTTACGTTTTTTTGCATATTTCAATGCATACTTCGCTTGGTTTTCTTTTCCAAGGTAGTGTATTCACATTTGCTGGCATTCGAACGCAGGCAGTATGGTTGGCTCTTCCTGGCGACAGCTGGGCTTCTTGTTCTGTGTAGTTGCAGCAGTAGATGTTGTGGTTCTGTTTGAATCAGGAGCTTATCTCAGGAGCTTCAGGAAGATGTGATACGTGTTCTGGCGAATGGAAGCATGCTGCTGAAGGCGGCGAAACAGTTGATGCCGGGCATTTCCGGTCTTGGTCCACGTACGGGCGTTTCACAGCAACAGATCTCTGGCCTGTCTGCTGGCCTTAACAGCCAGGTAGCTTTTCATTCTTACATTGGCAAACGATCGTTCAGCTGCGGTGCATTGACAACTTGGGACTCTCTGCCTGCTTCTGTCGTTAACTGTGACACTCTCTTTGTATTTGAATGTAGGCTAAAACATCATTTATTTAATTCTGCATACAGCTAACTGACCAGTTCTGCCAGCGCCTTTGAAGCTACAGCAATACGACACTCTACAAATGTTTTATTATTATTATTATTATTTTTTTTTTTAATACCCCCAGTAGTAAAGATCCCGGGGGTTAAAAACAAAAAAGGTAAAGTTAAAAACTAATCCATGGATGGCCAG
>Ga0209671_1001587_pt1 | contig 19329 bp, 14 predicted proteins | sample WorMetHERISLAND2_2_FD_187401 | JGI IMG/M metagenome (GOLD analysis project Ga0209671, IMG submission 187401) | Marine gutless worms symbiont microbial communities from Max Planck institute for Marine Microbiology, Germany - Olavius geniculatus... | ecosystem: Host-associated > Annelida >...
CCACGTAGCCTTGATTGGCTACTGTTCATATAGGCAGCCTATTGCAAAATATGGTACCCACTTTCAGTCACGAACGGCGTCGAAGGCCTGATTTTAAATTGTGGGCAGCGGCGTTGCGGATTAATCAAGTAGCGGGGACAGGAAGTTGCAAATTTCTAACAGTCAGCTGCAAATTGCTCCCTGAGGTGATTTTGGCTGCTCAAGCGTTCAATTTTATCCCAAAATTTCCTTAAAATTGGATAATTTTTAGTCCCGAATTTTCAATTTTTTAAAGATAATTTTTCGGCGTGAAGAAATTTTTGGACAGGCTAGATTGGGCAATTGGCCCTGCTGCCGCGCCTCCTCTGCCCCGCTGCGACGACGCTAACTCACGTGACTTCAATAGCTCCCTGATGGCTGCGTTGCTGATGATAAGACAAGAACTCGGTTAGCGCGTGCAGTTAAACCGCTCGTCCTGTGTCCAACCATAATGGCCTAGTGTGTCGCTGCTGTATTCGTTCAAGGTCGTTCAAGGTCACTGTTGTGATGATGCACATCGCTAGCAGCGTGTAAGGACTATGGCAGCAGTACTGTGTGGTGCGTGTGCTGAACAGAATTACATCAGTCGCAAGTCGACTCAGTTGAGGGACAACTTGAAGCGGTCGAAATCCGCGAACAAGCTGCTGGATCAGGGCAAGACGCAACCGGACCACATAGTCGTCGTCGGCAACGGTTCCGCTACCATCGATGACAGGCAAGTTAAGTAAGTAGCTTATGACCAGTTCACATCTACGACGGTTGAGTTGAGTCGAGTCAGCGTCGTAGGTGTGAACTGGCCATTACGGGCTACGGGGTGAAGGCCTAGTGTGGTTGATTGGGGCGGATGTATGACGGCTGGCTGCAAACCGCGGGTCCAACTGTTGGTTGTGGCAGGCAGTGGATGGCCGCATAGGGCGCTGCATATACCATTAGCTCATGCCACTTCCAAGATTGTAAAGCGCTTCTGATCACGTTTCTGACTCATGTAAAAAACCATATAGCAGGTACCGGATCGTTACCTAACCTTTTTTGGGTGCCATCGACGTTATTTCAGCGCGCTTTCCATCCAACGCAGCGCACGCAACGTACGCAACGCAACCGACGCAAAAGGCGCAACACAAGAAAATACACCGCTTCTATTTTGCGCGTTGACCGTTACGTCAATTGCGTACGTTACGTGGTCGTTTGCACGTGCACTTTTCTTGTACCTGCATCGTTTGTTGCGTAGTTTTTGCGTTCTTTGCATGTGTTGCATTGAATGTAAACCACGCTTTACTTTCTTGTTTCTCGTTGACCTTTCCTCTCACAGCCCTCCATACAAGTTTTGTACAGTTTAGGACTGTCTGTAGAAGAATAGGATGCAAGATTAAGTTATTAGTTAAACTTAATGAAAACGTGAGAAAATTAGTCTCAACAGAAGGTTTTAGAAAACGTGCGATTTGTGAGAAATTGCAAGATTCCTGACTAGAAAGGAAGGTTTTAACGGAAATCTGAGTGGCATGGTTACCGTTGACAGTCTATGCCCGTCGGCAACCCCCCACGACACCTGTTATCCCAAAATAGGGGTCTCAACTCCCAAAATTTGCGTGGCATATTGCGGCAAATCTGTATCGCTGCAGTGGTTACTGTTAACAGGCTACAGACATTTGTAAATGCCCTATTTGCTGCTTGCTTTGCCGACCATCCCTTTTTCCCCAAACAAGGGTACTAAACTGACCCCTTATTCACATTTGCCGTACTTTGGAGAGGGTCTTAGGGTCGGCCTTTCCTAGCGATAGCTAGGCTTTGGCGTATCTGCCCGGGTGTTTCAAGCCTCTGGCTACTGTCAACACTATGCTTTGTATGTGTGTATGATTAGTGTATTTTCGCCAGTCAGCGGCATTAGCACTACTCCAGTGCCGACGTCTCAGTCTGCCACTGCTAGTGGACGTGCTATGTCTGCTAGTACTAGTACTAGTGATGCTAGTATGACGTCATCGTCATCACTGAAACGAGTGATGAGTCTCGGTCGGTTGTCCCGACGTCGCTTCAACCACAAGAACCGTCCTCCACCAGTCACTGACGCCGTTCACACGCCAACTGGGTTAGTTACATAATCACAGCGACATTTTCATATCATATCATCGTGTACGTGTAGTAGGCACTTTAAGATCTATTGTTTGAATTGTCGGGGAAGGGGGGGGGGTTAGAGGGTTGAACACTTCAACTGTTTTTAGGCCCGACAGCAGAATGCTTCGCACATCTTAGCTATGACCTGGGCGTCTGTCTGTCCATCTGTCTGTCTGTCTGTCTGTCATATTGCTGTATTGTATCAGACTGTCGGTCGGACTCTGGAAGGTGGAAAAATTTAACCCCCAGCTAAGTTTTCACAATTCAAACACTGTTAAGAACATGTTACAAATGATGGTTAAAAACCAGAAATAAACTAAGAAATAACTAGATGGTCGTTATGACTCCGTCGACTGTTATGCCTCCACCAACATGTGACAAGAAGCTAGCTATCGCGGAGAGAGCACATAATGCGAAAAAAACGGAAATCACAAAGAATCTATTTATAGCCAAGCAATAACTGGACCGTGCCGCTGGTGATTGGTCTCGCACGACGAAAATGCAGTGTGACCAGCTGGTACTCAGTTTACCTACCCCAATGGGATGGAAGGCTGAGTGAATCTAGAAACGATGATGATGATGATGATACCTGTTTATTGTCTGTCAGGCCCAGTGGATTAGTGAGCGCACATTCTGCTGAGTATCTGCTCGCGTCAGTCAAGCCATCATCCTCGGCTGACAGCATGGATACGGATGCTGCAGTTGATCTGATCCAGCGGACCATTGATCTGGCTGGCGAAGGCTGTGGTACTGGTGGTGGTAGTATCGAGATACATCCACTGCATGGTAGTGTGCTGGGTCAGCAACACTGCTTCCAGGTAGGTCTCATTAGCTTTCTTACAAGTCTTTTCAGTTAGTTGCTCTCTGTTTGTTTCCAGGTCTTAACACGTGCTCCAAGAACTTTTTGAAATTGTCGACTCTTGAAACATCACTGCTTTCGCTAACGAGATATAAACTTTCACTGGTGTATGTACTATATAACGTTATTATATTAGCTTTGATCTTACCAGCGGTTTTTGTCATTTCTTATTGATGCATAAGTTAAATGCTTTCAACCATTAATTGCAGTCGATGGTCTATTTTGTGCTGATGTGCCGTCAAGTAACTACTCACTCACTGACTGTTTTTTTCCAGGTCTCAACACGTGCTGGCAACACGTACTTTGCCTGTCGGTCGGATGATGAACGTCGGCAATGGATGGAACAGTATGTCGTTTTATTTTATTTTTGTTTTATTTGTTATAGGTAAGTTGAGCTGCTGTTTGTGTCAGCTGTAGAACATTACTGTTTATGCATTTAAGTGGGCAGTTGTAAGTGTTATTTTGGCAGTTGAGTTTATTTCATTCTAGTTTATATCGCAAAGCGTACAAAGGCACTCAGTGTAGTTTAGTTTATTCTTTGTTTGTTTGTTATCAGTTTTCGTCGCACGGTGCTGCCACAGAGCGATCAACAGCAACCGAGAACAGAGCACCAGCTGAAACTTTGGCTGTTCGAGGCGAAGAATGTTTCACCTAAATATCGGTCTGATCATTGTTAGCTTTTTATTTCGGACTGGTGTTTTATTCGCAACTACAGAAATTAACAGTTAATCACGCAATTAATTGTTGCAAATTTTTTTAAAGATTACTATAATTTGAATCCTTTAATTTTTTGGTTGAGTCATGTCACTTGTAGCCATGACCCAGCTTTATATCAGTACAAGTTACCCCGACCCTGGCCTGTATTCGGGACCTGGCGTTTATGCAGATTCAGCTTTCAACTGAAATTTTGCGATGAGGTAAGTGAATTTTTAGGCTGCAGAATGTTGACACAAGGTACACTGTATCAGTGAATCTGTCACTTGCTGATGCACCATTTGTTAAGAACTGTTCAATTACTCACTCACTCTTTGTCACAGTCCTTCATTAATGTTTGTGTCTTGTTTGTCTATTTTTTGTTATATGGAAGAGAAATAAATATTTAGCTGTCTTTTTTATTGCTGCAATGAGGACAGATTGGAGACGTAAGCTGTCTAATGAAAGCTTGAAACAAACCTGTGGATGTCTGTCTGTGGGCCTCAATTGGTGGATTGCTTTATGTTTTTGTCGTAGAACACCAGGAGGTATCCTACAGCTGAGTTGACTAATGTAGCATTTCATATGTGTCAAACTCCACTACACGGACGGACGGATGAACAGACACAGCATGTTGTACAACATGCTGTGTCTGTTCATCTGTTCGTCCGTTGGTGGCAAGACCAGCAACGGATGAGACATGAACAAGTTGTAGATGTTATACAACATTTTGTTTACATGAGTCATAAACTGACTAAAAATAGCGGACGAAGCAAACGAACAAATTTTCATTTTGGCATGTTCTTGTGTCATTTTAAGTAGCGTGCTACTTAGTCATGCTATACAGGTCTATTTGGGTGAACCAAAAATCAATGCCATCCTGTACTTACCAGCACTCATCATACCGAATGCATCGCACATTTTACGCCGTTCAAGTTCCATGGCTTCCTGTGTTGCATTCAACTCTGTGTTGCACAGTTCTGGCTCATTTTGATACACATTTATGAGATTTTTGTCAGTGTTTATTGTTTACGTCAATTGCATCACTGATCACGTTGTCGAACGGGATTTCTATTGGTCGTTTCTATTGAATGTTGTACAACATGTTGTACAACTTGTTGGTATCAAACTTCACTATGCGAACACCACCCATGGACGAACGGACGAACAAACACAACATGTTGCCACATCCCAACATCTCGACATGTCAAGATGTTGGGATGTGGCAAAATGTTCATCCATTGGTGGCGAATTGTTGTACAGCAAGTTGGCAACATGTTGTGTGTGTTCGTTCGTTCGTTCGTTCGTGGGTGATGTTGTGTTCGTCCGTCTGTGTAGTGGAGTTTGACACTATGCCAGTCAGCGGTACCAATTGCTTGTCAGGTGCAGTATTTAAGTAACATGCTGATAATGCTGGGATGAATGGGTTTGTATGTACTCAGGTATTTCTGTGAGGTTTGCCTGGACAAGACTCTTTATGCACGTACTACATCCCGACTTAATGTCGACATGCTGTTCTGGGGAGAACACTTCGATCTCTTGTAAGCCTTAATCACCAAATCTCTTGTAAATCACTTAACTGTTGTTAGTTAGTAACCTTTAGTTTTTACATAATTATTTTACAGTTGCACTTTGATCTGTTGTAAGTCATAATTATTTAATCTCTTGCAAGTCTGTACTATTACATCATTGTGCTGGCTGTAACAAAGAGTGTTAATTGAATTGCTTTTCAGTGTGTTTTTTGCTTTGTATAATGCTACACGGTGTACTGCAAAAACTGTGGCACTTTCATTCTCTGTTAAAAATGTATTCTGTATCTAGTAAGCTAGCTCGTAATTTGCAGAGATTTTTTTTTGGCACATGGTGTGGTGTACTATATGTGTACGTGAATGTCATTGATGATGGCGATGGTTTTGCAGCAATCTGCCGCCGGTCGAGAAAATTACCATCATCATGTACCGAGAGGCTGACAAACGACACAAGAAAGATTTCTCTCATACTTTCGTCGGTACGTTACTTGCTTACTGCTACTAGTGCTGCTGCTAAGATAAAAGCAGTCTTGTATACTACTCGAGGGTACAGCCCACAAAATTCAGACAGAAATTGTTATTATTTGTTCAGATCTTGAATACTAAATGTCCGAGGGTTGAAAACTGATAAAAAGCCACAGCAAACTAAATGGACAGAAAATTACCCACAAATGAGACTACATTACTTTTTTGCAGAGCCATGAACAGCCTCTGAAAAAGAATTTGATTTCTCTGCTGTCTTCAGTGATATCGGCGATGCATTTCACGATCTTATGCACCAGAATAAAAATGATTTTTTTTCTTGCAAACCGGCGGTTGCTGCTGATATTATTTTTGTTAGACCTGTTATAAATAAATTCCATTCATGTGTAACTAACTGTAGGTTCGGTGGACATAGCAGCCAGTGAGGTGGCAGGTCGACAGATGACAGATCGTTGGTTTACTCTGAGTACCGCTGCATCATCAGCAGTCCGCAAGGATGCCCGACAAGTGACCTCGTCACCTGCTGTCATTAGAATCAAGGCTAACTATCGGTCCATCAAGATCCTACCTGTTGAGTTGTACAAACCATTAATTGAGGTACCTAATGTAGACATTTCCTAACATGGTCTTCTTGACTGATACAAAAACAAAATTAATTTTCATAAATTTCTGGAGATAAATGATTAACAAAATTTTAATCTGCACCAGTTGTAGTTAGTTGATTGCATGTGTGCAGTTCATTTAGACTAGCAACTGTGTTCGAGTGATTTGAGCTCTGAAATGGCTTTCTCTGAGTCTCCGGTCTAAGTTAACTCAGCCTTCTACCCCAGTAGGATGAGTAGTGACTGGTAGTAGCTTAAAGACTACATTTTAACATCTATGATTCTGTGTGTGCAGTTTATACAAATGAGCAGCAGCTGTATTCCAGTGATGCGAGCCTTGGAGTCGTCGCTGAGTCTGAGGTCCAAGGATGAGCTGGCAACGCTGCTTGTCACTGTTCTGCAAAGTGTAGACGCTGCTAGAGACTTCCTGGTTGAAGTCGTCATGGACGAAGTGAACCACGAAGGTAACTTTTCTCACCAGCTCAAGTTATTTGGTTTACTTGCTTAGTTCACGAAAATGCTGTATGTTGTGTTTGTCTCTAGATTTTTCTGGTGTTTATAGGGCCATGCTGTCGTCATAGTTTGGTCACCATTTTAGCTTCAGATAATCAGACTACAAACCCAAACTCTGGCAATGAACACAGTAAAATTATGTTTGTCGCCAGGGTTTAGATTTGTAGTCCTTGGGAGCCTATTTTGCAGCAGGAAATTCATATGTCACAATCTTGGAAACGTTAGAGACTACAAGAGTCGTAGAAATAAATAAGATTTGCAATAACTTGCAAGAAAAAAGAAACAAAGAACTGAGAAAAACTTTATGCATAGCTAACTTGCAGAGTTAGAAAAAACATAAGAAGATCTTGGGAAGATTAGTAGTAAGTTTTATAAATAAGGCTCCAGATTAGGTGTGGACCTACCAACGTGAATTTCAAATGGCTAATTGTGAAGCAGAGCTCATTAGAAGCTGGATGTTATGGACTTGCTATCACCAGTTTGCAGCATCGGAGTGCTCTGAGTTGCATGGTAACAACTCACACCAGTAGATGAAGTAATAGCTCAAGTGGAGAATGTTAATAAGTGTGTTTTTGTGTTTCTAGTTCTAGATTAAGCAGTAAGCACTAGTCTAAGGGGGCTGCAGTCTAGGGTTTCTCAATATCTAGGGGCCCCGATTCTTGCAGTTATTGTTGCTGAACACTGATTGAGATTCTATAACTGCTGCCCACGCCCATCTCTTGGGTTACAAGTTAGCAACTTGATTCACAGAATACTTTAGAATAATTGCTATCATGGGAAACACTGTTTTAGCTCAAAATGCACCACAAACCATTTGGTGGCCAGCCAGGCTCTGAGCCTGGACCCACTGGAGACCCTAGAGCGTTTCCTGATCTCTAACTGGATTGAAGGGTAGGAAATATGGGGAAAGAAAAGGAAATGGGTTTGTTAGAAGGAGGGAAAGGGTCCTGTAATTTTTTCAGCCTAGGACCCCTTAAAAGAGCTTAATCTGATGCTTTATGTGTTCGTATTGTGTGTTCAGACAATCGTAAGACATTGTTCCGAGGAAACAGCATTGCAACAAAGGCAATGGAAGCTTACATGAAGCTCGTAGGAGAAAAGGTAGTGTATGGTTTATTACATACATTACTCGGTATTTACGGATAACCAGTCTAGTCATAGCTGTTAAACTAACAAATTAACACATTCAATGAAATATTCATGGTTTAAAACAATATTTCACTCCATGTCTGTGACCTTAAATTTTGACTGTTTGAATTGTTGATAGGCATATCATTTAGTATGCAAATTTTGGTTTTTAGCACTGCCTTAACCCCAGCCGGGTTGGCCAGTACTCAATTTGCCTGCTCTGGATGGATGGAAGGCTGAGTTGACCATGGTTGTACAAAGATGGTCACCCATCCAGGTAGTAATCATTTGATAGTGACGTGACCAGGAGTCCAACTCATGCCATCTCATCAACATCATTAACTGACAGCAAAGCACGTGTGATGTGTTTGACAGTATCTGGCTGAGACTCTGGGAGACTCGGTGCGAATGGTGATGGAGTCGAGGGAGAGTTTTGAGGTTGACCCGGCTGTGATGGGCGTCGGCAGCAACAGCAGGTCTGAGCTGCAGAGACGACGTCGACGACTCACTGATTCTTGTACACTCATCTGGTACAAGATCCTCAACTCACAGTCACTGATGCCTCCGTAAGCCATTTGTCACAGCTTCGTGTGAATTTTCACGAATTTTTACTATCCATGGTAATGATGACAGTTTGTTTTTCAGCTGAGCTTTTTGTTTGTTTGTTTGATTCTTAATGTAATAACTCAGGAATTGCTACTCTTAGCTGTGGTGAAATTTTGCGTGAACATTATTTACCTCGACAACTGCAATAATTATATTGCATTTCAAGGTCATAGGTCAAAAAGATCAAGGTCACAGGACTGGATTCTTTTATGCTTTTTCATTGTGACATAATATTAATAGCTTGCTTACTGCATGCTAGGGTCAACTCAGCCTCCTAACCGCAGTAGGATGGGAAAAGAGTATTCGTTATTGGGCTTCATAGAGTAGAGGCTAAGGGAAGAAGGCCTAGTGTGGCTGATTGGCGAGGTGGTGTGTTTGTAACTTGTGCCTGCAGAGAGCTTCGTAGTGTGTTCGTGTCTCTGCGAGAGCGTTGCCAGCAACGTCACAGCAACGTCACGCAATACAGTGACGTCAGCGGTGACGTCACTTGTCAGCTGGTGAGTTCGTGTGTGTTCCTGCGGTTGCTGTGTCCTGCGATCTTGTCTCCGAGTCTGTTTGGCTTGTGTCAGCTGATGCCTCAGCAGAAAGTCTCACGCAATCTCACCCTCATCGCCAAAACCATCCAGGCGCTGGCCAACTTCACCAGGTTTGCTGCAGTGATGATTGCACAAGACTTTGTTTTGTTCTAGGCCAAGACAAAAAATCAAGATGATCAAGGCCAAGGATTTTGTTATCAAGGCCAAGGCTACTGTTCTTTGTCCATGAGGCCAAGGTCAGGTTTTTGAGGACACATTGCTGATACTGTATCTCATCATTATCATCATCGTGTGTGAAATTTATACTGCCTCCATTACATGGTTGGTGCTGTGGCTTGGCAGTAACGCATTGTACTCAATTAATAAAGTTACTTCGGTTACTTCCTGGATGGGTGACTGTCTGTGAGCAGGTAAACTTTTTCAGTAAGTAATCATTACTGAAGCCAACTCAACCTACCTCTATCTGTGGGATGGTAAAAAAAGTATCTGCTATTCTGCTGAGTAATCATGATAAATGCCAACAGTGAATATAGTTACTACAGACTTGTCTTCATGGCAGAGCTACTTGAACGTTAATGGTAAGTTGTACAAGTTAGATATTTGGGTGTAATTTTCTGTAGAGCCAGGTTTCCAGTCTGTATCTACAGAAGATCAAAAGTGACTGAGATGTTGTTCTAGACATTTATTTGCTTGCTATTTAATACAATATTGTGAGTTTTTAGTAGTTTGATGCTGCCGGTTGCTCGTTATAATGAGCAGTTCTGACCTATAGAAGTCCTGCTCCCACAAATTTTTAATACTGTGGTATCTGTCCTATCTTGCACTTTAGTCTAGAAATATTTGCTGCCTAAGCGGAAACTGAAATCAGTGGTTATAATGCATAGTTTCCATGTATATTTTTGCTGCAGTGATGATAAGTTGCTGTCGTGCTGCTGTATGCCAAGGTTCGAGGGTAAAGAAGGGTATATGACATTCATGAACTCTTTCATTGAAGACCATATTCCTGAAATGAAGAAATTCCTTGACCAGCTTTCGGTAAAATTGTTGTTCTAAATTTATTTTTGTTGTTGAATTAATATTGTTACTGCAAAATGTATCTGCATTTAAATTTTATTTTGTGATTTTTTTACCTCACAGGTGTACTGTACTGTATTTCGGTTAAAATCCGTCTCCACTAACTTTTTTTTTATTTTTGTTATAAAATTTGGCTACAGTCATGGCAAATTCTACATCTGGGAAAAAGTTACTGCATTTACGTAATCTTATAGCATCTTAATCATTATTAACACTACGTTTATCTTAAGTTTAGCTGTGGAATGCACTAACAAAACGTGGGAAATAAACACTCTGTAGTTGTCTAATATGAGTATTTTTGTTTAGTCTGTGGCAGCTAAGAGTTCAGTGATATCTTGGCCATGCCATGCTGTACGTTGATTTCATTTTTCTAGGCTATCTGCTGTGGAGGCAAGAGTCATGCCAGTAAATATAGTCTCATTATTACCTTAGCCAAAGTTACTAAAGTGTGGACATTTTTTTTACAATTGACATATGTATCAGTTGTTTTAAGACCGTTGTTTTTGCCAGGTGGCAACACACGGTTGTCGTCGGTCATTTGAGGTCTGTGATCGCTCATAGTTACTGCCACAGAAGCAAGGGCATGGCAGTATTGTTTTCAGCGTTGGGCTTTGTTAACACGATAACTCATGATCTGCTGTACTTAGTTTGATGAAGTTTTGCGTGAACATATTTCGACAACTTCTAAAACCTTATTGAATATCAGGGTCACAGGTCAAGATTACATAGGTTTTTTCCTGTTTTTCTTACATGCATGATACCGCTTGAGTCAGTTGGTTGCATTCACAAAAGGTACTGCTTGTGGAAGCGACTGCGGCTACCAGCAGGCAGTACTTAGTTTTGAATAAGACTGAACAATCTGTTTGATGATTGCTTTGCATTGTAGCTGGTGGGCGTTGCTAGTTCTGGTCCAGTGTTCAGTGGACACATTGACCATGGCAAGGAGGCATCACAGCTTCACTCGCTGCTTGCTGAGCTGCTCGATAAAGTTGACAATAAGGTACAAGACTCGGCACCTTATCTCCACACTTCTCTCTAGGCTTCCTGATAATTTTTGTTCTGCTAAGATTTTTTAAAGGATTTCGTACATCAGTCACTGCCAATGGCCAGTTAGTTATCTTGTGTTTTTCACGTAATGTAGGTAAAACTATGCTTAGTTTTGCAATTTTCTTCATTTATTATTCAGTGATAATTCAAGTGCATTTGTAATTTTTTCTAAGCTGTGGCATGTCAAAGTTTTCAGAATTATTCCTAAGTTTTTAAAAGATTTTTTTTGTAAACTGCAGTTTTAAAAGATCTGTAAGTTTGACTTTTGATCTTATGTCAGTTAGGCTTTGGGACACTAGCACTGCAGTTTGCTGCCCATTGCTTTTGGCTTTGTATTTTCAGACTCTTTTTTTTGTACGTAGCTTTCATGTCTGTGCCATCTATATTGGCTGAAAAGTGTTGACAGTTGCAGGTTTTTCATTTGCTCATATCATTTTTTTATGCCATAGAATTGTGCAAGTGCGGTCGGTATTTGATAATGTTGTAACAGATTCTGTGCTTTGATGTACAGTACAGATGTCTCTGCATGTGTATTCAGTGTTTTGATGGACTTTTTGAACAGAAGTCGGTGGATGCCGTGGACAAGTTGCGGCAGATCGTGGCAGACATCTCGGTTGCCATGGCGGATGCCAGCCAACGCGCCTCACAGCATGTGGACTGCCGTAGCTGTGAATATGACAATGTCAAGCCAGCATCAGTGACAGAAGTCAACACTATGAATTCCCATAGCTGTCAGTATGACAGTGTCATGCCAGCTTCAGCCACAAAAGTCGACACGTCAGACGTGTCAACCGATGTAGAAATGTTGACACATGAACGCTTTGTGTTGAACACGTCGATGACGCTGTCGCCACCTGTCGTGGGAACTGTAACAGCCAGCGCGCCGGCGCGAACTCGGGTCTCTATGCACGAGATGCTCTCTGACAGTAGTGGCTACGTGTCATTCACTTCACCCAGCGTCTGTCCAGAGAAGGCTGCGGACGTGGAGCGAGAGTGGAGGCAGATTGTCGATGCTGCTGAGACACTGATAGCATCCAGTACGACGAGCAGCATCAGTGAGTTGACCGATGCATTGTCATCATCCTCTGAGAATCTCGTGGACAGCAGCTCCGTGTACTCTGATCAACGGCCAACATTTGCAGTAGGGGAGCCTTTAATGTCAGCCCCCAGTCCCTTGAAGTCAGCCCCTAATCCCTCAAATTCTGCCCCCATGCAGTCATCGAAGTTAGCCCCGGGGCCATCAAAATTGCAGCAACCGCCACCACCATTGTCATTTGCGAACCCGCTGTTTATCTACAGACGACAAACTTCATTTGACAGTGCAGCTGGTGTGAGCAGGAGCGGCAGCAGTGGCGGCATGCATAAGTCATCTAGCTTGTCATCAGTAGTTGAATCAAGCAGTGTCAGAGGAAACCCAGCTGCTGCTAGTGCTGATGGGGCAGCTTTGGTGGCTGACCAAAGCAGCGGTCCTAGACATTCAGTCCACATTCGACAAAGGGTTGGCAACAGTGGTGTGCAAGCCTCACAGAGCAAGGAATGCCTCACTGACAGTACAGGCAATGCGGCCCAGCCTCAGATTGCACGTCACAGTGCCATACTGTCAGCAGCCGAACTAACAACCCAGCCATCTCGCCTGACCGGCAGCCATTCACACAGTACTGTGCTGTCTGATGGCTCCGGCATTGGCACAGAGCAGTCGACCCACAATGCAGTGGGACTACTAGACACACCGCCTGACAGTCCTTTTAGTGTCTCCACCAATGGCCACAGAGCAACTGGTAACCACAAAGTCAGAGCATCACAAAGCAATGTTCGCATGGGAGTCTGTTCAGTGCAGCGAGGAAGAGAGAAGTCAAAGATCGAAGTAAGACCTCCTGTATACTTTCTAGCATAGACTGCAATACCTATACAGTAGGGGCAGCAGGGGCGGTATACATAACAATGTCGTAACTTTACTTCCAAACTAAAATCGATTTAGGTCAGATGTAGTGCTAAGTCGATATGCATAACGACGTCGTAGGACTAGTCAGACGCCTATGTTCGAACTAACTCTAGTTGCTCCAGCGACCTGTCGTAAATATTTAGTCGGTTGTTGTCAGTGTAAACTAATGTCGCTAAAGAGCAGCTGCAATCACGTCATGTGTCGTATATAATTTCTGGCGAGTCATTTACGCTATTGAAACTAATTCTAGTATTCATAGTTGCCGAATAAAACATTTAGCATTCGATAAATTTCATTTATTCACATCGCGCATTCTTACTTAGCCCATGGAGCTGTAACTAGGATCGAGCACGCCCGTGACTGCAGCAGACGACAAGTCAGGCCATATCTATTTTTAGCTGCAGAGTGCATTTAGCCAGGAAATTTCAGAGTCAAACTTGCCCGACGTCAACTAAGTCGCGACTAGCTAGTCGCTCGCTACGACAGCGTTTTGCATGCTGTCGAACGTAACTTTCTAGTTTGGAAGTAGTTGGTCGCGATGTAGGCCTTCCGTCCAAACTAAGCTATGACGTTGTTATGCATACCGCCCCAGTTGCAGAGTAGATGCACCCTACAAAGTTAATTGCGGCCCTAACTTTGAGCTAAAAAGCCAATAAAATGCATGCAGCATCAGCATCATCTGTGATCTTATGCTTATCAGTTGTTTATATTAGCTTAACTTATGTTAAGCATACTACTTTTATTATAGTAGTTTTCAACAGAATTGCTTTGCTTTAATGGCCCCTCAGACCTCGCTGTCACTGGGGGCGTTTGCAGCACTCCCCCAGACTCAACCCCCTTTGATGCTTTTGCATCACCTTGCTGCACCAAGAATGGATAGGTGTTGCTGCCACTGCTTTTTGCTGCTAATGTGGTTGCTTTTTTACCAGCCAGTTTTTTTGGAATTTTTTTTGATTCGTTCATGGTGAATCTCTATAATAGGATTCAGTTAAAAGTGTTGCCACATAAATTTAACCTCTCTCCAGTCAGACTTTTCCCCTTTTGCTCAATTTCGGTACATGTCGTGGCACACTTTCGGCCATAGCATTTTAAAATTCCTTCTGCGGCCACTGCATGGATATTCATACCCAGCTGTGTGTGTGCTCGCAGTATGAGCTGGAGTTGAACACTTTGCGCCAGCAGCTGAGTGCGACCCAGTCAGCCCTGGATGACGTCATGTCTCAACTCTCACATGAGAAATCTCTGAGCCTCCAGCAACACAGTGACTGGCAGTGCAGACTACGTGAGGCCGAGGACAGACACAGACAGCGTGAAGTCGAGCTCATGGCCGAGCTCACTCAAGCCAAGCAGCGCGAGGCCGAGCTGGTGGCGGAACTGGGTCAAGTCAGACAGCGAGAGGCCGAGGTGACCTTTGACCTGACCCAGCAGCGCAGCCGAGCGTCGGAGATGAGCATTGAACTGGCTCGGGCAAAACGGCATGACTCCGAAGTCAACGACGAGCTCCGTCGTCTTACACACATGTAAGCAATAAGCAAAGTACTCTCATCTCTGACTGGTGGGCTGGCATGCTGTAGTTTTGCAGTGAGGATTCTGCAGGTGTCTAAGCACATCTGTGGATTATAATATACTAGTGGATTATAATAAACCAAAACTGACGTTGCTACTACAGTTATTATTAGGCTGAATCGCTTTAGCACAAGCGATTCTATCTGCAGCTACCAATTTTTTCCATAGCATCATATGTCTGTCATCTGTACCCTGCTTATACTATTTAACGGGTTTACGTGACATTTGACGGGTACACTTGCGGGGTTCGATGACGCATCCCCTGATTTCCACAGGAAGGGGGACTTGAAGAGTTGAACCTTTCGGCTAGAATTTGGAATTGCAATTTGCATTCTGCCATCAATGTGATGTCGACTCAGCCGTCTATCCTCCGTGGGACGGTAAAATGAGTAGTAACTCATTTACATGGGTTACGGAAGGTGGGGATCTTGGTACAGCTGACTGGGGTTGCCTATAGCCGGCCGCTGCGCCAGCCTGTGTCTGCAAGCTGCAGGCAGTGGCCGTGCGGCAGGCGGCTCTGGTTAGTGACGAAAGCGCATTAGAGGCGTGTTTGCGACGATGCGCTATACAAATTGATGACCTTTACCTTTTTACCTTTTAATAGAAATGAAGAGCGATTCTGCATTTTCTCAGATCGCTTTAAACTTGTTGTGATAATTGCATTGACGCAGGTTGGCCGACCAGCAGAAGAACGCAGCTAGTCAGTCGTCAGGTTCTGTTGTTGAACACGGTGCTCAGAGCAATCTTTCTTCTCAGCGTTATCAGCGTCGTGGCGTGTATCGTCGGTTCGACTCAACTGCAAGTTCACAGTCACTAGCTTCTACTGGTGCTGCTGCTGCTGCTGCTGTCATCGATCCGCATCAACGCCGTCTTCGCTCTGACTCAAGTTTGATGACAGCGTCCACCGATTCACACTGGACTCAGCAGCCATTCTGAGTCATAACCCTAACCTCCATGTAAAATGAGTACCAGTCTGACTGGTTGAGGTTATGGCCTAGCACATTCACCCGTGTCTCGTGGCTGGTACACTTTGTGATCCCATATGGCAGGTCTCTGTAGCCCGGAAATTGGTTTTCCACAAAGAGCTATACTACTGGACCATTTTAACCAATCATTCTCAGCCATACCAAATACATAGGGACACAACAATCATGTTGTGTCTAATGTGCCATTTCTGAGCCATCCGTGGTCGCAAATTTGGTCCGAAATTTAAAAATTTCGTCCAAACTTGTGAATTAAGTTTTTCTCATCCAAAATTGTACATTTCATGATTTCGTTCATTTTTCGTTCAGTATGTTGTTTTGAGTTTTCCACAGAGAAATGGTTTCCATAAACAATGTATTTATTTTTGTATCATTTGAGATGATATGGACTTGTGTGGACTGTGTGGTCAGTTGTAGTTACGAGACGTTTCTCTGTTATGTGTCGTGAGACATTGAAATAATTACTAACCATGTCATTGCATTCTTATTGTTTCTGTTTGTCACCAGCCAACAGCTGTAGAGTTGTTTTATAGTGTTGTTTGTTGTTTTTAGATTTTTTGAGGACTTTTGACCATCACATGCTGTCCACATTTTATCCAGTGTTCCACATGTGAATGAGTCCCCTCACTTTTTTATTCTCCTGTTTCTGTATTTCGTTCATCTTAGTTACCTATTCACAATGTAAAAGCACAGTATGTGTGTACAGAAAAACTATAATACGTCAAGTGGACAATGTTTTAATGGATGTTGGGTTTTTCTACAGAAGCCGGGGTTTTAGGTCACTTGTATGAATAGAAGTCGAGGGAGGGGTTGTATGTATTAAGTTTTACAGTATTTGCGCCGCTGCATTATTGTCCAATTGCTATCCTGGTCTATTCACATGTACAGATGCTTATAAATGCTTGTGGCCAGTACTCATCAGTAAAGGTGTGGTTACATTGTAACAGAACGTTTTTGGGAGTGTTCTGCAAACATACTGGGTTTCATTTTGCAAGAACGTTTTAACATTTCTTAACAGGTTTGCATGCAGGTTAAGTTAGGAGACAGGATACATGTGACAGCATTTGCTATAATTCACTTGCTTGGTTTAATTGTGCTCTCATAAGTGCCTTTCTAGTTGAAAATGTAACCACAGCTTAAATGATATGATTTGACTTTGGTGGCACGTATTTATTGCTTGTGTGCTTGTAGTTGCTGGCTTCTGTAATTTGTTACTAGCTGACATTGTAGGCTTATGTAGACTCTAGGCTTATGTAGACTCTAGTAGTTCAGTGGTGCTTCTTATGGCTGTTTTCACGGCCAGAACTTTATATCCAAAGCAAATATGTAACCAAACTTGTTGTTCAAGGCTTTTACTGCAAAGTTGATGTTTCAGTGCTTGTTTTATGAAAAAAATCAGCGTAAAAAATTTTTTTTTTCCACTTGGTCATCGTGACTCTTCCGTGAAGACTTCATGGGCTTTTTAGGTTAAACTGGTCATCAAAGGCATTAGAATGAAATGAACTAATGTTTGGTGTAGTGCTTCTTGTAACATAAATGGAACAATGCGGAAATGAAATAAAACCCCAAAAAACCCACCATGTTGGGTTTTTTGGGTTTTTCAAAAAAAAAACGTTTTTGCAACCCTGGTTGTATACATTGTGTGCATTGCATTGGATGGAGACCATGCTTAATATGTTATAACTAACTACTATTCTGTGGTATTCTGCCCTTTGGGCAGGTTTTCGTTTTCATCAACACCATCTTGTCAACTCCTGTGCCAGCTTCTTGAGTTGTGAATAATCCATGTCTCTGTCACTTGTCTCCAGTAGCCAACTGAGTAGCATTTCTTTCGGTCTCCCTCTTCCCTTTTTCCCTGGCAGTCGACCTTCCAACACTGTTCTCACCAAAGAACCATGACGCAACACGTCTTAACCACCTCTTGTGTCTATTCCTCAGTGTGTCCATGAGTTCCCTTCTTGTTTCAACTGTTCTTAGTATTTCATGGTTTTTTTGTGCTCCATCCTACTCCATATCTTAGGCATAGTTAAATGTGTTAACTAGTACAGGGTAGAAATTTTCCACACACACCTTGTCACAGTTTTGTTATTAGAGGTAACAACCTCGTGTGCCTTGATCACAAATCATTTATTTACAGGCTTTTTAGAGATTTTTAAAACTATCGGTACCAACTCGAGACATATCACGTTGTTGCTATTGTTTAAGTCTTTGCCATGTATCATTACTTTTATTCATGTGAGTGCATTAGTAAACAATGTAGGCTGTGTGTTACTGTTGCAGATTAGTGCTGATTTTACTGTGTATTGTGTAAATTGCAGTGCCTGACATGTCGTAATAGGCTATGATGGTTTAACCAGGAGATAGATGGAATAGCATGCACTTTGCGCATGTTTTTAATTAAGTATTTTTATACAGTCAGTTTTGGCTATTTCATGTAACTGTCATGTACATAGTATTTATCTTTTGATGCTGACAGGTTTTTATGCACAGTATGCACTTACTTACGCATTGATGGCAGTCATTTAGTCATGTTGCTATTAATTTACTTTTTATTACTGGTAGTATTATGACCACTGCATTCTGGACATTAGGTTGACAAGATACAACCGAATGTTTTATGAGACATTTTATATGTCTGGTCGGATTTGTACAACTGTGATGACAGATGATGACATACTGAGCAAATTATCCCAATCGCTTGTCCCAGTAATTGACTGGTCCGGTGTAGCGGCATTAGTTTGCATTTGGTCAGGTTCCGGTTCACTATAGCCAAGGTCTGCCATAGCCAAAGATTGAATTTTTCCCTATTTCTAAGTTCCTCACCTTCGCGCTGTTCGGACTAGTGCCCCTTCAGACCCATGAACTGACTCCGTTCCAGTCATTGAGGACCAGTGTTCGGCGGCGCCGTCGGTCAGCACGTTGCCGTTTTCCAACAGACACCTGCAAATTTTCTTTACAGCAGATTATGGGTGCTCGGAATGTTAATTTGTCTCCTAACTTTCCCTAAAATCGAGTGTTTTCAGCCAAAAGTTTTTGGACAAGAAAGTTTTCCAAGAATTTGCGACAGTCCAAAATTTAGGAGTGCGGGCAATTGCACCCCCCTGCTCCCTCTCGGCCACGACGCCACTGTCTACAGGGTGCGGCAGAAAAAAGTAGCCCCCTAAAGTTTTTCGCTGTTTTCTCAGCAACCGTTTAGCATTTTAATCTGAAAATTTACACATTTATTTACTAAATTGCTCTACGGCTAAATGCCAAATAAAATTTGATTTCATTGAAAAATGACCAAGTTATAGATTTTTTAACATGACCGCTTACCGATTTTTCAGCGTGAAAAAAAATGTTTAAGCTACAACACCAGTTCAATAACATCGTTGAAACAAGTCAATCAACACAGTTAACTAATGATCAGATGCCACAATTCCATTGTCACTGTGAATGTTCGAAGTGTCCACCGACAGCTCCAAGCTCCCAACACAAGCCTTCAGTCGCTTGATTTGAAAAGTCTTTCACAGTCTTGTCAATCGGTCCTTGTGGTAGGTTTCTCCAGATAACCTGAAGCGATTCCTTGAGTTCCGCGATTGTTTTTGGCTTTGTTTTAAGCTTGCAGTAAGCTCCAACATTGCACACCACACGTGATAGTC
>Ga0209671_1001590_pt1 | contig 19316 bp, 8 predicted proteins | sample WorMetHERISLAND2_2_FD_187401 | JGI IMG/M metagenome (GOLD analysis project Ga0209671, IMG submission 187401) | Marine gutless worms symbiont microbial communities from Max Planck institute for Marine Microbiology, Germany - Olavius geniculatus... | ecosystem: Host-associated > Annelida >...
GTATAATACTGTAGTATCTGTTTATTCATTGATTTAATTATTCTACTATTGTTGTCCATTTGCAGGCTCACAAAATACACGAACGTGTTCATGACATAAACCTTTTAAGTCTGCACGGAGATGCTATCGGAAAAGTAAGTTCAACAAACAGTCCTTACTCAGTTGAATTTCAGAGTTGAATTTCCGTGATTCTGGTTGCCGTCTTTTCGTAAAATTTTGATCGGACTTTAAAAATGTGCACTAAAAAATCTTCCGTTTCCTACTCTTTCGCCAGACAGCATGGAAACACACAATTTTTAGGCGCAAATACAAAAAATTGTTTTGAGACGCAGCAATGATCCTTTCATCCTTCTCTATTATTTTAACTAAACAATAGATATTGTCAGTCACGAGACCATTTGATTCACTATAAATGGTCTATCGTCACCATGCGTTTATCTTGCACCGTTATGGAGATGTGGCGCCCCACGCTTTTGACCTTTTGTGATCACGTGACGTTATCGGTCACGTGACCATTCGACTCCCGGGGCCGAGTTTCTATGGGTGGTCCATGGTGACCATGCGTCCATCTGGTACTGTCACGGAGATATGGCGCCTCAGACATAATGGGATCACGAGTTTGACCTTTTGGGGTCACGTGACGTCATCGGTAACGTGACCATTTGACTCCCGCGGGTCGATTTTTTATGGGTGGTCCATAGTGAACATGCGTCTATCTTGCACTGTTATGGAGATATGGCGCCTCAAATATTGGACGCACGGACCTGGACACAGAAAGAAAGACGGAAGAATGGAAAGAAAAAGAGGAAGGGGGAGGGGAAGGAAAGGGAAAAAGAAAATGGAAAATAAAAAGGAAGAGGAAGGGGAAAGGATAGCATTGGACAGACAACAAGTCCGACACGTTACAGTTAGACTACCGAGCCACACAAAACAACAGACTGCAGTATGCTAGCGTAATTAACTCCAATAGCCTATAACTGCATGATTGTAGGCCTTATAGTTTTTACGCGCTAAAGCGTCTTAGCCATCGCAATTCTGTCTATCCGTCCGTCACACGGGTGGATCAGTCAAAAACGGTGCAAGGTAGGATCACCAAATCTTCACCGTCGGCTGCCTGGAAGACTCTAGTTTCAGGAACCGTAAAGCTTTTCCATAAATTCGAAGGGGGTTACCCCGAACGAGGGCGCTAAATGAGAGGGGGTGGGCAAAATTTGCGATTTTTGGCCAATAAGTCGCTGTATTTCAGTAACGGTGCGAGATAGGGTTTAGGTTACTATTAATCACTAATAGAAAGTCGTACACTCGCTTTCGGTTGGCGCCGAATTCAATGACCTTGAATGAGGTTGAACGCTAAAATAGGGAGTTTTATGGATTTTTTGGCGATTTCGGGCTGCGACACAGGTCTATATCACTCACACGGTGGCGCCACGGAACTATCGTTATGCGATCCAGATAGAGAATTTGGTATTTGTATATTAACTTAGCGTGAACACCGCAATTTTCAGGTAAACTACTGAACCGGAACTGCTATATGCTTTCGCTCGTCTCGTGAGCATTAGCTTAAATTTCTTGTTGAAAATTATTAAAAATATTGTGTTTGATGAACATTGGTTCCTTAGCCTACTAAATGCCGCACTGCTAGAGTGGATAAGCGAGTTCGCAGTACGCGCTTAGTCTATAGCGTTCCAGACAGTGCTGTTTCATCATACTTAAACCACTCTGAGATCACATAGACTTCACCGTCGTTTGCTAATGGGGTGTTTACACGATCCAGCAAATGTCCAGCAATTCACGTGCATTTTGAATACATTTGCTGGAAGTTTGCTGGACGTTTGCTAGATCGTGTAAACATCCTATAAATTTATGACGCACCACTGCAGCTTAAAGTTGTAAAACAGTACGACTGTCAACTGAGTGTGGCTTATACCCCGTTTACACGATCAAGCAAACATCAAGCAAACATCAAGCAAACATCGAGCAACCATCGAGCAAATGTATTCAAAATACACGTGCACGACGTGTGCTCTAATTGCTTGATGTTTGCTTGACGTTTGCTTGACGTTTGCTCGATGTTTGCTCGATGTTTGCTTGACGTTTGCTTGACGTTTGCCTCATGTTTGCTTCGTGTAGGCTATGCTTCATGCAAGCTTGACGTTTGCTTGACGTTTGCTCTATGTTAGCTCGATGTTTGCATGATGTTTGCTTCGTCGTGTAAACGGGGTATTAAGCAGAAAATATAGACGATCATGAAGTGCGAATCATGAAGTGCTTTGTGTGTGGTCGGCTTCGCTGTAGGTAAACGTGTTTTTGAGCCGACTGTCTGGAGAGCCGATTGGGTTCACTGTGCTCGGTATATTCGTCATTGACAAGAACTCCATTCTCACGGTAAGCCGCTGATATGGCTTTTTACCTATCGATGTCTGACCCAAAATTCAAGAGTGGCACATGCCAGCATCAATTTTGGGGTAAGAGATGCGTGCGCATTGCAGTAGGGCCTATGCTTTTAAGCAACTCCCTCTCTGTCTTTTACGTTCTCGCTTACAGCTCAATAACGATACGAAAAGTCAGAAAAGATTTAAATGTCCATAAATTTTTCTATTTGTTCACCTAGCTCGTTTTGTCACCTCGAATGAAAGCTAAATTGATGTCATAAAGCTTCATCCGATCAGATCTCTTACCTGTATCGCTACAAGTTTACAAGCGACTGGTCACTGGCCCCTAATGGTAGTAATCTGATTTCTGGTTAACAGCGGATATTTAATTCTTTGCGTAAGTCCATACGTGAGCTCATCACACAAATAGTACAAGCCTGTATAATTTTTATTACCATCAAATTATCGATTGTGAACGATTTCTGCTGTGTTGTCGTGCATTCGCAGCTGCTCGGGCTGTTGATTACGTACTTTCTGCTCATCGTGCAGTTGTCGAGTTCTTCGCTGCTCGCAGCAACTGAACCTGCATCAAACTCTACTGTCATCGACTGAGTTGCTGATGCTGCTTATGCTGCCATGGCAACGATATGGCTTGCGCCTATATTTGTAGCTTACCGAATAGGCTTAATATACATTTGCCCGAAAGAAAGAGTCTACCGTTTTCACTGAATAACGTTAACGAATGTAGATGTATTTTTGCAACTTCTGGCACAAATTATCCTGAGAACACGTTATACTAAAACCTCTAAAATTTTAGTTGAAAATTTATTTACATGTAGGCTATCATAAAGTATTGTTAAAAAAGAAAAGAAGTCCCGCATATTGAATTTGAACAGTAGGGCTATGCAAAAACAGTGTTTTCTTCCGATATTGTTTCTACGTTGCTGGCTTTTTGATCTCGGTCACCGTCATTCTCTAAACACCATGTGGGCACTGGGCATAGCATAACATCACTAAAACTAAAGCAACTGGTTGCAAGATATTGTAAGTATATGAAAAATGCAAAACAACAATAATATTCAATTCCCTTTCCCAATTTTCCAAAAGACCTTTCCTGGTTTTTCTTGTAGCGTTTGCTTTAATTAGGTTTATATGGTTTAGCAAGACTCCCCTGGTGTTATTTATTGTTTATTGTTACTTACTCTTACGTAGGCGTAGCCAGAAATTGGAGTCACAAAAGGCAAACTAGCCACCAACGGCCAGAAATTGAAGCGGAAAGCCGAAAACAAAGGTGGACTTCTTGTGGAGAAGCTTAGCTCTCGGCGAAGCACAGCCCCGGGAGCAAACGCTTTTTGGGCATGAAAATTCTCTTGAAATGCATAGGCCTATATTGAGTATAAATTTTATAGTTTTACTGCAGATCTTTATAATGCACTGCATATGCGAGGCAAAAAGGTGACTTTAACATCTTGGGGGGGCATGGCCCCCTTTGCTTCCCCTAAATCCGCCTATGCCAATGGGCGAACAGCCATTGGTTAGTTTAATTCGGTTCATTTTATTTATATTGCTCTGAGCGCGCCTTGAAAATGTACAGAAATAAGCTAACTTACATTTCGAGAACAACAAATCTAAGCCTAAATTTTTTCTGGCAGTGGGAAGTTGGAAGCAGGCCTAGGCATATATAGGCCTACTAGCACCCCCTGTCTCAAAAATGCGATGTAAGGGATTTATTTTGCACGAGATATTTACATTGTGCAAACTTACGACGGTACCACACTACCACGAAAAATTGTGAACTTCAAGTTCTTTGTTTGCTCGCCGGAACTTTGCCTCTGGAGCCGTCGAGCGAGTCGAGTCTCCAGCAGATTTCCGCCGTAGGCTAATTTGCGCCTTACTCTTGTCTCAGGCTATTCTGACTGCACGACCTAAGCGTCGTTAAACAAATACTAAGCCTATCAGATTAACATTACTAGAAAAGTAAGAATAAGTGCGTTTCTAAGTAACAGTCACTGAATAAAATAGCATCAATATTAATGCTATTTGACTGAACTGACACGTTAGGCTATAAAAACCACCACACATGCGAAGAAACTGCCGCCGTCTCGGATTTTCCCTTGATGTTCTAGGCCTATTAATAACTTTTGAAAAAAACGCAGTACCGTACAGAAAAATCCAAATGGTATTTCCTATGCTGACTAAAGAATAAAGACGTCTTTGTTGCGCAGGATTTTTAGGAGATTATTTACTCAATTTTAAGTTAAGTGGAAGCTGGTCTGATAAAATGATGAGTCGGTGATGTTGGAAGATTTTTAGCAGTCACTTTGCTTCCGGTGCGTTTTACTGCATAGCCTACATCTAAACGTTTTACTTGCAAGCAGCTCGAGTGTTGATCAGATAACGAAAGTGCATTCGTTTGTTGAAGGTTAGAAGGTTAAAGGTGGTGTATATTTTGTATGGAAACCCATCGCAGAGATAAGAAGCGTCACTTGCCATATGGGATCAAACAGTGTTAGCTGCTACCCGACACAGGTGAACGCGCCCCGCCTTAACCCCAGCCAGACAGACCCGTACTCGATTTACTTACCGCGGATGGATGGAAGGCTGAGTTAACCTTGGTGTTGGGTGGCTTACCTGTTCGCAAACAGTCACGTTCAAGTAATAATCACTTGATAGCGACCCGACCGGGAGTCGAACCCACGACCTCTCGATGGTGAGTCCGACACCCATACCGTTACGTTACGCCAGCAAGCATGGGCGGCGCCAGAGTTCGGCAGGAAAAATTTTGATGGTGATAAAGTGCCAAGCTGTAAATTATTAAACGTCATTTTTGCAAGAAAACACATATATATGTGAGCTTTTTGCGTTTCCAAATATTAACAAATAATTTGAGAAAAGCTTACGTGACGCGCGATAGCAGCGGTTTTGCCACTTCGGCAATCAGTGTACAGCATGCAATAAAATAATAATAACTTTATACGAAATTCACTCTCAAAATGTGTGTCGCAACCCAAAATCACAAACAAATTACTAAAACTCCTATTTTTGGGGTTCAAAATCATTCAAAATCATCGATGTTGACACTTCTAAGAAGCTCATTACTAGTGTTTGTTATCATAAGCAGGACCTCTGCGCCTATCTGCAACTGTTTCCATGCTAGACGAGGCAATATCAGTAAAATAACCACTTTTAGAGGGGTACCCCTCTTTTACGTTCGCTTGCGCAGGCCTCCTTGAACCTAAAAGGTTGGGACTTGGACAGCTAAAATCTACGTTCAATGCTAAAAATTAATTACGCAGGCTGTCTTGGTCTATTTCCAGCCATTTCGTAGCAATTCACTCTTGAAATGTGCGCTGCATCCAAAAATTGCGATAAATTTAGCAAAACCCTTTTTGGGGGGTTTAACGTCGTTCACGGTCATCGATGTTGATAAATTTAAAAAGCCTGTCACCAGTGCTTGTTATGATAAGCAGAATGTCTGTACATATCTGCAACCGTTTTCACTCTATACGAGCCAATAACTGCAAAATAACGTCTTTTAGGGGGGTACCCTCTTTGACGTCCTCGTTTTAGGGGAACCCCCACACCCACGGGCACGAAATTTTGTCAAGGTAAACTAGAGTCCTAGGGGCAGCCCACAGTGAAGATTTCGTGATCATAGCTTGCATTGTTTCGACACAATACAGCAGTGTGACGGACGAATAAACGGTCAGACAGACGGACAGAAAACCAGGCCATGGCGAAGACGCGCGAAGCATTCTGCTATCGCGCGTAAAAAGCAAGCAAATTTGCGGCTTCCATTGCACGTCCAAAAGTTAAGTCTTTTAGCTTCAATGGGCTTCACCCCCTGAGCCCCTGGACCCTGCTCTGGACCCTGCTACATTTTTTCCGTGCACACAAACAACTGAATAAGGTCGACATTTGAGCCACACACAAAAAAATTATTGCCCCCTGTGCCCTGGCTTTTGCCTTCCTCCCGTTCCCCCAGCTTCAGATTCTTACCGCCGCCCATGCTAGCAAGCAATGTTAATCAATAAGCAGGCTGCTGTTAATGATAACAAGTGACTAAAATAATTTTTTATTAGGCGGACTAGCTTTTTCATTCGCCAGGTGACAGCAGCAATAGCCTGTGCAGTTGCATGCTTTGGCTACGAGCTTCGACCTCCAAATTTTCCCTTCCGTGGGACTCAGAAACCCTATCTAACACAACATGTCATCGTACCTCACTTTAAGGCTTAAGTGTACTTGTCAAATGCCATCTAAATCCGTCGAACGATTTAAACCGGGCGCACGAATGTGACAAACCGCAGACAGACCAACAGACAGACCACGGGCCACATAGAGAAATGTGTAATTATAGGCAGAATCGCTTGCGACAAAGCGATTTCTGTTTAATAATTTACTGCGTAGCTAGATGGGGTGCACTGGGGACAATATTTTTTGGCCTGAAAAATCAAAAATTGGCATGAGTACCAAAAGCCAAATCGAATCGAATTTGTCTTTAACCATAGGGAAGGAAGAAGGAGGAAAAGGAAGGGAGGAGAGGACGGTGATAATCGATTAACTAAATGTTGAAATGTTAACTGTTTAGTGTTTAATATTTTCGGCTGTTAAAACTATATTTCATTTTTTTGCATGCCTATTTAAAGAAATTGGTTTTTACCAAAGTTGCGCCCTGAATTTTTCTGAGACTTTGGCGCTTTATAAATCATTTACTTACTTACTTATTTACTTACTTGCTTGACTACCCTATAGTTGAAACCGAGTACAAAACGATATGATAATATTATTTTGTTTGTCTAGATTTGTTTTGTATTGCTTGTCCAATGATAATTGGACAACGTCTAATAAGTTATTTGGCTTAGACCTGTATTGTGTACTTATTTTGCTAGTTTTTAATACACACGGCATCTCTGGGATACACATAATGCTTTTGTAGTGCAGATAGGCTATAGTTCGATTCCGACAAAAATCAGCATCAAAATCGGAAGCTGCTTTCGGTCAGATGAACCTACCAAAGTTCGCAACGAAGTAGCCGTCACGCAATAAAATGGGTTTGTACAATAGTGCTGTACTATTATCGTTTTCTTAATGTTAGACTAGATAATTGTAATTTTCTTTTACTGGGGCCTACTTTTTATAACTACGTTTCAAATTATCTTTACATTGCCTTTTTACTTCATACAATTAGCTCCAGTTTCATAACGTTAAATTATTATTATTATTCACAAGGACTATTGCTGTTTGAGTTAAACACATTTGATTTTGTTGAATTTAGTTTTCAAAGTTTTTACTCATTACAATTCTTAAGAAATTATAGGCCTAATATACAGGTTGGGCCAAAAATGGCACCATTTTGTGTATGCTTCATAACTTCATCAAATGTTAACCGATTTTAACAATTGTTTACTATCAAAATTAAGAAAAAAATTTGTAATAGGCTAACTCTGTTACAACAGATCCCACCACACCTCAAGCGTGTCGCTACACTACGTTGTAAAATGTCAGTGTTTTGAAAGCAACAATTGAAAACAAAACGACTTCTATAACAACACACTTTAAGAAATTAACAACAGAAAACAACGCGTTTGATATCTTAGTTATGGTCTTAAGTAACTGTTTTGTCCTGCAGTTTTTACGTCAAATGTTTAATGTGTCCGCCTTGCTGCTGGACGATGTACTCAACCCGGCGACGCCACTGAGCAATGACGCGGTCAACGAAACGCCGCTACAGTTTGCCACATTCTCATAGTCGCAACATTTTTTCATAAACAAAACTTTCTAAATATACTTATTAAATGCCAATGACGTCAGTGACGATTTCACTATAAGGCACAGGCAGAAAACAATACAAGCAAGCAAAATGTTTTTAAAAGCAGGTCTTGGCCTTGAAGGCCACACCACAAGTTGCTCCATTACAGAGAAAAGAAAGAAATAACTTTTGGTTGCGTACACACAGAGAACACAGACCGTCTACATGTGTTGTGTAACACCTACTTATTTTAATTCTCTCCATGGCGCGGGTCATAATAGCAAGTAGGCCCTTAGCTTTTCTTTTTGTTACTTGACTAACTTGTATACCGGTAGGCGAAGAATTTCAAGTATGATGTAGTGCAATATTGCAGCTGTTGTTTTTTAGGAAATCACCTGCAGTGTGTTAGAATTGTGTCCTCGCGTGATCAGTCTCGAAAAATCCCTCGAAAATTCCGGGAAGAACCAGGTAAGCTAAACTATAGCTCTAATCGATCGCGTTCGAATAAAATCAGACGCTTTCGGCTACGGTACATATTAATGCACAATATTGTAGCCTTCAATATAGGTAAACTTTCACTAATCAGATCATGATAATAGGCCTGTAGATTTTTTGTAGAATTTCGACGACTTTTTCAGAATAGAACTCAGTGACGACGGAAATCGCAGCTGAATGCAAACTTTTTTTCTAGCAGGGTGCCGTTCGAATGCAAGACACCATTTCTTCGTAGGTACAGTAGGCCCCTATATTAGACACAAAAACTGGACAGGACTGACTTTTCAAATCTTGACAGTTTCAGACGCTTTGTTACTGCATTAAGTTTCCATTGTTTTTAGTCATTGTTATACCCCATTATCAGAGACTGTTGATTTTAATAAATGTACAAAACATCAGTTTATATACTTGTTAACGGCGACATGCAATGAGTGACACATCGAAAACAGCAAAAATCATAAGAAGGTGATATCACTCACCATCACATCGTCTAACTGTCAATGCGCTGTTGAATAATATCACCTTTTTATGATTTTTGCTGTTTTCGATGTGTCACTCATTGCATATCGCCGTTAACAAGTGTATTAACTGATGTTTTGTACATTTATATTTCCTGTTTTATTACAATAACAAAGTTTTTATGTTCATGGTCAATTATAAACCGTCTGCTTTCCACGGCCATAAAGACACTGAACCTTAAATATTTTTGGGTCAGGACTCAGGATTTTGATCTTTATGGGTCACGTGACGTCATCGGAACGTGATCATCGGACTCGGCGAGAGCACTTTCCTATTGGTGGTCAATGATGACCATGCGCCTATCTTGGATGGGTACGAAGATACGGGGTTTCAAAGACTTCGGGTCACGAGTTTCACTTTTTGGCGTCACGTGAGGTCATCGGTCGCGTGATCATTTGACTCGGCATATGTGGTTTCCTATTGGTGGTCTATTGTAACCATGCGTCTGTCTTGCACCGTAACGGAGATATGGGGCCCCAAAGATATTAAGGTCACGACCTTAACCTTTTGGGGTCACGTGACGTCATCGGTCACGTGACCATTGGACTCGGCATATGTGGTTTCCTATTGGCGGTCCATTGGAACCATGCGCCTACCTTGCACCGTTACGGAGATATAAAGCCTCAAAGTTGCATTTGCCCATGTTAAAGGCCAAAAGTTCACTAAGTATGCTCCGTGTCACGTGACCTGTAGGCGGGGGTCCAAAATAACCACATATTTGGAATTCCCAAGGAGCGTTTTTGGCCGAAAATTTCTAAGTCTGTTTTTGGGCCCAATTCTTGACTTTGGGGGGATTTTTCAGGGGCTAGATATTAACTTCGAATTTCGGTTCCCGAAAAGGTTTGACCCTTGCGTGAGGCCGCGTTGTTCGAGCCCGTGAAAATCCGCCGACCGGTCTGACCTGTAGGTCGGTCAACAAAAAAAGGTATATATGTAAGCTTACTAGAAAAAATTTCGTTATATTTTACCCATTTGCCGAGAAGCCCCCAATGGACAGATTTGCACGAAATTTTGCACAGGGGGTCGTCTTGCGGACTTGATCACCTGTTTCAAATTTTGTGTCGATCGGTTGAGGGGTTTCGGATCTGCGCGGGGTCGAATTTTGCCATTCTCCCTTGACTTAGCCGGTCGCCATTAACACAGGGCTGTGCTACCGCACGCCTGTGATGTAGGCCTACATGTAGTTAAAATTGACTTCTTGTATTCTTGAAATAAACTGTTATTGCTGTAGACTATGAAAATTGCTCGATGGTGTATACTTTGTGCCCGGTGCATACGGTGTGTACTGAGCGAGGTTTGCCGTCGCTACCCTCACACGAATCCATTGAAAGAAACGCGTTGCGCTCTCAAGCAAGTGCATCTACTATCGAACATCACAGTGTAAAAAGCATTGATCGACACAAAAGCGCTTCTCTGTGTCAGAATAATTGCAATTCATCGCATGGTGATTTTCTTTTCGAAGAAAGCACTCATCAGTCGCGTCATAATGACTACCAGACTACTAACTGTTCTGCATTACCAACAGAAGCTCCAATTCTCAGTCATTATCAACCGTTTCGCTGTGATTCTGCCAGCTCAGTGATCACTGATCACGCAGAGTATACTGGCTACGTCGCTAACCCAGCAGAGTTCATCATTAATCCGTAAGTAAAACGGCAATCTGTTCACTCTCAGTCTCTATACTGGTATAGCACGAGTCAATAATAAAGAAGTAAATGCCCATGTTCGTCAGATTTTACGCCCGACAGCACGTAGTGCTAAGCGCGTCTTAGCCATCGTCTAGGCGTCCGTCTGTCCGTCTGTCTGTCTGTCCGTCCGTCCGTCATACGTGCGGTATTGTGTCAAAACGACGCAAGACCAAGACAACCTGTGTATGTAATTTTCAGCATTGAACGTAGATTTTAGCTGTCCAAGTCCCGACCCCTTAGATTCAAGGAGGCCTGCGCAGGTTTGCGTTTAAAACGGCTACCCCCTAAAAAAGTTATTTTACCACTATTGGCTGGTGTAGCGTGAAAACGGTTGCAGATAGGTATAGACATGCTGCTTATCATAACAAGCAATAGTGACAAGCTTTTTAGTGGTGTCAACATTGATGACCTTGAATAACCTTGAACCCGCAAAATAGGTCGTTTTAGTTTTTTGCAATTTGTGGCTGCGGCGCATGCAGATTTCAAAAGTGAATTGCCACGAAATGGATGAAGATAAACCAAGACAACCTGCGAACAGGAACTGCTAGGCTGTCGCGCGTCTCATGAGCTTTGCTCAAATTACTTGTTATAACTATTTCATTGACACACGCTGTAGTAAATTTGATTCGCGATAAAGTGACAACAAAAGACTCTATCCAACAACACCCAAAATGTAGGCTAGCTTGTGAAATATCGGTATTGGATTATTGTACCGACCAAAAGCGCGACAGCGACGACCATACATAGTGCGCATAAATTTATGACTGTGAGCGACTGACCGTGTACTGTTACTGACCAGGTACTGTTTCGCAGCAACTTGCAGCTTCTTTCTTAGTGTTTGCCGTAATTATCGTCAGTAATCGCATCAACCCGCGGAAAGATGGCTGCAGGACCATGTTTGCTGCAAGGATTTCTTCAGTGCATAGGCCTATCACCCCAATATCAGTTGCAGCTGAGGAAAGTTGTTCAGTAGATACGTTCCCCATTGCAACAAACATGAGGTCACTTAACAGTAAGCAGGAAATAATCTGTCATCAGCGAATAAAAGAACTAACAACAAACTTTTTTATCACAGCTACGTATGTACAATTAGTATCAGGTGGTTGTAGATTGTAGCACTACTATTATCTAATATTTATGCTGTCAGTTTGTCATCTATACAGTGACTGACTGGTGTGGTCTGTGTCCATGACAAATAGCAAAGTACGAGTCTTTGTTAAAACACAATCTTCACGCAAAATAACCACATTCCTACTTTCAATTTCTGCTTAGTTTGTCTACTACTCTTGAGCTACTGAGATAAATTAAGCACATCAGTAGCCTAAACCTAACTGCTTTTTAAATTGTCTTATAATACGTACATGTCGTTATTTGTGCATAGTGTTCCGAAACCTGTCGTGGCAAAAGCAGCCAAATTCGAGGATACCGCAGTTAAAACGATCCCGTGTGAGCTTTCTGACGACCAAGGCTTTCTTGAAGACAGTCGACAGTTTGTCGACGTACCCATGGACGCTGCCGTCACTTATCGCTGGAAGTTCATGAACGTGAACACATCGGAAGCCACAGACGACGAACCAGGTTCCATACGTTTGGCCTTCAGCAAGAATTCACATGATCTTCCCACACCCCTTCCAACTGGATGCTGGCTACTCTACGATGGCGTCATCCACTGCTTGCCTCACAACCAGACCTTCAGCGAGCCGATCCGTTTGTCTTTCAGACTGCCGGCTTCAGTTGATTTGAGTCATGTTAGAGTTATGTACAGCAACACTGACATCGGCGATGAAACACACTGGATGGTGATGGACGGACCCGAATATTCAGCAATGGGTGCAAGCTGGTATCCCAACAGCGAATCACACCGCAACAAAGCCGTATTGCTTGCCAACTGCAGAGAACTCCAGCTGGTTCTAGAACATTTCTGCATCTTTGCCATATTGGTGGATGGGCAAGAGGAACGGGCGCAAAACGTCGTCGTAGAAACGTTCTTAAAGACTGCAGTCAGTAGCTTTCGTTACACGATTAACGTCCTCGTTGTCGTTGGATGCAACACCGACAACTGCGTGAGTGTGCCATTGTATAGTGTTTACCGTAATCTTACTAAATGCGCGAAAAGTTTTTCTATCTCTCTGTCATAGTTTGTTTGTCTGTCATACCCTTCTGGTGCCTCCTCTGTTGCACGTTCGCGGACCCGACCGCGGCGTTTGAGTTCTTGGACCTTAGGTACGTGCGTTTCCACCTTGCCTACGCGCGTACAATGCACTGATTAACAAGTTTTTTTCTGGTTGTGTTTGTGCTACTGTATTCTATACAGTATTTGGCGAACATGTGGATAAAAGCTTGAAACTTACTTTTCCGGTTCACTTTGCATGATGTAGCTAAAATAGCCTGCGAAGATAACATACACTGTAACTACAGTGTATGTTACCAGCTGTTGGTGCTGTTATGTGTATAGAACCGGCGAAAGGAGATGGCTCTTACTAATGGCTATATGCATGTGGAGAAAACGGAACAAATTATGTTCGAGAACGCTGGTGACCTAAAAGTGGCTCTCGACAACATTGTGTGGATGAGCGACTGTGCGGTGAAGCCGCGCTCGTTCGTAAGTGTATAGTCAGCGTACCCTTCTAATGTCTTAATTAAAGGAAAGAATTACGTCAACAATGCATCATTTATTAGCAGTCAAAGTACTAAATTTCAGTTAAATATGTTAAAGCAAACAATACAATAATTGCAGCCACTTTAGTTTCTGATGTTTGTGAATGACATTAGGTACAATGACGAGAAACTGAAGTGTTGTAGGGTGACCTCGATTTTAATTAAATCTGCTTAAACAAACTAAAGTTACAGCGCCTTTTGTGATGTCATCCCACAACACTTCAGTTTCTGGTCATTTTGTCTGATGTCATCCACAAACACGAGATACTAAAGTGGTTTGAAGTGACCTCACAAAAGCCGCTGTAACTTTTGTTTGTTTAGGCAGATTTAACTAAAATTTCAATTTGGCAGTTTAATTGCCAATAAATGACGCATTGTTGACGTAGACTTTTGCCAAAATCAGATGTTTTTGTTGGAGTTACGCAAATTTACACCAACAATAACCATGTAGACGTACTGGAAACAATGGGATCCTTTGGATTCCCATGGTTCTCCATTGGTGATGTAGTTGATATCAACTGGATACTATGGGATCCAATCGTATCCAGTGGTTTCCCACTGTTTACCATGAGATTCCCATGGGATATGTTTATAAGGGTACTTACGTAACGCCATATTGGTAACGGAGATATTTTGTTATCAATATTCAAAAATTAATAACTCTGTTGAGAAATAATATGTTTTAACGAAATTTGGTGATCGTTTTAGCAATTTATTGGGAATTAAGCATACAAAATTTTATTGAGATTCGTTTAGATGTGACATTTCTATTGTACGAAATCAAAGGGGTTACTTTTTTCCGGAGACAGTGTACAATGGTAAGGCCAGCAGAAGTTTAGTCAGTTTATAATTGAATGGTTTCATAGCGAGCGCGCTGAGCGCGAGTCAATAACGACGGTTTGGGGGGGGGGCGGAACCACCAGTACGGTTCATAGGCAAATGCCCTTGGTCAGAGAGTCAAAAGGTGATGTTCCCATGAAGCTGAAAACTTTTTTTGTGTTTGGAAGCTGTTAAACAAGTGACAAAATTTGCAGTGAGTGAGGTTTTGTAACCTGATTTGGACATCGCATGGCATCCGCCCAACTTTTGGCCCATCGGGTCCGAGGGACGGCGTCCAGTTTAGCCATACCCAAATGTGCAATATTAATAGGTGCCAGGCAACGAAAAATCCTACCATGACTTTGCCACTGGCTATATATATATATATATATATATATATAGGCTAGGCCTACTGCAGAATAGAAATTTTGCCTGTAAGACTCGGTCTGTCAATGATGACGTCAAACAAACAAAGTATGTTGGTACGGCACCTTTTTTACTTACATCTTGGAGACACGTCAGATGTTTCACAACTTTGAACCAAAGCCCACCGCAGCCCGCATGCAAATAGCATAAGCTTAAATAAATCGGCTATTTTCTGGATTATTTACGTTGTTAATCACGGTTGTAGTATAAAAACCTGATAGCCTAAAGGTTCTTTCCGGGCAAACAGTGCCGCTTTTCCATCTATCTTCGGCTTTGCTTTTAGTTTACTGTGTGAGTTAGGGGGTAAAATTTTCTGACTCACACTGTACACTGTGTCTAAAAAACGAAACCTTTGACGCTTTCATATAACTACAACCATGATTTAATATCAACAACTTTCAGTGTGAATAATTGTTATACAATGAGATCAGCACTTAATAGCACTTGTTAGTTTGTGAAAAAGTGGGTGCCGCAGAACAACTTCAGCTGGTACTCGCTTCGTCATATTTTTCACAAAATCATAAGTGCTATAACATGCCTATTAGCATACGACAATTCCTTTTACGAAAATTTGATGATATAGAACCAAAATTGTCGAAGTTATATGACGCTGCCACGGCGTCCGCTTTTTGAGACAGCATCGGGTTAGCAGCGCGAAACAACAGTAGGAAGGTTGTTACTTTTATTTGGCATGCGTACGAAATATTTTTGTCGAGTTTCGTAATGCAGCTTTCGTAGACAACTCTTGACTAACAGTGTCGCACTATGATTTTTCGACGATGATGATTTCAACAGATACAAGACAGACTCAATGTGTGGCAAGGCATCGAACGTTCAAACTTGTTCGAAGTGACGTCGGCAGTTGCTGTGCTCAAGGAAGTGGACAGCATTTTTTCGTGCGATGTCCGTGTCCAACAGTCCGACCGGACGCCTCTTGTTTTTCGCATCTCGCAAGACTTACATGAGGTTTGTACGTACAGTCGCTGCATTTAGTCTATCGCCCACTCAATATTATGGAGTGGAAACGATTATAAAAAATTACAGTAGTTTGCATGTTTGTACCAGTTTTATTTGTTTCATTGTGCCTTTGATTATTTTAATGAAGTAATATCAAGTTGGCGGTGATAGTAAAAAAATATCGACATAGGTTTAGATAACTCACAATGACATTATTACATGGTAAATCTTAGAAAGAGTAGATATAATATACGTACTGAACCGGTGAAACGACAGACAAGATTGTTGTCATTTAACAATAATAAAAATTCCTCAAAATGCAACCTCTATAACTGTTTTGTTGATGTTTCGGCAACCGCTGCTGCCTTCGTTGAAACGTCAACAAAAACAATTATAAAGGTTGTATTTAGAGGAACTTTTAGAACTTATTAAGTTACGCTTCAATCCATGAGTCTATTCCTCGACAAGATTGTTGTCAGATTGCGCTGTGTATATACGCAGTTAATGACAACCGAAACACAAGGTGTTCTGCCGCACTGCGCATGTCAGCGCTGTCGTACAACTGAGGCGCGGCAGCGTGTCGATGCATCGCCCGACATCCATAAACCCAGCTCGGCTCAACGACTGGCGGCGCCGTTTGAATCTCCACCGACGCAGTGCCATTATGACCATGGCGATGACAGTCAAAGACCTCCGCCGATGGATCCACTGCGGTCAGATGACAGTTCGTCTTTGTGCTGTAAAAAGGAGGACTACGTTCGAGCGGCATCTGACGGTCCACTGAAACGTCTACCAGCAGCTGCGCATTTGCCAGAATTTTGCCAGGCTTGGAACGGAGACAAATTTTACTAAAACTGCGGTAACAATTGACAAACAATATTGATAGCCATTAATGTGAAATGAGTCTGCGGTGCCAACCTATATGGAACGACCTTTCAATGGACATTAGCACCGCCACTGTCGGTTTTCGAGGCAGGCTATTACTCATAGTCGGACCTACTTATTTGACACTTATCCTTAATGTGGTCTAACGCATGTTATTAAGGCGACGCTAAACCACTCTATGATAATGATGATAATTATCATCATTATGACGCTTGGCAACCGTCCGCGGCATTCAATGCAATAAAGTACGCTTACACCGTGTCTCCGAAAAAACGTGCCAATTTTTATTTTTTTAGATAGGTTTTGATAATTTATGACACGCAGCACTGCTCAGAAACTTGACGTATACGACTGTAGTTTGCCCGTCTTACCTTAAGACTGTCGCTGCACTACCTTGCGAAATGCCAAAGTCGTAGTTTTGGCTTCGGCTAAAAGTGACAAATTTATAACATTGCCATTTATTTAGTGAAAATTGATATTTCAAACACGTAACACGGTAATTCGTCTTTCTCTATTAGCCATATATAGTGCCGCCTGTCTAAAAATGTTGGTAAACTTATTTCCGTTGTGCAGAAACAACAGCCTTTCGCAAGGCAGACATTTTGTTTCATCTGTATTGACGAGCGAGTTATTTCAGAGCGTATACACAATCATAATATTTATTTTATTGAAGATACTCGTTCTAGGACAAATAGTAATGTATAGATAATTAACTAAACTTCGTTCTGTATCTTGATAACTTGCTTAGGTTTATTATTTTTGTTATTTCTCATCTATCCAGACTGTCCCATACAGCCACTTTTGAATGCATAAAATGATCTTTCATGATGTCCTGATCTGCTATTACGAAGCCCGGTCTGACTTTACCCTGTCTTGTATTTTTTGTCTTTCTCATTGCTGAAGATCTCACACAACGAAAATCTAGAACATTCGAACACTTTTCGCTACCGAATCTAACGTCTTATCTACGGCGTCAGTCCGACGTCTTTTTGATCACCGTGCATCACTTTCGGCCTCATAGAACGAAAACACAAATTTTGTGCCCACTGCGTAGTTTTCATTGTTGAAGTTACTTGTATACAGTGCCGGATTAAGCACAGGCCTCGATAGCCTGTGCTTCAAAGTCCCCCCCCCCCGATTCATGCAGTGATTTCACTGAACACTAGAGCACTGGCTGATATTCTGTAATTGTTGTCCATGCCCGTTTTACGTTAGAAATTAACAATTCGTTTTACAGAAAATTTTAAAATAATTGCTGTCACCATATATGCTCTTTCTGGCCAAAATGTACCACAAACCGTTTGACGGCCGGGCTTCCGGACTCGCTGCGCTCCGGACCCTCAACTAAATTAATGGGGCTGGGCCTCAAAAGTGGTGAGGGGAGGGTAGGAAACCAAAGCAAAACAGAGCGAACTAAAAACACGAAAGTGGAAGGAACAAGAAAGAATGAGCAGGGAAAGGCCCCTTAACTATACGTTTTTGGGTCCCCAAAAAACTTAATCCGGCACTGCTGGCATAAGGGGCTTTTTAATCCGTAGTTGGACTATGTTTTTTATTGTTTATTTATTTAATGAACAGAGTACACTGCAGCACACATATCACTAACAATACAAGGGATAGACCCTATAGTGGATCCATGAGGATTAATAGTTCCCCAGACCAATAGTATCACGATGATGATGATGATGACTGATGATGAATGATTTTTCCCACTGATAGGCCTATACACTCGAAAGAACTTGCTTTAGTATTCGAGTGGTGGTTAGTATAAGATGTTGTGAAACATTTTGCAAGTATTTGAAGGTTTAGCGCACTGTTTAACGTACTAACCTGAATCATTTTGTAAAGTTTTGACGCTTGTGGTACTGTTAACATCATTTATAAAGCGCATGTGCCTTGCTGCTATAGCCTGCACAGTTTAATGTCTCTCTTTCACACGTTATAATGTTTTATATTGTAACCGTTATAGTAGACAATGAAATAAATGAATAGTAGTATGAAATAGTCCTGATTAGAAGCCGTTTCTTGTTTTATTTCCACTGTTGTTATTGTTTTTGTGAAAGCAATAAACTCTGTGTACTGTTGGACAGGTGCGTCTACACCATATAAACCTTAGATCAAATGCTCTAAAAATAGGGGGAAGTTTTGGGGAAATTAAAGGAGAGTTAAATATCATAAATTTGCATTTCTGATACATTTGCGATATCTTGCAAGCAGAAGTGTTCTGTGACAATTGAAATGCACAAAATTTGTTTTTCGCCGGGAGACCACCTCGCTGGGGAAGCTCACGATGCTCCCTCAAACCCCCTAAACGACTGAAGAGGAATATACTTTCCCCCATTTTTCACCACTCGACGCTTATACGGCGCCTCACCTTGAGTTAAGGGCGCTAACGAGGCCAAACAGTGCATTTTGGGGCATATTTGATCCCACCGTGACCTTCACCCTTTGACCCCAAAATATGATGCGTTCATCCTTGTCCCAAAGTCCGTTAGTTAAATTCCGTCAACACTCAACAAAAACTTGCAGTTTATGGAGTGCAAACTTCACGTTGAAGCAAACTGTGAAAGAATCACGGCTTGTGCGATAGCAACAAGCTGTTGTATAAGCGATGTGCCAAGTCAATGGGAAGGCCGAAATTTCGACCCGCCACAGCTCCCACGTTTTTCAACCGATCTTAACGAAATTTGAAACCAGGAAAGATATCCGGGATACGACCCCATGCGCAAAATTCGGTTGATGTGGGAC